>Ga0074044_10002172_pt1 | contig 17240 bp, 15 predicted proteins | sample BogForMeECP23OM1_FD_94443 | JGI IMG/M metagenome (GOLD analysis project Ga0074044, IMG submission 94443) | Bog forest soil microbial communities from Calvert Island, British Columbia, Canada - Bog Forest MetaG ECP23OM1 | ecosystem: Environmental > Terrestrial > Soil > Wetlands ...
TGCCAGGCGGGATTCATACCCGCAGGGTTTCAGCGAAAGGTTTCAGAGTTCAAGTCTCTTCCTCCTTCCCAAAGCTTACCTGACGCAAGGACACCATACCTAACTCTTGACGCGGGGTTGTGGTCGGGTTAGTTTCCCACCACGGCTCGATTGGCACGTGTGATAGATCATGGCATGCCCCACCATGTCACCCAGCGGGGAAACCGCAGACAAGAGACATTCTTCGGTGAGGAAGACTACCTACCAGCACTACCTCGAGCTCATGCCGCAATTCTGCCGCGCAGAGCAGGTCGCGATCTGGGCATATTGCTTGATGCCCAATCATGTTCACCTGATCGTTGTCCCGCAGTCCGCCGAGAGCCCGCGTCGCGCCATCGGCAAGGCACATCGCCGGTACACGCGGTGGATCAACTTCCGGGCGGGCTGGCGAGGGCACCTGTGGCAAGGCCGCTTCGCCTCGTTCGTCATGGATGAAGACCACCTCCTGACCGCGGCGCGGTACGTGAAGCTCAACCCCGTGCGCGCCGGATTGGTCCAGGCACCAAGCCGTTAACGCTGGAGCAGCGCGGCGGCTCACCTGAGAGGGCGTGATGACGCCCTGGTGCAAGTCGCTCCGCTCTTGCAAATGGCCCCCAACTGGCGCCGTCTGTTGACCAGCGCCATCAAAGAAGAGAAGTTGAAAGCCCTCCGCGCGCATGAGCGTACCGGCCGGCCGCTCGGCGACGAGAACTTTCTGGCGCTGCTCGATCAGAATCTGGGCCGGATCTTGAGACGCCGGAAGCCCGGCCCCAAGAACGTGCAAGCGAGATGAGTATGCTGTCCCCGGAAGCCCAGCCCGCTTCACCTCTTGCCAGGGTTGGTCGCGATCGTGACGAGTCGACCTCCGGAGTTTGATGGGATCCAGAATACCACTTTACAGCGAGATCCGAGAGTCGCGCCACGACGGCCCGGGTATCAAGTGGGTCAGACGGGAGCCACCCTGCACCGGCCTGGATCGGCCGTCGTGCACCTGGCTCCCGGTGGGTATAATCTAATCTCCCGCGCCGTCGCGAAGGAACCAAGGGAAGACGGGGACAGGCTCCGCGAAGGACCTCGACCAGTCCCCATCGTGCGAGCCGCTCCCGGCGGCAGCCGCAGACGTTATCAACCCAGGGACCCGTTTCCAATGGACCGGCCCAACTTCACCAAGAGTGACGGACTGATCCGGGCGATCGCCCAGGACTTCGAGACCAGAGACGTCCTCATGGACGCCTTCATGAACCAGGATGCGTTCGACGAGACCTTGCGAACGGGCCGGGCCGTGTACTTCTCGCGAAGCCGGAACAAGCTCTGGCGCAAGGGCGAGGAGAGCGGCCACGTGCAGCTCGTCAAGGAGATTCGCATCAACTGCTACGGCGACTCCCTGCTCTTGCTCGTGGAGCAGGTCGGCGGGGCTGCCTGTCACACCGGCCACCGCTCCTGCTTCTACCGGCGCATCACCGAGCGGGGTCTGGAACAACTCGGCGAGCCGGTCTTCGACCCGGCCCAGGTCTACAAGAAGTAAGGGATCGCCTTGTGTCCGAGAAAATGCGATTCGCCGTCCCGAACGGCTCTCTCTGGGATCGCCTCTGCATGCATCTGGCCACCGCGGGCTACCCGCTGCGGCCCCCCGACCGTACCGGGCTCTGCGGAGAAGCTGACGGCATCCAGTTCCACCAGCTCGACCGCCGCATGATCCCTTCCTTCATGGAGACCGGAATGTTCGATGCCGGGCTGACCGGCCTGGACCTGTGGGAGAACAGCGGCGTGCACGACGGCCTGCGAGTCATTGACCGGTTCTCCTTCTCGCGCGCCACCGACCAGCCTTCGCGGTGGGTCCTCGCGACCAGGAAAGGGGCCGCGCTCGACCGCCCGCCTGTCCGGGTCGCCTGCGAGCTGCCGCGGCTGGCCGAGATCCTCCTCGCAAGAACTGACCTGCCTCTCGATCGCCAGGTGATCCGCATCGACGGGTCGGAGGAGATGTGCGTCAAGTACGGGATCGCCGACGCCGTGCTGGTTGTCACCGAGACCGGGCGAAGCATCCGCGAGAACGGCCTGGAAATCCTGCCCGGATGCGACTCGCTCCTGGTAAGCAAGCCGGAGATCCGCGCCCTGCCCCACCTTCCAGCCGCGAAGGAAGAGTCTCTCCAGGGGCTCAGTCTCGCGCTCCAGGCCGTTGTCAGCGCTCAGGCGTTCATCACCGTCGCGTTCGACATCCCTGCCTCGGTTGACCTGTCGGCCCTCAGCCTGTCCGCGTCGGTGGCGCCCACGGTCTCGCCGCTGACCGACCCGCTCTGGAAAGCGTGCGAGATCTGCATTCCCCGCTCCCTGTTCGGGCCAACGCTGGTCCGGCTCAAGGCCGCGGCAGCTCGAGGCATCGTGATGAACGACACGCAGGGCTACCTGGAATAGCCGGGCCGGAGCAGGCGGAGACGCACGTCGAATCCCTCCTACGCGAGCACGCTCGATGGCACCCCCGGTTCATCCCGTCGCGAGAGCACGTCGAGCACGGTCGGTCCCTTTCGTCCGAGCCTGGGGAAAAAGTAACCGTGGCACGCGACCGCTTGCTCACGATACGGGGGGTAACGCATCAGGATCTCGTGCGCCCTTGCCAGGTTATAGTGCGGCATCAGGCCAAAGACGTGGTGAGTGAGGTGATAATCCTGGCCGTAGGGGAATACGGCCCAGTTGAAGATGGGGTTGCAGTGGAAGTTCCTCGAATGGCTGAATTCACCGTCCGCCGGGGCATTACTGTGGTGGGCGATCTCGCGAAGCTGCATGAAGAACGCGTAGAAGGTCAGCAGCGGGATGACCCAGAAGAGGAAGAAGATCGGCCACAACCCGGTCAGGTGGACCAACGTCAGCATCGGCAGCCAGTACGCGCCCCGCAAGCAGCGGCCGACGCGAAATCGGTACACGCAGCGCGGCTCCCGGAACCCGGCGGTCACGTTGGCATTCTTGGCCTGTCCATACAGGTACTTCAGAAGTGAGGGCGGCCAGATCGAGAGCACGACGTAACGGTACCAGAACGTTGCCTTGCTCATCGGGAACGGATAACGATCCTCGTCGAAATGAAGACGGGGGACGTCCGGGTCGCGCTCGGCGTCGTTGAGAAACTGATGATGCCCCAGGTGAGTGACCCGGAACCGCTGGGTCATGGCCATGAGCGGGAACATGCAGAGCAGGTCCGAGACCAGCTCGTTGGCCAGCCGGTTCTTGAACAGGGCGTAATGTGAAGCCTCATGGCCCAGTCCGGAGAGCCGATGCTGAAAGGCCGCGATCACCGCCATTCCGAGCACGCTCAAGGAGAGGAATCCGGCCGTCGGCAGACGACCTGAGGACCAGGCGGAGTACAGCCAGGCACACGCGGCCAGCGAGCCGATCAGTCCGACGTATTCGCCGAGGATGTAGAAGACGTTCGTGAAATCATCGGCACGCAGCAGCGGGATCAGCCGATGATGTGCCTCGTCCCAGGTCAGGTCGGTCGAGCATGATTCGGTCAAAGTGTCCGCCATGGGCTAGGGCTCCAGCCTCCTGGATGTACGGAATGATCCCGATCCGATTGTGACGGGAAGCAGGCCCAGAATTTTGTTTCCTGTTCCCCCATTTTATCACACGATGATGTAGAGTTTAGGTTGTTTACTTGGGTCGGGGAAGCTTTGTCGGCTCCATGTCGGGTAGACGGTGGCGGAGAAGGGTTAGCAATGAGTGTTGGCGCGAAGACTGGCAGGCAAGCCACCCGCTCGGCGGTGCTCAGGTTGAGCGAGGATCAAGGGAGTCGCCTTGCTATTGAAACGATCAACCTTCGCGGCTGGAAAGCCGAGCTGATCGAAGAGTTGAATCGATCGGCAGTGAGGAAGCGACTTTCCATCGGCCTGGCGGGCGTGGCGTGCATCAACCTCGTCACCTTCACCCTCTGCCAGATCATCTATGTTCCCGATGGCCACGCAGACTTTCGCCATCCACTCTTGTGGCTTCTGGAGCTGGCGGCGGTCCTGGCATTCTTGAGAAAATCGCTGGGACGTGGCTGGATCCGGTCGTCTGCCGCCATCAACCTGGTGGCCAAGCTCTGGACGACGTTTCTCATTCTGTCGTTCAACCTGGTGACGCTCAACTCGTTCACGGGCTTCGAGCTGGCATGGTACAAGCCCGTCTGGGCGACCCTGAGCACGTTCCTGTTCGCGTCCCTGGCCTGGGCCTTCTCACCCTGGTTTTTTGTACCGGCGGTGCAGATGTGGGCGACCGGGCTCTTGATGGTCAACTTCCCGGACTGGGGTTTCCTGATCTACGGCGTTTCCTGGTGGCTGGCGCTCATGGGCATAGCCATCCACTTGCGGCGGCAGGAACCGATCGGGGGTTGACCGGTCGCGATTGAACTCAAGCCGGGGCGGCGGCAGGGACAGGAGCGGAAGCTTCCTGGATGTGCGTCGTAGCCTGATCGATCCACCACTGGTCAGCCTTTTCATCGTTCCATTCGCCAGCAGAGGCACAAGCGGCCAGCGCGGCGGCCAGGGCCCGGGCGTCGGGATAGCGATCGTCGGGCTTCTTGGCCAGGCAGCGCAGCACCACGGCCTCGAGGTCGGCTGGAATCTCCGGTCGGTGGTGCGAGGGCGGCACCACGGGGTCGCGAGCGTGGGCAATCATCAGCTCGGTCGGGTTGGTTCCCTCGAAAGGGGGCCGCCCGGTCAGCATGAAGTAGAGGATCGCCCCAAGGGAGTAGATGTCGGCCCGGCCGTCCACGCCGGCAGTTGCGGTCGCCTGCTCGGGCGACATGTACTGCGGCGTGCCGCTGACCGTGTAATCGGCGGTCAACTGGGGGGCATCGGGTGTGGCCGTCAGCTTGACGAGCCCGAAGTCGAGCACCTTGGCGAAGTCGCACTTCCCTCCCAGGATCGCCACCAGGATGTTCGCCGGCTTCAGATCCCTGTGAACCAGCCCATAGCGATGGGCCTCCGCAAGGGCCCCGCAGACCTGTCGCATCACGTAGATGACGCGGCCAGGAGGCATGGGGCCGGACTGGCGGACCAGATCCGAGACGGTCAGGCCGGGCAAGTATTCCATCACGTAGTAAAAGGTGCCGTCATCGGTGTGCCCATAGTCGAAGATCTCGATCGTGTTGGGATGCGAGAGCATCGCCGCCGCCTGCACTTCCCGCTCGAACCGCGCCAGGGCGATCGGGTTGGTGTTGACGTCGGGCTTGATCAGCTTGAGGGCGCAGGGCCGCTTCAAGAGCTGGTGCTCGGCCAGATAGACCTCGCCCATCCCTCCTTCTCCGAGCTTATCGCCGAGCTGATACTGGCCCAGCTTCCGCGCCTGGTGCAGATCGTGGCGGAGGCCGTGCAGGACGTGGGCGGAGTAGATCGCCAGCGCTGCGCTGAGCAGGACGAAGAGCGTGTTCCCCAGGGCAAGCTGGTTGACCGCAAGCTCATCAGTCATGAGCGACGACCCGGCCGCCTTCGCGCTCAAGAGCGCGAGGACCACCAGGGGGCCCATCGCCATCGTGAGCACCATGCTGGCCGTGGCCTTGGGTTCGTTGGGAATGAACACGCCGTAGAGGACCATCAGGACCAGGAAATTCAGAACGCCGCTCTTTTCGAGGCCGACCAGGCGGATCTGATCTCCCCGCTCGATCAATTCCGAGCCCGCAATGTACTGCGTGATGACGATGGCCAGGACCATGATCCCGAAGAAGCCGTATTCCACCGCGCGAAGCTGGCGAAGGCTGAGCACGACCGGCGATGCGAGCAGGGCGGCGACCGTGATGCAGAGAGACATTCGCAGGCCCAGGAAAAGGCGGATCTGTCCGTGCGTCGAGGTCGGCTCGACCACGCCCAGGAGGAAAAACAGGCCGTAGGCCACGGCGAGGAACAGCGTCGCGGCTTTCAGGCGGCTGCGCAGCAGTTCCCCGGTCTCGGTGGTCAGGCTCGGCATCGAGCTCGTGGCCAGTGCCATGTGAAAGGATTCCGACGCCGAGCTGGGAAAGCCGCGCGGCTGCTGGATTGTCGGCTCGAGCTCGATCTCATCGTCAAGATCGGCGTCGATTGCGGGGCGGTTGGTGGGTGTCCGGTTATCAGCGTGCGACATCATGTGGCTCTCTTGCGGCGATTGGGTTCTGCAAGTCAACGCTTGTTCGAGGGCCTATCCTTCGTCTAGTTGATCTTTCCGGGATTCTTTACATGCTCCTCGATCGATTTGAGGACGTCGCCGGCATTCATCTCCTTGAGGACATCGGCCGCCTTCCGCTCGAGCGAGTTCAGCCCGTCCACGTTCAGGTTCGGGACCTCGCCCACCTGTTTCCCGATGCCTTTCTTCAGAGAACGGGCGCTTGCCTTGACTTGGTCCTGGATCGATCCCTTGGACTTGCCTTCGCCCCTGATCCAGGGCTCGGCCAGAAACGCCAGCGACACCATGCCGATGGTCAAGATCGGGCCGACGATCCGCTTGACGGGCCGCTCCATCTTGTGCCAGTGCTGTGCCATGTAGATAAACGTCAGCGGCGGGATCAGGAAGAGCACGCCTTGAATGGGGCTTTGCCGGAAGGGGATCACCACCAGGTTCGCCACGCCCGCCACGATCCTCCCGATGTTGAGCACGACCACGGCCGTCGCTCCCAGGACCATGAGCGAATGGTTGCCGACCGCCAACCCCAGCAGCAAGCACATCAGGAAGGGGACGGACACGAGATAGGCGCTCTCATTGAGCCAGCGAAACAGCTTCTGGACCTTGCCCATCCCCTGGCGATAGCCGCGCGTGACGGCTCCCGCGGGCTTGCCTCCGATTACATCCAGAGCGGGAAGCGACGGCGCTGTGGCAAGCTTGTAAGGCCCCGGAATGGACGGCTCGTCCATCGCTGAGAGCCTGTTCCCGAGCCCCCGCACGTTGTCCATGCTGATGGGCGCGAGTGCCACCTGGCTGTTCACCGCCTCGAGCCAGTTGATCGGCCGCCCGGCAGCCAGCGAGGGCTGAGGCCGGGATGGGGCCATGGGCGCGATGGGGCTCAGCCGTGGTCCCGCAGGTGCTGCGGCCGCGGCCGCCATCGCCCGGGGCCGCTGAGCGGGGGCACGCGCCGGGACGGCCTCGGATGCCGCATGGGAGGGAATCTTCATGCGCCCGCCGCAGCGCTTGCAGCGCCCGGCCCGGCCGGCCAGCCGCTCATCCACGTCAAAGGGGGCGGCACACGCTGGACACTCGAAGTGAATCATCCGCTCCGTCCCTTGTTGCCGGCCGTCGCCCGGCCGCGCGCCTTTAGAAATAAACCACGCCCAGGCCCGCGATGATCAACGTCCAGAACATCCACCCTTCGTCGAACCGCTGGAGCAACCAAAAATACAGCACCGCGATCCCGGCCGTTTTCAGCCAGAAGATCTGCCAGGCGCGATAATCGGGAGCCTCCTGCGGCGCGACGAACCACACCCAGCTCAGCATGACTACTCCCGCCGTGTAAAGCAGACCCAGGAACAGCCAGTGTTTCTGGAGCGGCTCGAACTTCACGAACGAGTGCACCAAGCCGAAGAGGAAGGCTGCCTTGATTCCGATGTAGTGGACGGCCAACATCGATGGGAACCTTCGTGTCTTGAGGCTTCAGAGCTCAGATCCCGGGCATTTCGGTCCATCGTCGACGGACTGCCGGCCAGCGATCGGCTGGATCCAGGCGCCCGCACCGCGCCGGATCGTCTCGAGGCTCGGTTGATTAAATTACACGATCCCGGGGAGAGAGTCCACGATGCAGTGATGGGCGCAAGGATCAGTCGACTGATACCGCGGAACGCGAATCAGCGTTCCCCCGGTATGGCTGAACCGTTTCGGGTTGGCCTCGTTCGAGGAGCAGAGTCGGGGTGTCAAAGGCAATGCCCAGTCGCTCGGCCAGACGAAGGATGTCGAGGATGAGGCTGTCACGCGTCAGCAGTTCGGCGTGGTAGTCTGGTACCTCGAAGAAGACCTGGATCAAGAGCTGAATCCCGGAGCTTCCCAGGTCATTGACGACCACCTCGTACTTTCCTTGCCGCACGTGGGGATGGTTCCTGATCTGCTCCAGGATCCCTTCACGGAACTTGATCAACGCTTCCGGAGAGGTGCCATAGGCGATGCTGAGCTGGGTTCGGAAGCGACGGTACCGCCGGGCGCCGAAGTTGGTGATATGCGAGGTGGTCAGGTCCGAGTTGGGGATTGTCATGAGCGAGTCGTCGAGCGCGCGAATGCGGGTGCAGCGCAGTCCGACCGTCTCGACGACTCCCTCGTTCGTACCGATCTGGACCAGGTCTCCGACCCGGAACGTCCGGTCGGCGATCAGCATCAGCGAGCCGAAGAAATTCTTGAGCGAGTCCTGCGCAGCCAAGGCGACCGCGAGGCCACCGATGCCCAGGCCGGCGAGGACCGTCCCGACGTCGAAGCCGAAGAGCTTGAGCACCGTGGCCAGTCCAAAGACGGCCACCAGGATCTTGAGGACCAGCGACATCACCGGGAAGCCCATCGCCGCAAATGACGCCTCCCCCTGGGTCACGGCGGGACCCGCAACGAGCTTCAGAATCGGGTTGATCATCTGGTAGGCGGAGAGGGCAAGCACGAGCCAGAACGCTGGGACCAGCAATGCGAGACAAGCCCCCGCCGGCTCCATGCGCAGGCTAAGCAGCCTTACACCCTCGATGAGCAGCCAGACCGCGGCCACCCAGCCGGTCGGGCGAACCCACGCGGCGACCTCGTCATGAGCGGTGGCAATACCCCTCCAGCGCATCAGTGCCTTCACGGCGCTCGCAAACAGCCGGACGATGAGCCAGTGAACGGGCAGGACAAGGAGGAAGAGCACGACCATCCCGAGAAGCTGATACAAGGCGATCGAGAGCTGATTGGTGAGTTCGAACCGGTACCTGAGCCAGCCGGGCAGGCGATGCCGCAGCCACAATCCGGGCTCGAGCCTGAAGCTGGGCCCTCCGGCCGGCCGGCCGGCCGCGGCCAGTTCGGGGAGGACGGGTTCTGACTCGAACGCATTATAGAGCCGGTCCACGGTCCGAACCGTGGCCCGGTTGAAGAGCCATTGCCCCTTGCGCGCTCCCTCGACCTGACGCTCCGCGGTGATCTGGCCCTCCTTGTGCACCAGGGCCTCCAGCGGGAGGCCGACCGAGGAATCCGGAACGTCCTGGAAGATGATGAAGACGGTCCGATCGAGCACTTCCTTGAGCTTGAAAGCGAGCTGCCGCCCCACCATCGGACGAGCCGGCTCAGGGACCTCGGCCAGGTCCAGGCACCTCGCGGCCGCATCCAGGTCGTTCTTCTTGAACGCGGCGATGAACGTGCGAACCATCGCGTACGGCGAGCGGAAATCCGCCGGCACGTCGCTCGCGTCCTTCCCCTGGCTCCCCGACAGTGCCTTCTGCCAGAGGAACAGCCGCATCTTCGGCAAGTCCCTCAGAGTTTTGCCGGCAAACAGCCAGCGGCCATCCTCCATTCGATGGAGCGTGAGCTTGATCTCCTTGCTCTCGGCAATCTCGCAATCCGCACCGGTCTCGTCGTCCGGGATCACGGGCGTGGGCATGTTGGTCGATCGGAGTATGAACTCGAGCTCGAACGCCAGCTTTCCCCCAGCGCGATGGTCGCCCGGGACTGCCGAGAGATCGAGGCATGCAACGGCCTCCTCAATGATCCGCGGGTCGTCCTCGATCCGGTTCATGGCGATCAGGAATGTCCGCACGGTCGCCCTGGGAGAGCGGTACCGGGGATCGACCGAGGCGACCGCCGGCCCGGCGCTCGTGCCTTTTGCTGTCTTGTTCGCCGGCGCCACTTCCTGGCTGGCGAAGACCGGCAAAGAGCTACAGGATCCCGCTCCAACCAGACAGATCACCGCCATGATCGGCTGGAAGACACTCCTCAATGTAGATCTCCCGCGCAGCGAGGCATCTCCGGATGACCGGCGTCAACGTTCGAATTTCAATCCCGGGTCATCCTGCGGGGCGCCCAGAACACGAAAGGTCATGTGGTTGTCGTCCTGCCAGGCCACCTGGCCGGCCAAGGCGCCGAGCTGTCCATCCTGACCGGCGAGGGTGAGCACGCCGTTGGCGAACGTGGACTTGCCGGCAATGGTCTTGTCCGGCTTGCTAGTGCTGGTGACGGCCCAGGTGAAATCACCGTTATCCATGATCGAGAGTGCGACCCGGGCATCCTTGGCCAGCGTGGCTGCCCACCTTCCAGCCAGCTTGCCTTGCGAGGCTGGTTCGGTGGAGGCGGTTGCCGTGGGAGGAGCAGCCCCGTCGGAGGACGTCGGCTGGCTCGCGGGGGGCTGCAACTGGGCGGCGAGCTGTGCGGAGAGCTTGTCCGACGGCTGGAGCCCGGCCGCATGCTCAAACTGCTTGGCGGCGGCGTCATTGTGACCCTGGGTCAAATAGTGATAGCCCAGGACGAAGTGCGCCGGGGCCGACTGAGGATTCGCCTTGACATACGCCTCCAGAGCCCGGATCTGCTGCGTGTACAGGTCGGCCTCGGCATACGCACCGATCAAGGTGGTCCAGTTCCAGCCGGGCCCGATCGTCAGGACCGCGTAGAGTGGCGCTGCGGCCTGATCGTACTGGCCCTGGGCGAACAGCCCCAGCGCCAGGAACTGGTGAATGTTCGGATCGTTGGGCATCTGGCCGAGCGCCTGCTCTCCGAGCTGGACGGCCAGGGCGTAGTTGCCCTGCTTGAAGGCGTCGCGTGCCTGGTCGAAGTCCGCGGTGGCCTTGGCGGCCACGGGCGCCCCGGGCGCCGCGGCGGTCGTGCTGATCGGCTGGGAGTAGTCGAAGGGAGGAGGACCAGTCCCAACGGGAGGCTGGTTCCCGCCGCCGCCAATCGGGCCAAGACCAGAGTACGCATTGTTATAGTTCGAGTAACCCCAGCCGTACATCGGTGAGCCCATGCCCCATGCTCCGACGCCACTGCCGTAGCCATAGCCGCCATAGCCGCCCCAGCCGCCATAGCCGCCATAGCCACCCATGCCCCCGGCATAGCCGTAGTTTCCGTAGTTGGCGTACCCCATACCAGGGTGGTACTGGTCGTACTGGTTGTGATTGGCGTAGCCGGCCCCCGCGGCCGCGCCAGCCGCCGCGGGATGGTCCAAGCCCTGGTTGCGATTGGCGTAGCCGGCCCCCGCGGCCACGCCACCTGCCGCGGGATGGTCGATGCCCTGGTTGCGATTGGCGTAGCCGGCCCCCGCGGCCGCGGCGCCGGCAGTGGACGGGCTCTGGTTGTGATTGGCGTGGTCAGCCCCGGCGGCCGCGCCACCCGCCGCGGGATGGTCGATGCCCTGGTTGCGATTGGCGTAGCCGGCCCCCGCGGCCGCGGCGCCGGCAGTGGACGGGCTCTGGTTGCGATTGGCGTGGTCAGCCCCGGCGGCCGCGGCCCCAGCATTGGAGTTGCTTGCATACGGATTGCGATTGGCGGAGCTCGCCGTGTTGCCGCTCTGGCTATGGTTCCCGTAAGAGCTCGGCTGGCTGAACGAGGGACAGTGGCCCATTTGTCCGCCACCGCGGGAGCCGCCGCCGTATCCACCGCCTCTTCCGCCACGATAGCCGCCGCCCCGTTGGGCGAAGGCTGCGGGCGGGATGGCGAGGAGCGCCAGGGTCGAGGCGAGGGCCAGTTTCCTGAGAGTGCTTTTCATGGATGTGTCCTTCTCGAAGGGAAATGTACAGGAAGGGATAAGATGATACGGAATTACTTGCTGATCTCGGGAGGCTTGCGCACCAGGGTGAACTCATCGACCCCGGGCACTGCCGCGCCGCCGAGCGTGCGGTTGACCGACTGCCAGCCGATTCGGTCCTTGCCCAGACGCGTGATGATATTCGTGGCCGACGCGGGCTCGCCGTTCTGCTGCACGCCCTCGGCCTTGACCACCCACTGGTTGCCGTCACGGGTCCAGTAGGCCTCGACAAAGCCCCCCTCGGAATCGAAGACCCACGACTTGAACTGGCGCTTGACCGGGTCCCAGCCGATCCTCTGCGAGCCGCTCATCACGGGCTTGCCCTGGGTCTTGACGGTGAACTCGCGGAGCAAAAAATTGCCGTTGTCGGCCCACTTGCAGGTGGTGAAGACGACTGCCTCCTGGCTCTCGTTGACCCATTCCCCGACCAGCCACTCCAGCTCCTTGAGGCGGTCGTGGACGGTCAGGTTGCCGGCCGGTTCGTCGCGAACGGCGGCCTGGAGCCAGTGGCCGTCTTCCTTGACGTAAATGGCGGTGAAGCGGCTGATCTCGGGTGCCCCGGCGCCACTGCCCGGAGTGATGGTGGCCCGGCCCTCCTCGAGTGCCGTCTCCAGGCCGAGGAACCGCAGCGAGTCGACCTGGATCGCGATCCGACTGCCTGGGGTGTACTTGAACGACGCAACGAACTGGTCGCGGATGGCGGCACGTCCAAGGGTGCGCTCGCCCTCCTCGTCGACGACCAAGGCCCCCGCCGTGAAGGTCGAGGCGACGGCCGCGGCGTCGCCGGCATTGAATGCTTTCGTGAAGGCTTCGACCAGGGCGCCGATGGCCCGTGTGTCGTCGGCACGATCCGCGCCGGCGGCGGGCTCGCGCGCCGGGGCGTCTTTTGCTGTCGCCGGGCGATTCTGCGCCGGCGTGTTCGTGTCCTGGGCTTGCGCGCTCAGGCAGGCTCCCAGCAGCGCGGGGCCGATCATGAGATAGACCGGTTTCATGTTTGTTCCTTTCCTTCAGGGATCGACAACCTCACCCTTCCGGAACCGGACCCGCGACAGGCGGGAAGCTCGGGCAAGGTTCAGAGCTCAAGAGACTGCACCGAGCGTGCAATTCTTCCTGCCTTCGAGCTGGGCGCCTTGCTGCGCCCGCACCGGACCGTTTCATCCGACAGCTCGCCAGGCAAACACATAGGGAGGCGTCCCAGATTCGCTTCTGACTGGATGATTCCATTCAAGAATAGCGACTTTTTCGCGCCATGACTATCGGGTAGGTCCAGAACGCGCCGGGCGCTCGCCCGGAGTGGTCGGGTCACTGTCCTGCTCGGCTCTGGCTCGCCTTGAGCACCTGTTCTTTCACGGCCTCCAGGTTGAATGACGCGCCCTTCTGCATCGGGGGGAACTCGATCGCGGTCTGAGCGAGCTTCCCCACCTCCTGCTGGACGTAGACGAAGCGCCAGAACTCGTACTTGAACCAGTCAAAATTCTGGATCGATCCGCTCAGTCCCGTGCGCTCGAACGGATCCAGGCGCAGGTTCACGAGAATGGGGACGTCGACCTTGACCGTGCCGCCAAACCAGCCGCTCGGCTGATCGATGAAACGGTACTTGAAGTCGTCGATGCGCGCCGCGCCGAGCGTGCCTTCCGCAAAGTAGAAGATCTCATGACGCTGCGACGGCCCCTTGCCGGTGAGGAGATCGAGCTGGTTGTAGCCGTCGAGGTGGACCTTGTAATTCCGCTCGCCGAGCTGCTTGCCCTGCTTCAGTTCCTCGACAATGCTCGGGTTGCCGGCCGCGGCCACGAACGTCGGGAACCAGTCGAGCCCGGAGAATAATCCATTCTCCACCTTGCCCGAGGGAGCCTTCCCCGGCCAGCGGACGATGCAAGGCACGCGGAAGCCTCCCTCCATCACGGTTCCCTTGCCCCCCGCGAACGGTGTCTGGCCGCCATCGGGCCAGGTGAAGTTCTCCGTGCCGTTGTCGGTGGTGAAGACGACGATGGTGTCCTGCTCGAGACCCTCGTCCTTGAGCTTCTGAATGACCGCGCCGACGATGTCGTCGAGCTGGGCCATTCCGGCTTCGTGGATGGTCCAGCCGTTCTCCGGCGTGCGCAGCTTCTCGTACTTCTCCGAGAGATGGGTTACCACGTGCATCCGGGTGGGATTCAACCAGAGGAAGAACGGCTTGCCATCGCTCCTGGCCTTGTCGAGAAACTTGAGCGAGTGTTCGAGGATCTCGTCGTCCACGGTCTTCATGCGATCCGGGTAGAGCGTGCCGGCGTCCTCGATGCGCTGCTTGCCCACCTTGCCCCAGCGCGGTTGCTCCGTTGGGTCGTCCACGTCGGTCGCCCAGGTGTGCAGCATGTTCCTTGGTCCAACCTTGTCCTTCAGCTCCGGCGGATAGTTGGGATGGGCCGGATCCTCCATGGCGTCCAGGTGATAGAGGTAGCCGAAGAACTCGTCGAATCCATGCACGGTCGGCAGGAACTCGTTGCGGTCGCCCAGGTGGTTCTTGCCGAACTGGCCGGTGGCGTAGCCTTGCGTTTTGAGGACGGTGGCGATGGTCGGCGCCGCGGCCGGCATGCCGACGGTGGCCCCCGCCTGGCCGACCGTCGTCAACCCGGTCCGGATGGGGAGCTGGCCGGTGATGAAGTTGGCACGGCCGGCGGTGCAGCTTGCCTCGGCATAGTAGTCGGTGAAGAGCATGCCCCCGGCGGCCAACGTGTCGAGATTCGGCGTCCTACCGGCCATGATGCCGCGGTGGTAGGCGCCGAGGTTGAACCAGCCCACGTCGTCGGACATGATGACGACGATGTTGGGCTTCTTGCTCGACGAGGCCTCCTGGGCCTGGACCGCGGCCGGGGCTGTGGCCGGGCCCGCCATGGCCAGTAAGTTCGCCTTGTTCAAGCCCTCGGAACAACTGGCGTGCGGGGCCTCCTGCCCGGCGAGGCGTGCCGGCAAGCTCTGGGCGCCGGCCGATCGGTGGAATGTGAAATCCTTGGTTGCGGCCACATAGCCGAGAACTGCGCCTGCCGTGATCAACAGCAGCGCGGAAATCCGGTTTCGATTCATGCGGAGAACTCCCGGGCAAGGTTGCGAGATCGTGCGTGCGTGGAGCAGGGACAACGTTCGACGTGATCGACTGGACAATAACCCGGCATCGCATCACCGTAAAGGGGTCAGTATTGACAGCGAGGCGGTTCCATTTCAAACTCTTGCTCGTCCTTGGACGGTTACATCACGCCCGGACTCTCCGGGCTGACAGGCTCCCAACATCGAGGCCGATGTCGATGGCGGACCCAGATGGATTTGACCTCGTCGACCGCGGTCCCTCGTCCCGATTGGCCCAGCACTTCGGTTTCAACCGCCCGGATCGGCCGCGGCGGATTCGCAAGATCTTGCTGCTGATTCTCGTGACCTGGATGCCCCTCGTGCTCCTCTCGCTGCTGGCCGGTCATGCTTTCGACGACCGCGTGGTCGTGGGCTTGCTGCGCGACCCGGTGATCCTCAGCCGATTCCTGTTCGTGCTTCCCCTGCTGGCACTCGCCGAGGTCGTCGTCGCGCGGAGTCTGAACGTCCAGGCGCGTCAATTCCTCGCGTCGGGAGTCGTGCCCGCGGGAGAGGCGGTCAAGCTCGAGGCGGCCAAGGCCGAAGCGCTTCGGCTTCGTGAGTCGGTCGTCGCCGAGGGGGTGATCGTGGTCCTCGCCGTGGCGATCGTGATCATCTTGCGGGTGGTTGTTCGGCTCGGTGCGGGAGAGTCAACCTGGGAGCGTACGGGGGCTGGTATCACGCTCGCCGGCTGGTGGTACATCCTGGTGAGCCTGCCAATCCTCTTCTTCTTCCTCCTCCGCTGGCTCTGGGTCTTCCTGCTCTGGTCCAGGTTTCTCTTCCGCATCTCGCGGTTGGGCCTCGAGCTGACGCCCACTCACCCGGACCGCGCCGGGGGCCTGGGATTCCTGGGTTGGGGCCTGGCGGGCTTCGCCCTCGTCCTGATGGCCATCTCGGCTGTGCTCTCGGGCAGCCTCGCTTTCGAGATCGTTCACCGGGGCTCGTCACTGAACATCCTGAAATACCACATCATGATCTTCGTGGTCCTGGCCATCGTCATTCTGCATGCGCCCCTGCTCGTGTTCACGGGCCGCCTGGCGCGGTGCCGGTTCCGGGGGCTCCTGGATTTCGGTTCGTTGATCGGCAACCACGACCGCGCGTTCGACGAGAAATGGCTCAAGTCGCCCAGCGCGAACCGGGCGACCCTCCTGGGCGGCCCGGATACGGGATCGCTGGCGCACATGTCGGTGGTCTACGAGCAGGTAGAGCGGATGCAGCTCTTGCCCTGGGACAAGCAGGCGCTCCTTGTCCTGGTGGCCGCCGCCTTGATTCCGATGGTCCCCCTGCTGGGCACCGTCACCGGCCTGACCGAGATCCTCTCCCTGCTGGCCAAGTTCATGGTCTGATCGCGGCGCGGGTATCCCTGATGGTCAACGCGCAAACAGTGACCAGAGTCCCAAGAGACCGATGACGGCGGAGAGCATGGCCACCGTGATACTCAGCGGCCACTGTGTCAAGACGAGGGATTCTCCGCGCAGGAGCCTCCGCAGCGTGAACCAGTGCGACGCACCGGCAAGCACCATCGCCACGATCCCCAGGATGATGAGCGACGTTCCGAAGCGAATCGCCCCCTGATGCAGCCGCAGCGTCTCCTCACTCGGCGATTCTTGCCGTATCGACCGAAAGAACGCGACAATTCCGAAGCCGAAGCTCGCCATGGTCAGGGTGGTCCTGATCCAGGCGAGCGTCGTCCGATCGAGGGCAAGCTGCGTTCAAAGCGCCGCCATGCCCGTCCGCTTGCGAGCCAAGTCCACACGCGGGTCAACCGAGTTTGGTGTTTCATCGAGCATGGAGCGTCTTCAGTCTCGATGCGGCCGCTTCATTTCGCGAACGACAGTCCCGGGTCCTCGGGCCCGTCGCCGACGATCCGGAAGTTCATGTGATTGGCGTCCTTCCAGTCCACCCGCCCGACCAGCGCCGGGCCTTTGTCCTGGGCCAGTGTGAGCAGTCCACCGCCGAATGTCGACTTCCCGGCCAATTGCTGCGTCTGGCCTTTCTTGGTGACCTGCCAGGTGAAGTCTCCACCAGGCTGGATGGACAGTGCGATCGCGGTGTCGGCGGCCGGCTGGGCGGTCCAGGTCCCGGTAATCGCCGCCCCCTGCGGCGGAGTCGTTTCGGCCGGAGTGGGGGCGGCTGCAGTGGCAGCATCCCGGGAAGGGTCGAGCTGCCGGAGCAGCTTCGCCGAGAGCGCATCGCCAGGCTTGAGGGTGACCACTTGCTTGAGAACGTTCACCGCGGCGTCGGTGTATCCCTGGGTCAGGTAGTGGTAGGCAAGCACGAACCGGGCCGAGGCCGAATCACTGTGCGACCCGCAGTAATTCTCGATCGCGCGAAGCTGCGCAGTGTACGTGTCGATGTCGGGATAGAGGCTGATGAGCGTGGTCCAGTCCCAGCCGGGCCCGACCGAGAGCACGGCGTAGAGGGCCGCGGCGGCTTCGTCGTAGCGCTTCAAGGCGAACAGGCA
>Ga0074044_10002173_pt1 | contig 17238 bp, 18 predicted proteins | sample BogForMeECP23OM1_FD_94443 | JGI IMG/M metagenome (GOLD analysis project Ga0074044, IMG submission 94443) | Bog forest soil microbial communities from Calvert Island, British Columbia, Canada - Bog Forest MetaG ECP23OM1 | ecosystem: Environmental > Terrestrial > Soil > Wetlands ...
CTAAGCCTCTATCGCGCCGTTTCGACCGTGAGTCGCAACCCCACTGCCTTGGTCACGGCAACCAATGTGGAAAGCCGGGGGTTTCCGCGGGCCGATAAAGCGCGGTACAGGCTCTCGCGCTCCATGCCTGCGGCTTTGGCAACCTTCGCAATACCGCCCCTCGCCTCGGCGATGCGGCGCAGGGCGATCAGAAGCACGCTTGGCTCGTCGTCATCCTCCAACGCAGCGCGGAGGTACTCGGCGGCAAACTCTGGATTTTCGCGCAGTTCACGGACTGTGGCTTCGTCGTGCGATATGCTCGCCTTGCGCTTCCGCGGTTTCACAACTCCAGTCATAGTAACTTATAGGTTACAACGGCGCATCGCAAAATGACCCCTCTAGCTCAGCGGGTTTTTCCAGCGCAGACCCGGAAAGCGGGCAAAGTCGCGGTCCGCCGTGTGCAGCACAGCTCCATGCTCAATCGTGATCGCCGCGATTTCCGCATCACTCACCAACGGGCCTGAGGCCTGTCCCTCCAGGATCATCTGCCTCAACACCGACCAGTGCTGATCCGCCGGCATAAGTATTTGTACATTCGGTTGTTGCAACCACTCATCTACGACTTGCACGGCTTGCTGCAGGCTGACACGCATTCCCGATAGTCGCCGATTCGTGATAACCCGCAGGAACGCAGATACGCTTTGCCATGGCAGTCCCACGGCTTCTACTCCCGAAAGCGCTTCCTCCAGCCAAGAACGGCTCTTCTTGTGGTAGGCCAAATCGAGATCGTAGGAATAGATCAGGAGATTGGCATCAATGACGATCACCGATGATCCGGTCCTTCCAGGTATTCCAATAGCTCTTCTACTTTCTCAAACGGAGGCAGACCGAGATTCCACGGCTTCACCCGGAACAGCTTCCGCACGGGCTGCTTCGAGGCCGTTAATCCCATCCGCAGAAATCGATTCACCGCCTCTTTGAAAGAAGAGCCAGTTCGCCGAACTTCCTTCTTCAGCAACTGGGCCACGTCGTCATCGAGCGAAAGGGTTGTCCTCATGTTTTGATGCTATACAATTAGGCATCATGATGTCAATCTCTGTAACGTCATGATGCAACACGTAGCGCCCTTGCAAAAAACGGCCGGACAAGGCACGCTCAAATGCAATGGTTTCTCTCGACGACATTCGCGCAGCTCAAACCCTCCTCCACGGCATCGCCGTCCGCACTCCCCTGTTCGAATGGACGGGCGCGGCGGACCAACGCAAGCTTTACCTGAAGCTCGAGAACTTGCAACCCATCGGCGCTTTCAAGCTGCGCGGCGCGTATAACAAGGTCGCATCCCTAACCAATGCGGAACGCCGCCGCGGAGTCATTTCCTATTCCAGCGGCAATCACGCGCAAGGCGTAGCCTACGCAGCGCGGGCGCTGGGCGTGAAGGCCATCATCGTCATGCCGGGCAATGCTCCTAGAAACAAGCTCGAAGCCACGGCTGCCCTCGGGGCAGAGATCGTTATCGTCGGCCCCGGCAGCGAAGAACGCCGCATGCGCGCCGAGCAACTGGCCGTTGAGCACGGCTACGCCATCGTGCCTCCCTACAACGACGAAAAAATCATCGCCGGACAGGGAACGGTCGGGCTCGAAATCCTTGAAGACCTGCCTAACGTTGGAACCCTGCTGGTTCCCGTCGGCGGGGGAGGATTGATCAGCGGCATTGCCGCCGCCGTTAAGCTCAGCAATACCAAAGTGAAGGTGATTGGCGTCGAGCCCGAGCTAGCCGCCGATGCGCGGGCCAGCCTGCGCGCCGGTCGCATCGTCTCTTTCCCGGCCGAGCAAGTTTCGCAGACGCTGGCTGACGGGCTGCGCACCCAGAGCGTCGGCGCCATCAATTTCGAACATTTCCGGGCCTACGTGGACGATATCCTCAGCGTGACGGAAGACGAGATTCGAGAGGCTATGCGCGCTCTCAGCGCGAACGCGAAAACACTGGCCGAACCGAGCGGCGCGGTTGCTGTAGCCGCATTTCTTTTCCATACCGCCGAGTTGCCCGACACAGAGATCAACGTAGCCGTGATCAGCGGTGGCAACATCGACCCCAAGTTGCTCGCCGAGTTGCGCAATCGCTGAACCTCCCGCTCGATTCGCGCTTCGAGCGCTACGAATGTACAATCCTGAGTCTCCCCGAGGGCAATTTGAATCGCTGGCTCGATAAATTTTTTGAACTCGCTCACCACCAGACCACCGTCCGCCGCGAAGTTGTCGCCGGACTCACCACCTTCTTTACGATGGCCTACATCGTGGCGGTCAACCCTGCCATCCTGAAAACCGCGGGCATGCCCTCCGGCGCCTCGCTCACAGCCACCATTCTCACTGCCATTTTCGGAACCCTGCTGATGGGCTTTTACGCCAACCGCCCGTTCGCCATCGGTCCCTACATGGGCGAGAACGCCTTTATCGCGTTCACCGTGGTTCATGTCCTGGGCTACACCTGGCAAAGCGCTCTGGGCGCGGTATTTCTGGCGGGAATCCTGTTTATTCTGATGACTCTATTTCGCCTGCGCCAATGGATGGTTGACGCCATTCCCGCCACCCTTCGTTACAGCTACGCTGTTGGCATCGGATTGTTTCTCACCTTCATCGGACTGAATCAGACCGGCATCGTCACCATAGGATCGCCCGGCGCTCCGGTGCGGCCGGGCCATCTCACGTCGCTATCGGTCCTGCTGTCGGTCTTCGGCTTCCTGCTGATGACGGTGCTCACCATTCGCCGGTTCCCGGCTGCGATTCTTAGCGGAGTTCTGGCCACTGCTCTGCTCAGTTTTGTGACCGGGGTCGCTCCCGCTCCGGCAGGATGGGTCAGCCGTCCGCCCAGCCTGCAGCCTGTTTTTTTTCAGTTCGATCTGCACAGTCTGTTTACCTGGGGATTTTTTCCTGTTGTTCTGACGATTTTTATCATGGCATTTGTCGACACCATGGGGACGCTCATTGGCGTGTCGGCGCGCGCCGGTTTTCTCGACAAAAACGGCAATTTGCCGCAGATCGAGCGCCCGATGATGGCGGACGCGCTCGCCACGACCTTCGCCGCCGTGATTGGAACCACTACCTCTGGCGCCTATATCGAGTCCGCTACCGGAGTAGAGGCGGGTGGCCGAACCGGCCTGACCGCGGTCACTACGGCGCTGTGCTTTGTCGGGACTTTATTCTTCGCGCCCTTCATCTCCGCCATTCCGCCACAGGCTTATGGACCGGCGCTGATCTTCGTTGGCTTGCTAATGCTGACTCCGATTACCCGGATTCCCTTCGACGACCTCACCGAACTGGTTCCAGCTTTCGGTGTCATCGTCCTGATGGCTTTTACCTATAACGTGGGAATTGGCATGACGGCCGGCTTTATCTTGTATCCTTTTTGCAAATTGGTTTCGGGACGCTTGCGGGATGTTCGTCCTGCGCTCTGGGCGTTGACCGCCCTGTCGCTGCTGTTTTTCGTCTTTTATCCGTATACCTAGAAGCAGGTGAGATTCGCATGATTCGCTTTGGTATCGCGGGATTTGGATTGCACGCTGTCCGCCGCCTGATGCCGGGCTTTGCTCTGGCTCAGAATTGCAAAGTGGCTGGTCTTTCGCGCCGGGATCCCAACCAGGCACGCGAAGTCGCGGCGCAGTATGGCATCCCGCACGTATTCGGCTCAACCGTTGAACTCAGCCGCTGCCCTGAAGTCGACGCCGTGCTGGTCACGACTCCGAACATCTGCCACCTGCAGGACGTCCTCGCGGCGGTGGCTGCCGGCAAGCCCGTGCTGTGCGAGAAACCTATGGGCATGGACGCGGACGAATGCCGCCAGATGGTCGAAGCGGCGCGCAACGCCGGCGTTCTCCTCGGGGTCGCTCAGGTCTTCCGCTTTGAAGACACCACGGCGAGATTTCGCGAGCGCGTGGCTGCGGGTGACATCGGCCACCCAATCTTTGCGCGGGCCGAGTTCTCGTATCCGGGTTCAGGCCAGGCCAGGACCTGGCTCTACAACCGCTCGATCGCGGGGGGAGGGCCCATCTCCGACGTGGGCGTCCACTGCATCGACGCCTTGCGTTACATCCTGCAGGATGAGCCCAAGCGGGTGAGCGCTGTTGGACGTTCCGATCAACAATCGGGTGACGTAGAGGCGGCGGCCGTTGTGACGTTGGAGTTTCAGCGCGGCACGCTGGCCACGGTGCTGGTTTCAACTCGGGCACACTACCGCACGCCCTTGGAGATTGTCGGTGACGCCGGCGTGCTCCGGGCTGATCATGCGCTGAATGTTGAACGGCCAGTCAGGTTGGAATTGTTGCGCGACGGACAATTGGTCGCGGAAGAAACCGTTTCCAACCACCTTGCCTACGCGAGGCAGGTCGACGCTTTCGCCGCCGCTGTCGAAGGCCGGGAGGTATTTCCAGTGCCCGGCCAGGAAGGCTGGCAGAACCAGATCATTTTGGACGCAGCCTACCGCAGCCTATCCTCCAGAAAAAGCGAACCGGTACCGATTTAGTCGTTGGTCGTTGGTCGCTAGTCGTTCGCGGTGGGCACGCGCATTCCATCGATCCAGGGCTTGCTAACGACCAATGACCACCGACCAACGACTGCCCCCAAATAAGAAGCGCCCCGGATCCAAAAGGACCACGGGACGCCCGAACAGCCCTCCCCAGAACTGCTCATCCTGAAAATATGGCAACCGGCTTGGGAGCGGAATGCCACTCTTGAGGAGTAGGAATGGCACAAACGTGCCACTTGCCAAACAACAGGCTCGTGGTAACATTCGTCACCTTGCGACTGGTTACTAACAGTCGCGCCAGGTTCTGGAAGCGGCTTCGCAACGTGGGGTTTGCGTTCTCGTGGCGAGTATTCCCCCTGCCGATTCCGAATCAAGAGTTGCTCTGTTTCGTGGTCGATTTCACCGCCTGCGGGACTGAGCCTCTTAATGGTCTGGGGAAGGCGATTGTTGCTAGTGTGCAACGGATTGCATCCAGAGATTTGAATTATCTTTGGAGTAGGGCTCGTAAGTTATTGATAAACAATGACAACCAAGCTTTGGTAGTTTTGGAAGGGCAAGTGCACTGAACGCACGTGGCGATCTATACCTCGGACCACCAGGTTCCAAGGTGAATTTGGGGAAAAAAGACAAATTTGGGGAGGAAATTCAAATGAGGCGAGTGTTTCTTTTAGCATTGTTGGCATTGGCGTTGCCCATTGCCGCATCGGCGGACATTATTGTCACCAACCAGTTTGGCTCGGTTTCGGTTTCGAACGCCGGCATCTCTTCCGTCGGATCGGAGCTGACGAGTTGGAACGGCAAAACAACGGGAGGATCCATGGGTCATGTGAGCTTCTCTACCGGCTCGCTCTACAATGGCTCGCTCTCGACAGGCGCAAAGTTTTATGCGGGCGGCTCATTTGACGTGACCGGTATCGGCGCCTGGACAAAAACCTTGCCGGGAGCGCCCCAGGCCCCGGTAGCGCTCTTTACCGGCAGCTTCTCCGGTCCAGTTACTTTGACTCTGACCAGCCCGCCTGGCAAAAAGAGTCTGACTTGGACTCTCGCCGGCAATATCGCAGGCACTCTGTATGACGGTCGCGGCGTGACGGGAACGACCACACAGTACCTCTATAGCACTAACGCTCAATGGAGCGGAGGCGTGGGTCACATGAATGTCGGTAACTCGAACCTTGTCGTACCGGAACCCGGAACTTTGGGCCTCCTCGGTACCGGACTTGTCGGGATCGCTGGAATCTTCCGTCGCAAGCTGATCGGAACATAACCTAAATCTTGAATCGCCCAGAACACTCAACTCATGGCCCCGCCGCAAGGCGGGGCTTTTGATTTTGAGCTAAGAGATAGTTGAGAGCCTTGCTGATCGTCGCAGGAAGCGGTCCCCTCCTCAGGACGGTCAACCCTTCGGGTCTACCGCTCGAGCAGGACTCGAACTCCGTAGGGAAGGTCGCGTCCTACCCTCTTCTTCGGTTACTGCCGTAACGGCCAACGATGCCTTTGGCGTTGACCTAACCTTCGTCCAAACCTACAGTCAGGCGCAGGGGGATGTATGAAGGATATCCATGAGGTTTTGCGTCGCAAGCAGGCGCAGTACACGCAGTTGGGCAAGCAGATTGAAATGTTGCAGCAGGCTGCCGAAAAACTGCGCGAAGTCGCGCCCTTGCTTGCGGAAAATGATGTCGAAGACGATAGCGCAGTGTTGGCGGAAGTGGACGACGAAAACACCAGCGCGATGGCTGCCAAAGCCAGCGCTCAAGCCGCGCCTGCCGCGTCCAAACCAGGACGCAGCGCAACCCCGCGCTGGCCGTAGATGCCTGGGGTACAGGCAAAGCGCGAGGCGGGAGGCTCGGGCGCATGACATTGCAGGCATTACTGGTGTCCAAGGATGAACCGACGGCGGAGACGCTGATTCAGGTTCTGACGCAGTTTGGCGTGGCGGTGGATCGGTCCAATGACGCCGATGTCGCCGTGACGCGCCTGGAAGAGGTGCGGTTCGATCAGGTCATCGTGGATTTCGATGAGCCCGCGGCGGCCTCCCTGCTGCTCGACGCTTGCCGCCGCCTCGTCGGCCCCGATCGCAAGCCTCCGGTCACCGTTGCCTTGCTGCACGATGCCTCGCAGATCCGCTCGATCTTGGGCGCGGGAGCCCATTTCATCCTCACCAAACCCATCACCCCAGAGCAGGCTCAAACCACCTTGCGCGCCGCCACCGCTCTGCTGAAGCGCGAAAGGCGGCAATCGTTGCGGGTCGCTGTCCAGGCTGAGGTTTCGATTCGTATCGATGACAACAATACTGTCGAAGGCATCCTGCTCGACCTCAGCACCGGCGGCATGGATGTGCTGACGGCCAAGCCGCTTTCATCCGGGACCCTGGTTCGCGCCTCTTTCCAGTTGCCCGACGGTGGGGGTGGGATCGAGGGGGATGCGGAAGTTGCCTGGAGCACCGCTAACGGTCAAACCGGCGTGCGCTTTCTCGACATGGACGCCAAGATGCGCGACGAACTCAGCGAGTGGCTGGCCGCCCGTTCGCACGATGCCTTACCCGAAGAGCCGGATGCGGTCACCCAATGCAAACTGACCGACCTCAGTCTGGGCGGGTGCTATGTGGAGACCGAATCTCCTTTCCCGCAGTCCTCAGCCGTTGACCTCTGCCTGCGCGCCGCCGGCATGGAGATTCACGCTGAAGGTTTGGTCCGGGTTATGCATCCCGGACATGGCATGGGCATTGAATTCCCTGCTCGCACCGAAGAGCAGCGCAAGAGCGTGGGCGAGTTCATCGAATTCCTTACCGGCCAGCCCGGCGCCACTCCGCAACTGGAAATTTCTCCGCGTTCTCTGGTCGCCAACGTGGTCGATCTCAGCCCGGCCGACAGCGCTGCAACCGATGCCGACGATCCTCTCCTGGAATTGCTGCGGACCGGCAATGGGCTGGAGGAACAAGCTTTTCTCGACGAACTCCGCCGCCAGCGAAATCCGGAAAGCGTCAGCCAATAGACGCCAGCCAGTCAGCCTTCTCCCAATTTCCCTCTAATCGCAGAAAAAAACGGGAACCAGATCGACACCCCGTCCTTAGTGTCGGCCCAGCTCCCGGTGGTCTGTTCCACCTGGTTGGCTGCAGGCTACCTCGATACCTCCTCCCGGATGATTTCGCTTCTGTTAATTTTCCGAGAATTTTCGGATGCAATAGAATGGCTCTGGCTGAGCGCTCCATCGCGAGCCCCGCATGACCTTACGCACCATTCTCCTGGCAACCTCAAACGTCGGTAAACTCCGCGATTTTGCCGGAGCCGCTGCACCCTACGGCATCACCATCGCCACCATCCCGCACTTCTCATCGCTTCCCCAGGTCGTCGAAGACGGGGCTACATTCGAAGAGAACGCACGCAAGAAAGCTGAGTCGTACAGCCTGGCCGTTCCCGGAGAGCTGGTTCTGGCCGACGACTCCGGCCTGGAGATTGCCGCGATCGGCGGCACGCCCGGGGTGCATTCCGCTCGCTACGCGGCCCGTGATCGGCAAAACAATGAGCCCCACGCCGAGTGCAATTCGGACGACGAAGCCAACAATGCGCGTGTGCTGCGCGAACTCAAAGGGGTCCCGGAACAAAACCGCACCGCGCGATTCGTCTGCGTCCTCGCCGTGGCCCGCGACGGCGAGACGCTGCACACGTTCCGCGGCACGGCTGAAGGCGTCATCCTTGACGCGCCCCGGGGGGAAAACGGCTTTGGATACGACCCGCTGTTCTATTTCCCGCAAATCGCCAAGACCTTTGCCGAACTGAACGCGGAAGAAAAAGCGCGGTACAGCCACCGTGGCATAGCGTTTCGCGCATTCCTGGAGTGGTATCGCGTGGTCAACGTCCAAAAGCTCTAACTGCAGAGTACGCAAAGATCGCAGAGAAGATCGAAGGACCGCTTCTTGTGCGCGATAGAACTCCGCATTTTGCCGTTGACCTCCGAGTTTTTTCTCTGCGCACTCCGCGATCTCTGCGGTAAAAAGATGCAAGCTCTCCTTGACTTCCCTTCGCGCGGAAAATGATAATGATTAGTTTTCATATCGGATCACGTAAGGAGCAGTCATCGTGGCATCATCCGCCAGTTCCGTTGCTCCAGTTCCCGTCGCACCGAAGATCAAACCCGGCGTCGCTCCGCTGCGCGCTGGCGAGGGCACGTCGTTCCTGCTGCGCCGTCTGCATTCGCTCAGCGGCGTCGTACCCATCGGTGCCTTCCTTCTCGAGCACTTCATCTCCAACGCCGAAGCCTTCAAAGGCGTTCAGGCCTATGGCGATCAGGTCAAGTTTCTGAACAGCCTCCCCTTCGTTTTTTTTCTGGAGCTGTTCTTCATCTGGATTCCGATCCTCTACCACGGCCTCTACGGCATCTACATCTGGTATCAAGGCGAGACCAATGTCGGCGCTTATCCGTGGCAAGGAAACTGGCTCTACACCTCGCAGCGCTGGACCGGCATCATCGCGCTGATCTACATGGTGCAGCACACGTATTACCTGCGCTTCACCGGCGTCCACCTGCCGACGCACCCCATGCAGTCGTTCGCCAAAGTGCAGGGAGAATTCCAGAATCCGTGGATGATCGCCTTTTACGCGGTCGGCATCGTAGCCGCTTCCTGGCATTTCAGCTACGGCCTGTGGCTGTTCGCCGCGAAGTGGGGCATCACGACCGGCGAAAGGGCGCGCCGCTGGTTTGGATATCTCTGCCTGCTGCTGGCGCTGGGTTTGGTGTCGATCGGTGCGGCGAGCATGTACGGATTCCTGAAGACACCGCTGCAACCCTTGGATTCAAGTTCGAGTTCGGAAAATATCGTAATGCGCTAGATTGCAGGCAGTCGTTGGTTGTTAGTCGTTAGTCGTTCGCGATGAATATCTGTGATCAACCATTGCTGAGTTTCGATGATGACGTTTGCTAACGACCAACGACTAACGACCAACGACTGAGTACTAGCAGGCCCGGGCCCGGCCCGGGAACAAATTGACAGAAGATCGGACTCATACAGCATGGCAGCTCCGAAAATTATCGTAGTGGGCGGAGGTCTCGCAGGCTTATCCGCCGTCATCAAGATCGCCGAGATGGGCGGTGAGGTTGACCTGTTCTCGATCGTCCCGGTAAAGCGCTCGCACTCGGTGTGCGCGCAGGGTGGCATCAATGCCGCCAAAAACCTGAAGGGCGAAGGCGATTCCACCTGGATACACTTCGACGACACCATCTACGGTGGCGACTTCCTCGCCAACCAACCGCCGGTCAAGGCCATGTGCGAGGCCGCGCCCGGCATCATCGATCTGCTCGACCGCATGGGCGTTCCCTTCAACCGCACGCCCGAAGGACTGCTCGATTTCCGCCGCTTCGGAGGCACGCTCTTTAACCGCACCGCGTTCGCCGGAGCCACCACCGGCCAGCAGCTTCTCTACGCGCTCGACGAGCAGGTTCGGCGATACGAGTCCGAAGGCAAGGTAAAGAAGTACGAGCACTGGGAATTTCTCTCGGCCGTGCTCGATGGGCAGCGCGTTTGCCGCGGTATCTGTGCGATGGATTTGCGGACCATGGAGGTGCGCACCTTCCCCGCCGATGCCATCATTATTTGCACGGGCGGCATTGGCGCCATCTTCGGCAAGTCCACCAATTCGGTCGTGTGTACGGGATCGGCGCAGTCCGCGCTCTATCAGCAGGGATGCTACTACGCGAACGGCGAATTCATTCAGGTTCATCCCACCTGCATCCCCGGCGAAGACAAGCTGCGCCTGATGTCGGAATCGGCGCGCGGCGAAGGCGGACGCGTCTGGGTGCCAAGGACGCAGGGCGACAAGCGCAATCCCAAATCCATTCCTGAAAAAGAGCGCTGGTACTTCCTCGAAGAGCGGTATCCGAAATATGGCAACCTCGTGCCGCGCGATGTGGCCACCCGCGAAATCTTCGAGGTCATCTACAAACACAACCTCGGCATCGACGGCCAGCCGATGGTCTATCTCGACCTCACCCACATCGACGCCAAGACTCTGGACCGCAAGCTGGAAGGCATCCTGGAAATCTACGAGAAGTTTGTGGGCGACGATCCGCGCGTCGTGCCGATGAAGATATTCCCGGGCATGCACTACACCATGGGCGGCCTCTGGATCGATTACAAGCAAGCCACCAACATTCCCGGCATCTACTCCGCGGGCGAGTGTGAATACCAGTATCACGGCGCGAACCGGCTGGGCGCGAACTCGCTGGTGTCGTGCATCTTTGGAGGCTTCGTCGCCGGCCCGAGCGCCGTGCAGTACGCAAAGAGCCTCCCAGCCGCGCCCAGCAATGGACACTTCGACGCCGAGCGCAAACGCCAGCAGGAAGTCAATGCCATGCTGATGAAAGCCGACGGCAATGAGAATCCGTTCCTGCTCTGGCGCGAACTCGGCGAAGTCATGACCGCAAACTGCACCGTGATCCGCTACAACAAGAAGTGTGAGGCGGCGGACGCCAAGGTAGTGGAACTGCTGCAACGCTACCAGAAGATTAACCTGAGCGACCGCTCGCAGTGGGCGAATACGACGATTGCCTTCGCGCGCCAGCTCTACAACATGCTGCAGTTGTCGCGGGTAATCGCGCAGGGAGCGGCCATGCGCGACGAATCTCGCGGCTCGCACTATAAGCCCGATTTCCCCGACCGCGACGACAAGAACTGGATGAAGACCACGAAAGCCGTCTTCGCGCCCGAATTGGATGAGCCGAAGTTCGAGTTCGAGCCGGTGGACGGAGCGCTGATTCCGCCGCGGCCGAGGAAGTACTGATGGGACTTACGAGTCGTCTCGCAACGCGGGAGAGTGTAGTCATTACGAACCGGGAAGGGCACGAGTTCCACTCGTGCCGATAGCAGCATCCCGAATGACCGCGGCTTTAGCCGCTGAGGGCCACGGGTCTAGTTTGAATCCCGGGAAGGCGGAACAATAACGATACTCGGAGGCATAAAGAACTAACCGGGCGACCACAGGATTCTGATGAACATAATTCCGATGATGAACGAAGTCCTGAGCATCGCGAATCCGATGATCGGTGAATCCGCGCTGCCAAACTTCCGAGTTTCGTCCTATGAGAGTGCCGAGTTCATGGGAGTACGCGCCCTTGATCAGCTGGACATCGCGCTCGATGGTTACGTCCTGAGCGGGAGTGAGCAAAAGACGGACATGATCGGGCATAAGGACGAAGGAGTGCAGGGCGTAGCGGCCTTCGCGACGGTAGTGATAAAGAGTCTGGAGGAGTAATCGGGCATAATTTTCGACGGCGAAGGGTCGACGGTGATGCCAGGTTGAGAACGTGAGGAAATAGGTTCCGGGAGGAGAAAAGAGCCGTGAAGGCCGCAAGCGTTACCTCAGCGGCTGGAAGCCGCATCTTCTCTCTCAGCTTAAATCGGCACGAGTGGAACTCGTGCCCTTCCCGGTTACTTTTTTCGTAAGTGTTGTTTCGTTTCGGGAAAACGAATGCTGTCGAATGCAGATTATGCTAGAAGCTACAGCGCACCAAGAGATGTTGGCGGATCATGTTTGAGCAACTAGATGACAGCAGACCGAAGATGCCGATGTGGCAGGTGTGGATGGGGCTCATTCTTGGTGCTTTTAATATAAGGTTCGGTATCCTTGATGAACTTCGCCATCACGACCATATTTTCACGTTGGTGTTTGTCGCAAATGGAGTTCTGTTTTTGTACACGTCAGGTTTGGGCTGGTTCAGGTTGCGAAAGGGCCGGAAATAGATTTCTCCAGCCACCAAAAGCAGGTCCTTCGCTTCGCTCAGGATGACAAAAGGTGGGCTAAGAACTAAAGGCTAAAAGCTAAATGGCAAACAACAAATCCGTAATCATCAAGATCAAACGCCAACTCACCCCCGACGCCAAGCCGGCGTGGGAAGAGTTCGAGATTCCTTACAAGCCGAACATGAACATCACGTCGGCGCTGATGGAGATCGCGGCCAACCCGGTCACTCGCGACGGCAAAAAGACCACGCCCATCACCTACGACTCGTGTTGTCTCGAAGAGATCTGCGGCTCCTGCGCCATGCTCATCAACGGACGCGCCCGCATGGCCTGCTCCTCGCTGATCGATCATCTCGATCAACCCATCAAGCTCGAGCCCTTCTCGAAGTTTCCCGTGGTGCGCGACTTGGCGGTTGACCGCAGCGTGATCTTCGAGAACCTGAAGAAAGTCAAAGCTTGGGTACCGGTCGATGGGACTTACGACCTCGGCTCCGGCCCGCGCCTGACTGCCGAGGCCCAGGAAGTGGCCTATCCACTCTCGCGCTGCATTTCCTGTTGCTGCTGCATGGAAGCCTGCCCGCAGTTCACCGAGGACACAGGCTTCGTCGGCGCGGCTACCATCTCGCAAGTACGCCTGTTCAATACGCATCCCACCGGCGCGGCCCTGAAGCGCGAGCGGTTGACGGCTCTCATGGGAGACGGCGGAATCCAGGAATGCGGCTACGCGCAAAACTGCGTCGAGGTTTGCCCCAAGGACATTCCCCTGACCACCTCGATTGCCGACGTCGGCGGACAAGTCATGAAGCAAGCCTTCGTCGACCTGTTCCGCAAGTGAGTCCGCGCAGGGACAGCCGCCCCCGGCTGTCCAGGCTAGCGCGGCTCGCCGGGTTTCGTATCAGGGCATCGCTTTAGCGATGCCGGAGTTTGCCTAGATCGACCGCCCCTTTAGGGGCTGCGCATCGTTTCCATTCCCAAAGCCACGCCTCTCCCACTTCGGCCGCTGAAAGCAGCAGATTGCCCACTGGTAACCATAGGTAACTCCCTTAAGTAAGGGGGCTTAGGCCGAATTGCTTCACAAATTTCTTCACCTGTGGTTTACAATCGTCCTTCCTCTCGGCAGATGGGCACTTTCCCACTGCCTCCGAGGGCTGTCGTAATGATGCAAGAATTCACAACGCCGAGACTCGTAACGCGAAGCCTGCTGATCCTGCTTGCGATTTTCGTTGCGCTCGCGACGCCACAATCCGCCTCTGCCCTGCGCCGCGCCAGCCACCATCACCGCATCCTCCATGGCATTCGCCGCTTGCTCTGGTATCCGATGTTCCGTCCTTCGCACGATTCCCTGGTCCGGCAAAACGAAGAAATTGACCGCCTCGATCTGCCCCGCATTCAGGACGACGCCCAACTGGAAGCGCTCAAAGCTTCGGGCGAACTGGTGCCTATCGAGGCGAGCGAGTCTCTCAAGATTGAGCCGAGTCTTGATCCCTCACGCCGCTTTTGCCGTCCCTGGACTCGCGATTTCGTGCAGGATCTTTCCGAAGTTTATTACCGCCAGTTCCACGCTCAGATCCAGGTAAACTCGGCCGTCCGCACCGTCAAGGTGCAAAAGAAGCTGCGCCGCCGCAATCGCAATGCGGCTCCGGCGGAAGGCGACACCGCGTCTTCTCATCTCGCCGGCATCACCGTCGATCTGCAGCGCCGCGGCATGACCATCGAGCAGATGCGCTTCGTCGAACACTACTTGTTTTATCTGAAGGCGCTCGGTCTGGTTGAGCCCGAAGAAGAGCGCCGTCACTGGTGCTTCCACGTCATGGTTTCCGAACGCTACAGCGACTGGCGGGAGACGCAGACGGCCTTCCCACATCCGCCGATGGAAGAACCTGTCACCGCACCCGCCACTGCCGTCACCGCGATGAGCGCCACCGACTAAGCCTTCAGCCAAATTTAGCCTCCGGTACAATCTCTCCAGCATGATCGTTCTGATGGCCGGTCTCCCCGGAACCGGCAAAACCACGCTCGCTCGCGAACTGGCTCACCGCACACAAGGCGCGCTCCTCAGCAAAGACGAAATCCGCGCCGCCCTGTTCTCGCCTGAAGACGTCGAATACTCCGTCCAGCAAGACGACTTCGTGATGGAGGTGATGCTCGAAGCGGCCCGCTTCCTGTTGCAAAAGACTCCCACGCGTAAGGTCTTCCTGGACGGCCGCACCTTCTCCCGCCGCTGCCAGATCGACCACGTGCTAAAGTTTGCCCGCGACCTCGATCAGCCCTGGACGATCATCGAGTGCGCCTGTTCCGATGAATCGGCCCGCCGCCGGCTCGATCTCAATCCCGATCCCTCGCACCCCGCGCACAACCGGACGTTCGCGCTCTACCTGGAGGTGAAAGGGCGCTTCGAACCGATCACGTATTCAAAGACGACGATCTCAACTGACCAACCGCTGTCGGAGTGCATCGAACAAGCTCTCGTTGCCGTGAATGCACCCTGAGACGGGGCTCGTGTGGTGACGGGGCTCTGCCCCGTGCAAGCCGGCTCCGCAGACCCGCGAAATGCAAGCCGATAGGTAGGCATCGTGGCCGGGCGAAGGCGCCCTGCTCTCCACCGGCAGGATTAACTGTCGTACAATTAAGGCCGACCAAAATACCTTACAGGAGCATCCATGCGAACTCTGATCTATACACTTGTCCTGATCGTCTCCACTTCCCTGCTCGGCGCCGCACAGGCAACCACTGCTGCGACTGCCGAACCCACCGCCATCATCCACACCACCGCCGGCGACCTGCACTGCACACTGCTTCCGAAGGTAGCCCCGATCGGAGTCGAGAACTTCATCGGCCTTGCTACCGGCACCAAAGACTGGACCAGTCCCATCGGTCACGCCAAGAAGCACGGCGTCCCGCTTTATGACGGCACCATCTTTCACCGCGTGATTCCAAATTTCATGATTCAGGGTGGAGACCCCGCCGGCAATGGCACGGGCGATCCCGGCTACAAGTTCAAGAATGAAACATCGTCCGCCGTCAAGTTCGATCGCCCCGGGCGTCTCGCCTACGCCAACGCCGGACCTGACACCAACGGGTCGCAGTTCTTCATCACTGAGGAAGCCTACCCCAGCCTCAATGGTAGCTATACCATCTTCGGCCAGTGCGATAATGCTGCCGTCGAACTGGTCAAGAAGATCGCCCGCATGGCCACGAGCGGTGAAACCCCGCTCCATCCCGTCAAGATCACGCACATTGATATCCATGGCGCCGGTGAGGCCGAGCCAGCAGCGGCTCCCAAACCAGCGGCGGGCACGAAGAAACCCATGTAGAGACGAGGCAAGCCTCGTCTCTACAGAAGGAACCGTTTACGAATTTGAAGGGAAACTATGACCCGCACCCCTGGAACTTATGCCGTCATCGAAACCAGCGAGGGCACGATTATCTGCCGCTTGTTTGAGAAGGATGCCCCCAAGACCGTCGCCAACTTTATCGAATTGAGCGAGGGCAAGCGCGAGTGGACGCATCCCACCACCCGCAAAAAGACGCAAGATCCCCTTTACCACGGAACGATTTTTCATCGTGTGATTCCCGGCTTCATGATCCAGGGTGGCGATCCGATGGGAACCGGATTCGGCGGTCCCGGCTACCAGTTCGAGGACGAAACCAAAGGTTCGCCGCATCGTTTCGACATGGCTGGCAAGCTGGCGATGGCCAACGCCGGCCCCAACACCAACGGGTCGCAGTTCTTTATCACCGTGGGCAACACCGACTGGCTCACCGGCAAGCACACGATTTTCGGCGAGGTAGTCGAGGGATACGAGATCGTGGAAACGATCTCGAAAGCGGCTCGCAACCGCCAGGACCGTCCCAACAAGGACGTAGTAGTAAAGTCCGTCAGGATCGAACGCTGATACTGTCCGCAATAGAAAGGCCGGCTGGTGCCCCACAGCCTGCCCTGAGCTTGTCGAAGGGTCTCGCGGTTTTCGAGACGTGGGGATTGTGCGAAACCACTGTGAGCGTCGTCACATCGACCTGTGACCGTCAGCCTAGTTTCCCCAACTCCAATCTATAATGATGGATAAATTTCCAGCCTTTGGAGGCAAGTAATGGCATCATTTAACGGAATCCCTCTCCCACCCAAGGGGCAGAGGATCGAATACAGCAACGGCAAGTACCGTGTTCCCGATCGCCCCATCATCCCTTTCATTGAAGGGGACGGTACCGGCCGCGATATCTGGAAGGCTTCGGTTCGCGTATTCGACGCCGCTGTCGAAAAGGCTTACCAGGGGACGCGCGCCGTAGCCTGGTACGAAGTCTTTGCCGGCGAAAAAGCCAAGGCTCGCTTCCAGAACTGGCTGCCCGACGACACGGTCAGCGCCATCCGCGAATTTCGCGTTGCCATCAAAGGACCGCTGACTACGCCTGTTGGAGGCGGCATCCGCTCCCTCAACGTCGCCCTGCGTCAGATCCTCGATCTGTACGGCTGCGTGCGCCCCGTGAAGTACTATGCGGGAGTGCCGTCGCCCGTGAAGCATCCCGAGCGCATGAATATCGTCATCTTCCGCGAAAACACGGAAGACGTTTACGCCGGCATCGAATGGGAAGAAGGCACGCCTGATTGTGCCCGGCTGATTGAATTCCTCAACAAAGACATGCTGAAAGGCGGCAAGAAGCAAATCCGCCTCGATTCCGGCATCGGCATCAAACCCATGTCCGTGACCGGTACCAAGCGCCTGGTGCGCATGGCGATCAAACATGCTCTGGAACACAAGAGCAAAGCGGTCACTCTGGTTCACAAAGGCAACATCCAGAAGTTCACCGAAGGCGCGTTCCGCAAATGGGGCTACGAGCTCGCTACCCAAGAGTTCCGCGACCAAGTCGTGACCGAGCGCGAAAGCTGGATCATCGGCAACAAGGACAAGAATCCCAATGTGACTGTCGAGGAAAATGCGAACCTCGTCGAACCCGGCCTTGAGTTCGCCCAGGAAGATTTCCGGCAGGGTATCTACAAAGAAGTAAGAGA
>Ga0074044_10002174_pt1 | contig 17233 bp, 14 predicted proteins | sample BogForMeECP23OM1_FD_94443 | JGI IMG/M metagenome (GOLD analysis project Ga0074044, IMG submission 94443) | Bog forest soil microbial communities from Calvert Island, British Columbia, Canada - Bog Forest MetaG ECP23OM1 | ecosystem: Environmental > Terrestrial > Soil > Wetlands ...
TCGCTTCAATCGAAGGTACGACCTCGCCGCCATGATCCCCCGCCTGACCTGGGCCGGCGTCCGCACCGTGCCAATGCCATACACAATGCTAAAGCTAGCTGAGGATGGTGGGTAAGCAGGTAAATTTTAAACTGAGACACTACCCAGAAGCGCTGGGCCGAGGTTCAATCTGTCGATGCGCATCCGCTTCATTCTGCGTCGCCCCTCCCCGCGCCCAAGGACGGCGTGGCCCGGCGCTGGCGGTTTCGCCATCACCACGAAGCCGGCGCGCGACAGATAGTCGACAAGCCGCTGAGCGACGATCCGCGCCATCAATTCGTCGGCGTTGTGGACCCGCTTGCGGCCTTGAAAAGCGCAGCGCGAAGGCGAGCGCCAAAGCTGGGTCGTTGGCGTCGTCGTCCAGGCGCCGCGGCCTTCACCTACTAGGCCGAAACCACCCTGCCTATTGACGCGACCCCCTGGGGGGACTTCGCGGCGATCCAACTTGAACAGATCACATTCGTCGTGGGAAATGGCTGTTGATCTCGATCGAATGACTACACGCGCCGCTTTTTCTCATGCGATCGATAGCGGGGCCTGAACTCGATCAAGCCCTTCTCGCCCATCTTCCTCAAACAGGCTCGGATGGCCTGTGCGCTCGGCGCGCCGACCTCATTCGCCATCTGCTGATACGTGGCCCCTCCTTTCTCGTAGATGCGCGCCAATCGGGCGACAGCGGATTCCGTTGCCCATTTCGTCGGGCGCCGCGGCATGGACTCCCCCCTAGGCCTCATTCTTTCCAGGCTGGGTCGGCGTCAGCCCCACCCGCCGCGTCTTGAACGCCCTTGAGAAGTTTCCAGATTTCATTGAGCGTCTTGGCGTCGTGGGGGGAGAAAACGCGCCAGCCCTGCCGGTCGTGCCAAACCCTTCGTCCTCCATCGGGAACGTCCAGCAATCTCGCCACGTCGATCTATTTTTGCCGAGCATCTGGCTGTTTTGATAACTCAGGCCGGATGCAAAGTACGCCGCACCGGGCAATCAACAGACCAAGCGCGAGCGCACATAGCGTTCTGGTGGATGTGTACATCATTGCCTCCAGTAGAAGTATCAGCACATTGACGGGAAAACGCATTGATCTGCCGCAAACAGTTTGCGGTTTGCATTCTGGCGATCATGGGCTGCGCCGCATCCCACATGCGCTCAAAGTGCGAGCCATCGGCGGATTGCTTCGGCTTGAGTGGCGGCCCCGATGGGCCGCGTCAGCAGATGCCTATCCTCTCTTGCAAATGCCGACGATCGGCTCGGCATCGGCTCGTCCCATCCCGTTTTCTCGCCTCCGCGCCAGCGAATGAAGGTTGCCGGAACTGCAAGAAAGAGGCAGATTTCAGCCTCGCCGGAGGTCATCCGGGGAATGTCGGTTAAAATAAGTTCTGTTGTCATGCCCCGAACCACGTCTGCAATTACAATCCTCCCGCGATCCTGGGCTCCGGCCCTGCATTCGGCGCTACGGATCGTGGCCGGCCTCCTGTTTTGGAACATGGCACCGGTAAGCTGATCGGCTTTCCGGCGCACTTGCCGTTTATCGACCAGACGCCGGCGGGACTGCTCTACTTCACCGGCACGATGGAGTTTGTTGGCGGACTCCTTATCACGCTCGGCCTGTTTACTCGCCCAGCCGCGTTCGTGCTCGCGGGCTTCATGGCCTTCGCCTATTTCATGGCTCATTTCCCGACGAGCCTCTTCCCGGCCATCAACGGCGGCGAGCCGGCGATCCTGTTCTGCTTCGTCTTCCTCTATCTCGCCGCGGCGGGCCCCGGCCCGTGGGCGATCGACAAGGACTGACGACTAACCCGTCAGGGAAACGACATCAGCCGGCGCGAGAGCGAACTCGGCCAACTACAGGTGTGCCGTGCTCTTCAGCTTCAATTGAGCGTTTCGCGCCGTCGATTAGCGTCGCGTCGATCGCGTCTCGCCGCTCATCGGGCAAAAACCAATTGCGCGCCTGCGGCGAAGGCGAGGCACGGCGTCAGCACGATCAGAAGCGTAGTCGACCGACTCGCATTCGAGCGTCACGCCCGTGGCGATCCTCCCGTCGAGATATCGGGCCGTCTTCGATCCGGGGGAGCCTAGTGAAAGGCACTGTCAAGGCAAATGAGTATAGGTCATTTTCGGCATCAAATCTCGCCGAACGCGTCAGCGATTGGTGAGCAAAAACAGTGGGGCTCCATCCCGCGCCGGAGCGCCAGATGGCAGTATAGAATTTAGTCTGACAATGCCAGCGAGCGAGTTTGTTCGCCTGTCGCGGGGTTGTAGGATGGCGCCTTGCGGCCGCTCGCGTTGGGAGCGCGCGCCCCGTCGATGAAGTGGCCAATGGCGGTTGACATCAGAATGCTCCGATTCGGGAAGGGACGATTTTTCAGGTTGCGGTCCTGACGTGACGCCATCAGGCGGGTGGTCGGCGAGCCTTTAACCCGGCGGCGTCATCAACCACTCATGCGCGGGGTCGTTGTGGAAGCGCCAGACACGTTCCGGCCCGGCCATCGTGTTGAGGTAGTAGAGGTCGTAGCCATGGGGCGCGCCGACCGGGTGATAGCCCTTCGGCACGAGCACGACGTCGCCGTCCGCCACCGTCAGCGTCTCGTCGATTGAGCGGTCGTCGGTGTAGACGCGCTGGAAGGCGAAGCCCTGCGGCGGCTTGAGACGGTGGTAGTAGGTCTCCTCGAGGTAGGACTCGTCCGGCAGCGCGTCGCGGTCGTGCTTGTGCGGCGGGTAGCTCGACCAGTTGCCGCCCGGCGTGATGACTTCGACGACCAGCAGGCTCTCGGCCTCGGCGCCCTCCGGCAGGACATTGCGGACGTGGCGCGCGTTGGAGCCCGAGCCGCGGGTCAGCGTGCCGACGTCGCCCGGCGTGATCACTCTCGCCTTGAGGCGCCCTTCCGCCGGCGCCGAGCAGAGCGCCATTTCGCAGTCGGTCGCGGCTTCGATCATGGCCTTGCTGCGGGGCGGCAGATAGACCGACCAGGGGAGGCCGTCGAACACGCTCGCCCGCTCGCCGATCGTCCCGGAGTCGAAGCCATCCGCGGTCACCCGCGCCTTTCCCGACAGGAGGACGACGCAGACTTCCGTGTCGCCCGTGTCGAGCGGAGACTTCGCCCCCGCTTTCAGCGTCCGCGTCTCGAAGCCCACATAGCGCCAGCCGGCGCTCTTGGGCGTGATCCGGTGTCCGACGCCATCGGCGGCGGCCTTCGGATGGACGAGCAGTTTCGATTGCGTCATGGCGAACTCCTCTCGATTCGGCCCCCTATCCCAACCCCGCCTCCTTCAGCGCCGCCCGGATATGCGCGACGCCCTTTCTGGCGTAGGGCAGGGCCGGGGCTTTCTTCGGATCCTGTTCGGCTTCGAGCACCACCCAGCCGGAATAGCCCTTGAGCGCCTGGAACACCTCGACGTAATCGATGATGCCGTCGCCCGGGACGGTGTAGACGCCGAGATCCTTGCCCATGCCGAGGATGGAGTCGAGAAAGCTCCAGTCGCCGGCGTTCGATTGGCGCATCTGGGCCTCGCGCACGTCCTTGCAGTGCACATGGCCGATGCGCTCCCCATGGGCGCGTGCAAGATCCGCCGGATTGGAGCCGCCCCAGCGCGCGTGACCCGTGTCGAGCAGAAGATGCACGGGCGGTTTCGTATGCGCCATAAAGGCATCTATGTCCCGCTCCGACTGGACTATGGTTCCCATGTGGTGGTGGTAACAGAGCTTGAGTCCCTCGTCGGCGATGCGCCGAGCAAACTCCGTCATCTTCGCGCCGTAGGCCGCCCAGTCGTTCCGGTGCAGTTGCGGCCGCTCGGACAACGGCTTCGACCGGTCGCCGTGGATGCAGTTCGACGTTTCGGCGGCGATGACGATGTCCGCCCCTGTGCCCTTGGTCATGGCGATATGCGCTTTCGCGGCTTCAAACTCTTCCTTGGCCGAGCGGCGCAGTAGTTCCGTCGAATACCAGCCTCCGACGAAGACGAGCCGGAACTCGGCGAGTTTGGCCTTGAGCGCCGCCCCGTCGCTCGGCATCTTGTGGCCTTTCTCCATGCCGACGACCCCGGCTTCCTTTGCTTGTGCAAGGCACGTCTCAAGCGGTATGTCGCCGCCGATCTCCTGAAGATCGTCGTTCGTCCAGCCAATGGGATTTGCTCCGATGCGTATGCTCATTTTCAGTCTCCAACGCGCTGGATATCCCGCGCCTTCTCATATTCCTTGCGGGCCGCAACGACCTCGGCGCGCTGCGAAACCGCCGGGACGGCGACGTCCCACCAGAAGCCGCCCGCGTCGGTCGAGCCGATCGGATCGGTGTCGATGACGATGACCTGGGTGGTTTTCGCAGCGCGCGCCGCCTTGAAGGCGGCCTCGAGCTCGGCGATCGAGGCGACCTTGACCGCCCCGGCCCCCAGCGAGCGCGCGTGGGCGGCGAAATCGACTTCCGGCAGGACTTCGTGCCGCGTGTCCTTGAGCAAGTTGTTGAACGGCGCGCCGCCGGTCGCATGCTGAAGCCGGTTGATGCAGGCGAAACCCCGGTTGTCGAGCACGACGATGATGAGCTTCTGGCCCAGCATCACCGAGGTCGCGATTTCCGAGTTCAACATCAGATAGGAGCCGTCCCCAACCGTCACGACGACTTCGCGGTCGGGCAAGGCCAACTTGACCCCGATCCCACCGGCTATTTCGTAGCCCATGCAGGAATAGCCGTATTCGACGTGATAGCCGAGCGGAGCGCCGGGCCGCCACAGCTTCTGCAGCTCGCCGGGCAGTCCGCCCGCGGCGCAGACCACGATGTCGTTCTTTTCGCCCGCGCGCATCAGCGCGCCCAGCACTTCGGCGTCGGTCGGCAGGGGCGCGTTGGTCGGAGCGGTGTAGCGGGCGGCGGTCGCGTCCCAATCGGCCCTGGCCCCGGCGGCGGCGTCGGTCCAGGCGCGCGGGGCCTTCCAGTCGCCGAGCGCGGCGTCGAGGGCCGCCAGCGCGACGCGCGCGTCGCCAACGACCGGCAGCCCGCGGTGCTTGCCGGCGTCGAACGGCTGCACGTTGATCCCGATGAACCGCCGCTCGGGGTTCTTGAACACCGCCCAGGATCCCGTCGTGAAGTCTGCGAGGCGCGTGCCGACGCCGACGATGACGTCCGCCTCCGCCGCAAGCGCGTTGGCGGCGCCAGTGCCCGTGACGCCGATGGCCCCCATCGCCAACGGATGGTCGACTGGGATCGCCGACTTGCCGGCCTGTGTTTCGCCGACGGGAATGCCTCGCCCGGCGCAGAAGTGGATCAGCTCGCTTTCAGCTTCGGAGTAGAGGACGCCGCCGCCGCAGACGACAAGCGGCTTGTTGGCCCGGCTCAACAGCGCGGCGGCCTCGCTGACCTCAAGGGGGTCAGGCGCGACCCGTCGCTGGCGGTGCACGCGCTCTTCGAAGAATGACGCCGGATAGTCGTAGGCCTCGGTCTGGACGTCCTGGCAGAAGGCGAGCGTCACCGGGCCGCATTCGGCCGGGTCGGTGAGCACGGCGATCGCACGGTTCAGCGCCGGCACGATCTGCTCCGGGCGCGTGATCCGGTCGAAATAGCGCGACACCGGACGGAAGCAGTCGTTGGCGCTAACCGTTCCGTCGCCGAAATCCTCGACCTGTTGCAACACCGGATCGGGCCTGCGGTTGGCGAAGACGTCACCGGGGATCAGCAACACCGGAAGGCGATTGACATGCGCCACCGCCGCCGCGGTGACCATGTTGGTCGCGCCGGGTCCGATCGAGCTCGTGCAGGTCATCATGCGCTTGCGCCGCGACGCCTTGGCGAAGGCGATCGCCGCGTGCGCCATCGCCTGCTCGTTATGGGCGCGATAGGTCGGCAACGAATCGCGCGCCGCATAAAGCGCCTCGCCGAGGCCGGCGACGTTGCCGTGGCCGAAAAGGGCAAACACGCCCTCGAATAGCCTCTGTCTGCGGCCGTCGATCTCGACTTTCTGAGCGGCGAGAAAGCGGATCGTCGCCTGCGCGGCGGTCAATCGGATTGTTTTCATTCTTGCGCTCCTCGAACAGGTCGCGCACGCGGATTCCGCAATGCGCGAGCGACTTACGGCATAAGGACCATCATGCGCCTCCGTGCGTCCCTCCGCGCCAAAGCGCGCACAAACGCGCGAAAACGTTCGCCATGCGCTCAACCGCTTCGCGGTCGTCGATGCGCCTGGCGAACCAGTCCGCCGCCGGTTCAACGAAAATCGTGCGGCCGACCGCGAAGCCTTTGACGACGCCGCAATGGCGCGCGACCGCGAAGGCTTGCGCAAGATCGTCTTCGGGAGCTTCGAGCCCGAGCAGAACGACGCCGCGGCAGAACGGATCTCCGTCCTTTTGCGCGCGCGCGACCGCGTCCCATGCGGCGCGCGTGGGCTGGCCCTCGAGCTTCCACCAATCCGGCTTCACGCCGAGAGCGTACAGCCGCTCGATGACGCGGGCGGTCGTGTCGTCCCGAACGGGCCCGTTCCTGCTCGCGATGATCTCGATCAGGAGTTCCCGGCCGAGCGTGCGGGCGGCGTCATAAAGCCGCAGAAGCTCGCGTTCCTGCCGCGTCTTCATTTCAGGCGGATCGTCTGGATGGTAGAAGCACAGGCATTTGATCGTGTGGGCGATGGGCCATTCCTGAAGCTTGGCTCCCAGCGAGCCGCCGAATTCGAAATCGAGCGGGCGCGATCCCGGCTCCTCGACCGGCCTCGCGATCCAGAAGTCGTGGTCCAAGGCGCGGAACAGGGCCTCGCGCCCGTATTTTCCGTCGAGGAGCATGCCATAGCCGGGTCGGCCCGCGGCGACCCTGGCCGCCGCCTCGACCGCGAGCAGCTTGAAAGCCGATATGCGCTCGCGGGGCGCTCCGGCGTCGTCCGCGATCTTCTCGAGCTGCGCGCGATGGTCGATGGCGAGCGCCATGATCGTCGGCGGTTGAGGGCGCCGCGTCGTCGCCCAATGGATGTGGTTCAGCGCCTCGTCTTGGCGCAAGGCGCGATGGGGCGAGCCGCGGCCGAGAAACCAGCTGAGTTCGGTCCAGGTCGGATATTCGGGCGAACACAGGAGCCGCGACACGGCGAAAGCGCCCGCCGCATTGGCGAACGCGCAGCACGTCTCGAGCGGCTCGTCGCGCAGCCAGCCGCGCAGGAAGCCGGACATGAACGCGTCTCCGGCGCCGAGGACATTGTAGACTTCGACGGGAAAGCCAGGCCCCTTGATGCCCTCGTCGAGACTCGCGGGAATATCGCCGGGAAAAACGACGCATCCCATCGGGCCGCGCTTGAGCACCAGCGTCGCGTCGGTCGCCGCCCGCACCGCCCTGAGCGCCGCGAGCGGATCGTCGGCCCCGCCCGCGATCATCATCTCCTCCTCGGTGCCAACGATGAGATCGCACCGCGGCAGGATCGCGCTGAGGCTTTGCGTCACGTCGCCGGACTTGACGTAACGCTCTTCGCCAGCGCCGTCGCCGGCGAGTCCCCACAGGTTCGGCCGAAAGTCGATGTCGAACACGATTTTGCGGCCCGCGGCGCGCGCGATCCGCATCGCCTTCAACTGGGCCGCGGCGGTGTTGGCGCGGGCGAAGTGCGTGCCGCTGGCCAGGATGGCTTTGGCGCTTTCGACATAGTCCGGATCGATGTCGCTTTCGTCGAGCGCCCCGTCGGCGCAATTGTCGCGATAGAAGATGAGCGGAAAGGTCTTTTCGTCGCGGATACCGAGAATAACGATCGAGGTCAGACGCAGGGGGTCGGTGTGGACCCCGGCGACATCCACGCCTTCGCGCGCACATTGCTCGCGGACGAACCGGCCCATGTGCTCGTCGCCGACCCGGGTGATCAGGCCGCTCTTGAGCCCCAGGCGCGCCGAGCCGATCGCGATGTTGGCGGGGCAGCCCCCGACCGCCTTGGAGAAGCTCGCCATGTCCTCGAGGCGCCCTCCGACCTGCACGCCATAGAGGTCGACCGACGAGCGGCCGATGGTGATGATGTCGAGAGAAGGCATCTTGACCGCCATTTACCCCCCCTTCCTCCGCCGCTGCCGGTACTGGTCGGCGACGACGGCGGCGACGATGACGCCGCCCTTGATGATTTCCTGGTAGTGCGCGTCGACGTTGAGGAAGGTGAAGCCCGAGGTCAGGACCCCAAGAATGACCGCGCCGATCACCGTGCCGGTCATGCGCCCGACGCCGCCCGAGAGCGAGGTGCCGCCGATGACCGCGGCGGCGATCGCGTCGAGTTCGAAGCCGACGCCGACTCCCGCCTGGCCGCTGATCGCGCGCGCGGTGTGCACGATGCCCGACAGGCCCGACAGCAGGCCGGCGATCATGTAGATGACCACGATGTGGCGTTCGACGTTGATGCCGGAGACGCGAGCCGCCAGCGGGTTGGCGCCGATGGCGTAGGTGAACTTGCCGTAGCGGGTGTAGCGCAGCGCGATGTGGAAGACGAAGGCGACGGCGAGGAAGATGATGACCGGCCACCAGCCGGCGCCGATTGCGGCGAAGGAATCCGTGAGATTGCCGATCGGCTGGCCGTTCGTGTACCAGTCGGCGACGCCGCGCGCCGACACCATCATGCCGAGCGTGGCGATGAACGGCGGAATATTCGTGAACGCGATCAGCCAGCCGTTGATGAAGCCGACGATGAGGCCGCAGACGAGGCCTGCCGCGACCGGAAAGATCGGATTGAGGCCGGTCAGGCTCGGATAGATCGCGTGGGTGAAGCCTGCGGTCTGTGCGAGGCTCGCCGCGACCATCGCCGTCAGGCCGACGAGCGAGCCGGACGACAGGTCGATGCCGCCCGAGATGATGACCTGGGTGACGCCGACGGCGATGATGCCGATCTCCGCCTCCTGCAGGATCATGATTTTCAGGCGCAGCGGGTTGGCGATGAAGCTCTGCCCGACGAAGATCCACCCCAGAACCTCGAACAAGAGCATCATGCCGATCATGACGCCGAGAATGCTGAGCTCGGGCGGCAGGCGGCGGCGTCCGGCGCTGGGGGTTTCGCTAGTGGGGGCGGCGGTAGAGATGTCGGTGGCCATGATCGTTTCCTCGCGCGTTTCCGGCGCGCGCCGCTATTGCGACGCGAGCTCCATGATTTTGACCTGGGTTGCGTCGTTGCGATCGACGATGCCGGTCATGCGCCCCTCGTGCATGACGAGAATGCGGTCGCTCATCCCCAGAACCTCGGGCATTTCGGATGAGATCATCATCACCGCGACGCCCTGTCCGGCCAGTTCGGTGATGAGCTTATGGATCTCGGCCTTGGCGCCGACGTCGATGCCGCGCGTCGGCTCGTCGAGGATGAGGATGCGGGGCCTCGTCATCAGCCAGCGGGCGATGAGCACCTTCTGCTGATTGCCCCCGGAGAGGTTGAGCACCGGCTCCTCGAGGTCGGGCGTGCGCACCCGGAGCCGCGCCTTCTGCTGCTGGCAGAGCGCCTCGATCTCGCGCTCCTTGACGAAGCCCGCGCGCGCGTAGCCGTGACGCAGAAGCGCCATCTGCATGTTGGCCATGATGTCGAGCAGAAGGAAGCAGCCGCTTTCCTTGCGGTCCTCGGTGAGGAAGGCCATGCCGGCGTCCATCGCCATGCCGGGGTTCTTGATCGCGATCTCCTTGCCGTCGATGGCGATCGCGCCCGAGGTCGCCGGCGTCACGCCGAACAGGGTCTCGGCGACGTTGCTGCGCCCCGATCCGACGAGGCCGGCGAAGCCCAGAATCTCGCCTTTGCGCAGGTCGAAGGAAACGTCGCGAAAGCGGCCTTCGAGCGTGAGGCCTCGCACCGACAGCGCGACGTCGCCGATCGGCACCGTCTCCTTCGGGAACATCTGGGTGATCTCGCGCCCGACCATCAACCGGATGATGTCGTCGCGGGTCACGTCGGCGGCGGCATGTTCGCCGACGAAGCGGCCGTCGCGGAACACCGACACTTCGTCGGCGATCTCGAACAGCTCGTTCATCTTGTGGGTGATGTAGACGATGCCCTTGTCCTGAGCTTTCAGCGTGCGGATGATCTTGAACAGGTGTTCGACCTCGCGCTCGGTCAGCGCCGAGGTCGGCTCGTCCATGATGAGGATGTCGGAATCGTAGCTGACCGCCTTGGCGATCTCGACCATTTGCCGGTTGGCGACCGAGAGGTCGCGCACATCCGTCTCCGGATCGAGCGGGATGTCGAGCCGCTCGAACAGCGCCTTCGTCCGCTTGCGCATCTCGTCGTGACGCACGAAGCCGAAACCGTTCAGAGGCTCGCGGCGGATCCAGATGTTTTCGGCGACCGTCATATAATTCATCAGGTTCAGCTCCTGATGGATCATGGCGATGCCGTAACGCAGCGCGTCGAGCGGCGACGAGAGCTTGATTTCCTGGCCCTTCAGCTTGAATGAGCCGGAATCGGGCGTGTAGATGCCGGCGATGATCTTCATCAGCGTCGACTTGCCGGCGCCGTTCTCGCCCATCAGCGCGTGGACATGGCCGCGCTTCAGGCGGAACGACACGTCGTCGAGCGCGAGCACGCCGGGAAAGGTTTTGCGGACGTTCGACACTTCGAGCAGGTACTCGGCGCCGGGAACGGCGCCGCTCTGCCTTATGATCTCGGCGGTCGACGGACTGATGGTCGCCATGGCGCTTCCTCCCGCTGGAATTCCGGCGCAGCCCTTGTCGCGGGGGCTTGCGCCAATTTTATCATGACCTTCCCCACGGCAGCCGGAGGCGCGCACGAAAGCGCTCGCCTCCGGCCGCCCCCCCGTTCGCTCGGGGGCGGCGGGAAAGGGGGGCTAGAGGATCAGTTCTTCTTCATGAACTTGTCCTGGTTGGCCGGCGTCACGAGCTGGAAGGGAATGTAGACCCTCTTGTCGACCGACTTGCCGGCGGCGAGCGCCAGAGCCGCGTCGACCGCGCCCTTGCCCTGGCCGGCGGCGTCCTGGAACACGGTAACCTTGAGGTCGCCCGCCTTCATCGAGGCGAGCGCGTCCTGTGTCGCGTCGACGCCGCCGACGATCGCCTTCTTGGTGTCGATGCCGGCCGACTTCATCGCCTGGAGGGCGCCGATCGCCATCTCGTCGTTGTTCGAGACAACGGCGTCGAACTTGAGGCCCTTCGACAGCCAGTTGGTCATCAGGTTCTGCGCCTGGGTGCGGTCCCAGTTGGCGGTCTGCTCGGCGATGATTTTCATGCCGCTGCACTCGGGAGTGGCGATGACCTCGTGAATGTCCTTGGTGCGCTGCACCGCCGCCTGGTTCGAGAGCTGGCCCTCGATGACGAGAATATTGCCCTTGCCGCCGAGAAGCTTGCAGATCTCCTTGGTCTCGAGCGTGCCGGACTCGGCTTCGTTCGAGGCGACGAAAGCGGCCTTGGGCCCGAGCTTGTCGACGTCGGCCGGCTCGCGGTTGACATAGATGAGCGGCACGCCGGCATCGGCGGCGAGCGAGGTTATGCGCGCGGTCGCCGACGTGTCGACCGGATTGACGATGATCGCGTTGACGCCGTTGGCGATGAAGTTCTGCACCTGGCTCAGCTGCTTGGACACGTCGTCCTTGGCGTCTTCGATCTGAACCGACACCCCCGGCAGCGTCTTGGCGTAATCCGCCATGCCGTTGCGCAACACGGTGAGGAAATTGTCGTCGAACTTATCCATCGACACGCCGATCTTGGTGGCGAAGGCGGGGCTCGAGAGCACGGTGGCGGCGGCAAACGCAAGAAGTGTGCGTTTCATGGTCCAGTTTCCTCCTCAATTGCGCGCTGGGCGCTGAACTGTTCGCTCATTGCCCCGTCCGCTATACGGTTTAAGCACCTGGCGACTTCCTTGTAGGCGACACAGCATTGCCGCGCACGCGGCTTTTTGACGTTTTATCGTCAACTGGTAGGATATGCGCGAAAGCAGTGGGAGAGCCGATGGCGACTGGAAGGCGTCGCAAGCGGTCGGCCAGGTTCATCGAGATCGCGGTCGAGGCTGGGGTCAGTCCATCCACGGTCGACCGCGTCCTGAATGAGCGCGGCAGCGCCTCAGAGAAGGCGCGGCATAAGGTGATCGCCGCCGCGCAGAGGCTCGGCGTGCCACGCATTCTGCCGAGCGCCCGTCACGAACTGATCCACATCGACGTTCTGCTTCCCGACAACAGGACGCCTTTCTATTTGCGGCTGCGGGGCGCGCTCACGAGAGCCTGCTCGATCCTCGACAAGCGAATTATCGTCCACCGCCACATTATCCCCGAGGCCGACGAGACATCGCTCGTAAAGGCGATTACCAGGCCGCCCTATCGCCGTCGGGGCTTAATCATCGCCGCACCTGACACGCAGGCCGTGCGCAAGGCTTTGAAAGGCGTTTTCGATCAAGGCGAAGCGGTCGTAACCGTCGTGTTTAGTGTCGCCGACATTCTGGGCGTCGCGTACTTTGGCGTCGACAACTACCGCGCCGGCCGGACCGCGGGGCTCGTTATGGGCCGCTTCGCCCGTCGTCCCGGTCGCGTTATGTTCTTGAGTGGACGCAACGACTGGGCCGCACACCAGCAGCGAGCTGCCGGCTGCCGAGACGCCCTAACCAATTCGTTCCCAAATCTCCATTGCGATGTGTCGTCGTTCGAAACCCGCGACGATGACTACCGTTGCTTCGTCGCAGTCGCAGAGGCGATGCGTTCAGGCGAGCTTGCCGGCGTCTACAACAGTGGCGCTGGTTCAGCGGGGATCAAGGAAGCCCTGGAGCAATTCGATCCGGAGCACCGGGTCACCTGGATAACGCACGAGTTGTCGGACGACCACCGGCAGTATCTTCTGTCCGGTGCGCTCGCGATGGTTATCGATCAGGATCCGGATATGCAGGCCCTCATGGCCCTGCGTTACTTTGTCGAGCGCGCGGGTTCGGATGCTGAGAAAACTTCGCCCACGCTAGGATGCGAGTTTCATGTCTATTTCGCTGAAAACGTGAAAGAGGGGCAATACCTTTCGGTAGATGACCGCTCTCCCGACCGAGCAAGACGATAGGCAAGACCTGGGCGCCGCCTCAATTGGTTGAACGCCGCCGCCCTTTTGAAGAGTCGATCTACCGGCCGTCCGGGAGAGTTGAGCCGTCGGCTGTTTGAGGCCCGTATGCGCGCCTTTCCAATGACGATAAATCGTCAAGAAACCGCGTGCCCTGCGAAGGTCATTCTCCTACATCACGTCAAAACGGCAGCGGAGGAGACGTTATGAGAATCGCGCTTGACCCCTATATGCACCGGCATCTTTCGCTCGAGGACTTGCCGCGCAAGGTCGCGGAGCTCGGCTACGAGTGGATCGAGCTCTCGCCGCGCGACGATTTCCTCGCCTGGTGGGTCCATCCGCGCGCGTACCCCGAGCGCATCGCGAGTTTCAAGAATTCGCTCAAAGAGCATGGCGTGAAGGTCGCCTCGCTCTTGCCGATGTACCGCTGGGCGAGCCCACACGACGACGAGCGCCAGACCGCCGTGCGCTACTGGAAGAAAGCGATCGAGATCGCGGTCGAGATGGGCGTCGACACGATGAACAGCGAGTTTGGCCGCGGCCCCTCGCCCGATCGCGGCCACTCCGCCAACTGCTGTGGCGGGCAGTTCACCCACGAAACCAGCGAGGCCGCCTGGTGGCGCTCGATGGAGGAACTGGTCCCCGTTTTCGAGAAGGAGGGGATCAACCTCCACATCGAGCCGCACCCGGAGGACTGGTGCGAGACTCTGCATCCGGCGGTCGACATGATCCGGATGATCGGCTCGAAGAACGTCAGGTTCCTCTACTGCGCGCCGCACACCTTCTATTTCGGCGACGACATCCCCAAGATGATCCGGGATGCGGTGCCGTTGCTTGCTCATGTCCATGTTGCGGACACCTACAACCACAAGGCTTCGTCAGGCCTGCGCTACATCTGCAATCCCCCGGGCGCCAGGGTGACAATCCACCAGCACATGGACATCGGCCAGGGCGAGGTGAACTGGGATGAGTTCTTTTCCTCGCTCGCGGCGATCGGCTTCGACGGCATCATGACGTCCTGCGTCTTTGCCTGGGAGGAGCGCGCCGACGACTCCGGCCGCTTCATGCGGGAGACGATGCAGAAGTACGTCGACAAGTACTGGACGAAGCCGAAGCTCTGACTCAATCCGCGGCGCGAGGCGGCGCTGAGCCCCCCCCTCTAAATCAAGGAAAGCGAACATGACACTGAATATCGGCGTCATCGGCGTGGGAATGATCGGCCGCGAGCACATCAACCGGCTGTCGAACAAACTCGTCGGGGCGAAAGTCGTGGCGCTCACGGACGTCAACGTGAAGCTGGCCGAGCAGACCGAAGCCGAACTTCAAGGCGCGAAGGTCTACCCGACCGGCGAGGCGCTGATCGAGGCGCCCGAAGTGCAGGCCATTGTCGTGACGTCGTGGGGGCCAACGCACGAGGCCTATGTGCTCGCTTCGATCAAGGCGGGCAAACCCGTCTTCTGCGAGAAGCCGCTCGCAACGACGGCTGAAGCCTGCCTGCGCATTGTCGAGTCCGAAATCGCCTCCGCCCGCCATCTCGTGCAGGTCGGCTTCCAGCGCCGCTACGACAAAGGCTACCGCGCGTTGAAGAAGGTGATCGACGACGGCGTCATCGGAGCGCCGCTCATGGTCCATTGCGCGCATCGCAATCCGTCGGTTCCGGAGGCCTATGTCAGCGACATGGCGATCGTGGATACCTTCATTCACGAGATCGACGTTTTGCGCTGGCTTATCAATGACGATTATGTCTCGGCCCAGGTGATCGTCCCCCGCAACACGAAGTACACGCACGCCAAGCTCGACGACCCAATCGTGGTCCTGCTCGCGACCAGGAGCGGCGTGCGCATTGACGGAGAAGTGTTCGTCAACTGCCACTACGGCTATGATATTCAGTGCCAGGTCGTCGGCGAGGAGGGCATTGCGAGCCTGCCCGAGCCCGAGAGCGTTCTCTTGCGCCGCGACGCGAAACTGTCGACGACCGTCATGCAGGACTGGAAGCTGCGCTTCATCGACTCCTACGACGTCGAACTGCAAGACTGGGTCGAGGCGGCCAAGACCGGGAAGGTCAACGGCCCCAACGCCTGGGACGGTTATTTCGCAGCCGTCACTGCCGACGCCTGTTTGGAAGCCAAGCGCACCGCGGCCGTTACGCCCATTGTCACCCCTCCGCGGCCGGCCTTTTACGCCTGAAGGCCCTTCGAGGGTCGCTTAGCCTTCACCCTTCTGAGCGACCCTCGCCTGATCCAGATTCATTTCGAGGAAACGCACATGACGAAGCGCTCCATCAAGTTTGGCTTTAACCACATGGTCTCACCGTCGCTGACGCCCGACGAGCTCGTCGACGCAGCCGTGAAACTCGGGGCTGTCGCCATCGAGTTGCGCAACGATGTCGGTGAAAACAGCCTGAAGGACGTCGAAACCGCCCGCCGTGTCGGCGCAAAAGCCTCGGATGCCGGTCTCGAGGTTCGGAGCATCAATGCCCTCTACCCGTTCAACGTCTGGAACGAGGAACGCGGGCGCCAGACCGAAACGCTCGCTAGGCTCGCCGCGGCCTGCGGGGCGACCGGTCTCGTCATGTGCCCGCTCAACGAGGGCAGGATGCTCGAAGACACCCCCGAGAAGGCAGCGGGGCTGCGCGCGGCGCTGTCAGGAATTCGGCCGATCCTGGAGGATCACGGCCTCAAGGGCTTCGTCGAGCCGCTCGGCTTCCCGGTCTCGTCGCTGCGCTTCAAGCGCGAGGCGCTTGCCGCGATCGACGACATCGACGGCGCGGAGGTCTTCACGCTCGTTCACGACACCTTCCATCACCGCGGCGCGGGAGAGCAGCAGCTTTTCGCCAGCCGTACAGGCCTCGTGCACATTTCCGGGCTGGAAGATCCCGGCATCAGCTTCACGGACATGCTGGATGGCCATCGCGTGCTCGTCGGCCCGAAGGATCGCCTCGGCAATGTCGAGCAACTCCGACAGCTCTATGCCGATGGCTATGACGGCGTTGTTTCGTTTGAACCCTTCGCCAAGGAGGTCCACGGCCTGCCCGATCCGATCGCGGCGGTACGAGACAACATGGCTTATGTGCGGGAAGCGCTGGCGTGAACCCCGCTCTTTGACGCCTTTCGCCGGCGTGGGTCGCGACTTCCGCCCATGCAGCGCGGCTGGTGACAGTCAGTCGCGACGCGAACCCGAACGGATGCCGATTCGCGAAAGGGCTCAGCGCCATAGACGGCCGCTCATGGCGCAGCCTTACCGTAGCGCCTTCGACGGCTTTCCGTCTGACATCGGCTGTTCGCTCGACCAGATTACGCCCTGCTTGTCGGCGACGGGCTGGGAAGCTTCGGTTTCACGCCTGCAGCCGGTAAGGTGAGGTGCCGGGACAAACTTCCCGCCGCTCGACGTTGTCGGGATACAATGTTCGGGCCGCTCAACGCGGGCGCTGCGGTGGGAGCGGTCGGGTGGAGGTCAACCCATGTCCACCGAAGCCAAGACGAAGAGCGCTCCTTCGCGCGTCCCGTGGAACAAAGGCCGTCTCGTCGGCCAGAAGCGCCCCCTTAGGCCTCCCCGAACAATAACCGAATCGCGGTAAGAGGGCGGGCGGCGGGGTGACTCAGGTCGTCAGGATTCCGGATCGAGGCGAACATTTGTATCCCGGATGGGATGATCGATGAAGACGCGATTCGCTATCAGTGGGACATGGTCGGCTCGAAGCTCGACGAACGCGGGCGGCGAATGTTCGCGGCGGGCGAGGTGAGAACTGCCGGCCGGGGCGGGCTTGCGGTGGTCTCTCGGATCACCGGGCTTGCCCGTTCGACCATCAATCGCGGCGAGGACGATCTGGACGGCGAGGAACTGCCGAAAGGTCAGGTGCGGCGCGCCGGCGCCGGCCGCAAGGCGGTCGCCGCAAGAGACCCCGGTCTCGTGCCGGCATTGAAGCGCCTCCTCGAACCGGCCACGCTCGGCGATCCCATGCGCCCGCTATTGTGGGTGTCGAAGAGCATGGACAAATTGGTGGCGATCCTGACCGGCATGGGGCATCCGATCAGCGCCGATACGGTGCGCAAGGAACTGGTGAAGCTCGGCTTCTCGCGCCAGCACAATCGCAAGGCCGAGGAAGGCTCGAAGCATCCGGACCGTAACGCGCAATTCGACGCTCAGGCAAAACGCCAGCCCGTCATCTCCGTCGATACGAAGAAGAAAGAGCTGGTCGGCAACTTCAAGAATGGTGGCTCCGACTATCGGCCGAAGGGCGATCCGTTGCGCGTCAA
>Ga0074044_10002175_pt1 | contig 17233 bp, 13 predicted proteins | sample BogForMeECP23OM1_FD_94443 | JGI IMG/M metagenome (GOLD analysis project Ga0074044, IMG submission 94443) | Bog forest soil microbial communities from Calvert Island, British Columbia, Canada - Bog Forest MetaG ECP23OM1 | ecosystem: Environmental > Terrestrial > Soil > Wetlands ...
CCAAGGGCCTGATCACCTACGAGCAGCAGATCAATTTCCCCAATCCCTGGCCCGGCGGCGTGTGGCGACTGCGCGACATTATGGATTACGAGCTGCTCGTCTCCGACGCCGCGCTCGAAACCGCGAGCAAGTATCGCCCGGAGCTGCTGCGCGGCGTGGCCGGCATGGCGGCCCATACCGTCGAATCGGCGGATGCCGCGGAATGCTGGCGCATCCCGCTCGAAGGCCAGCGCGATCCGGTCGCGGCCACGCGCCTGGCCGCGCTGCTCGTCGAACACGGCGTGGAAGTGCGCCTCTCCGCCGACAAAAAGTCGTTTCTGGTCCCCCTGGCCCAGCCCTACGGTCGGTTTGCGGACGAAATGATGGGCATCCAGAGGTATCCCGAGGTACGCCCGGCGGCCAACAGCGGCATTCTGGAACCCTACGACGTGGCGGCATGGTCCCTGCCGCTGATGATGGGCGTGAAGGCGGAAAAAGTGAAGATCGCCCCCGGCGAACAGCACTCCGCCACCCTGCTCACTTCGGTTCCGTGGCCCGAGGGCGGCCTCGCGGGCGCCGGCGCCAAGTACTACACCGTGGCCGATCACCAGAACAACGTGTTCGCGCTCACCAACGCCATGCAGGCCGCCGGCGCGCAGGTGTACCTGGCCGCAAAAGCGGGCGAATCACCCGCCGTGATTTTTCCCGCGCACGCCCAGCTCGCCTCCTCGGCAGAAAAACTCCATCTGCGCCTGGAACCCCGCGCCGAACTCCCGGCGGGAGCCGTGCCCCTCAAACCCGCCCGCATCGCCATCTACAAATCCTACAACGCCGCGATTGACGAGGGCTGGACGCGCTTCCTGCTCGAGCAATACGGCTATCCGGTGAAAAATATCGAGAACAAAGACGTGAAAGCGGGCAAATTGAACGCGGCGTGGGACGTCATCATCCTGCCCGACTCCTCCCGCGAAAGCATCGTGGAGGGCCGCTCGAGCCGCGAGGGCTACTTCGAAGAGATGCCGCCCGAATATACCGGCGGGATTGGCAAAGAAGGCCTGCGCGCCCTGCGCGATTTTGTGGAGAATGGCGGCACGCTGATCACCCTGGCGCGCGCCTCAGCCGTGGTGATGGGAGAAGAGTTCAATCTGCCGGTGCGCAACGCCCTCGCCGCTCCCGGAGGAGGCGGCGAAGAGGGCCGTGGCGCCTCCGCAGGCGCCTTCAACATTCCCGGCTCGCTCCTGCGAGTCTACGTGGATACCAACGATCCGGTGGGCTACGGCATGCCCCATGAAATCGCCGCGTTTTTCGACTCGCCCGTGGCCTTCCAGACTTCACCGCCGGGGGCCGATGTGCAGCGCTCCGTGATCGCCTGGTATCCCGACGATTCCAAGGACATTCTCGTCTCCGGTTACGCCCGCGGCGCCGATCGGCTGGAACGCAAGGCCGCCGTCGTCAGCTTCACACGGGGAAAAGGAAAAATCGTGCTGTTCGGTTTCCGCACGCAGTTCCGCGCGCAAACCGAAGGCACGTTCCAATTGCTCTTCAACGCCATCCGCTGGGCCGGAATGTAGCACAGGCTTTCAGCCTGTGTGCCTTTCCCCTGCCCTGCCTCCGTATTCTGCCCACGCCGCGCTTTCGAACTGGCAGCCCCGCCGCCGCGGGCCCTTTGACTGCGAGAGGCCGCGCAGTTCAGCGGCTTCTCGCCTCTCCGGGAAATCCTCAACCACGCACCCCCGGCCTCTCCGTAACCGCCTTCGTCCCAGGGCCAGGGAGTGAACTCTTCGCCCCGCCGCCAGCCTCGCCTGCCAGCAACGCTTCCACACTCCCGTACGCGTAAATCGTCGGCGCTTTGTCCGCCATAAGCCCGCCGGTATCCGCCGTAGGGCCGTAATTGCTATGCAGGCTGCGCCCGAGCATCCGCAGCATGGCCATCTGCTGGCCGCGATGGTGCGACGTATGCGTGAGCCGCCGCATCATCACCCAGGCGCGCGAGCGCTTCACATCGAAAAACGGAGTCTCGCCCTCCCACCAGCTTTCGTCTTTCGATTCCAGCGCGGCGAGCCGTTTGCCGCTGTCTTCGGCGTAACGTTTGATGAATTCCAGCCGCGTTTCAGTGGCAGGCAGGGGCGGCACGGCCACGTCAATCCCCAGCATGTTCTTGAACCACAGGTTTTCGCTCACGCACTGGTGCACCATCTGTTCGCGCACGCTGCGCCCGCGCGCATCCGCGGCGTTGGGGCGTGCCGGAAGATCCTCGTCGCGGAACTCGCTCCACACGCTCAGCACCTTGATTCGTTCCGTGGCGTAGGTCTCCACCAGGAAGTCGTATCTCATCGGCGATTCACCTCAGAGGAAGATGGCGAATCTTCCCACCGGGTTCGGGGGGCGTCAATGCCGCCGGGCGGGGCCCGCGCGCCGAGTCCTGCTTGACACCGCACCGGACACCTGCGATAAGTCCCCGCGTGCCTTGCCTGGGTCACATGCCGGCCACCATCAGCCGAGGAGTTGCGCGCCTAGCTGCGGGCCTCGTCTGCGTGGCCTGTTGCCTGGCGGGCCAGTCCGTGCCGGAACAAAAAGTAACCATCGAGGTGGCGCCAGTGCCGCAGGAAGTGGTTACGAAACGCTTCGAACGTCTTCGCTCGAAAGATGCTGAAAGAGAGGCGGAGCTAAAGACTATATTCGAGGAAGCGGGTTGCACGGACGACAGGATCGTGGAAGAAATCGTACACCGCAAGGATCCGCCGAACATCATCTGCACGCTCCCCGGCACAACAAATTCACTGATCATCGTGGGCGCGCATTTTGATCACGCTGCGGCGGGCGCCGGGGCGGTGGATGACTGGAGCGGCGCATCCTTGCTTCCCAGCTTGTACCAGGCACTGAGAGAAACCCCGCGAAAGCATACGATTCAGTTCATCGGATTTGCGAATGAAGAGGGGGACCAAGAGGGCTCGGGCTTCCACGTGAAACATCTCACCAAGGATCAGGTCTCCTCCATCAAGGCCATGATCAATTTGGAGTGCCTGGGCCTTTCCTCCACAAAAGTCTGGGCCCATGCTGCGGATCAGAGGCTGCTCGGTGGGCTCCTCGGCGTGGCCAAATCCACGCACGCCCCGCTGCAAGCTGCGAATGTTGAAAAGGTTGGAACCGACGATACACAACCATTTCTCGAAAAGAAAATTCCAACCATTACCATCCATTCCATCACGCTGGAGACCTTTCCTATCCTTCATTCCAAGAAAGATAGCCTGACCGCCGTCCATCTCGACGACCTCTATGAGTCCTATCGCCTTGCGGCGCGATATCTGTCTTACCTCGATCAAGTTCTCGACTAGAGCAAAGCGAGCGCGGCAAAACTGACTGAGCTGTGCTACCCCAAAAACGAAAACGCCGTCCCGAGTCCCGAATGTTCGGGATCGGGACGGCGTTCGCAGAGGGAATGCGATTGGACTGGGCCGGAAAACGTTACAGCGAGCCGCGGCGCGGACCGCGCTCACTGGCCCGCGGGCCGGCTGCGGGCGCCGGCGCCGGCATGGCCACGGGACGAATCTCGGCGGGGCGGTTGGACGTGGCGTCCGCCGTGCTCCTCGCCGGAACCGCGTTCACCGCGTGGCCGCCCGGAGCCTGAGCCACCTGCGCAAACGCGCCCAGTGCCGGGCCGCCCGCGGGCACCAGCGCGCCGCCGGATTCCCGGAAGAAGCGCAGGCGGTGATTGCTCGCATCGTTGTTGACCGTGAGCACGTCGCCAAACTGAATCTGTCCCGTCGACAGCAGGTTTGCCAGCGGATACACCAGATATTTTTCGATGGCGCGCTTCAGGTGCCGCGCGCCGTACTTGATGTCCGTCCCCTCGCCGAGCAGGAATTCCCGTGCATCGGTCTCGATGTGGAAGACAAACTGGCTGCGCGCCGTCTCCAGCACGCGCTGCTGCACCATGTCCAACTCGATGTCCAGCACCTTTTCGAGCTGGTCGCGTCGCAGCGGGTGGAACACCACGGTCTTGTCGATCCGGTTGATGAATTCCGGCGAAAACTTCTTCTTCGCCGACTGCGTGGCCGTGCGGTTGATTTTCTCGTCCAGCCGGTCTTCGCTCTTGTCCGTAGGCTGCACAAAGCCCAGGCTGCCCGACATCATCTCGCTGATTTCCGTGCCGCCCAGGTTCGAAGTCATGAAGATGATGCACTGGGAGAGGTCCACCCGGCGGTTGTCGCCCAGAGTCAGCGTGGCCTTGTCCAGGATGCCCAGCAGGAGCTGCCACAGCGCGTCCGAAGCCTTCTCAATCTCATCAAACAGCACGAAGCTCAGTTTGAGATCCTCAGTGTGATACTTGGCCAGCTCTTCCTGGGTGATCAGCGGATGCGTTTCCCGGTGGCCCAGGTAGCCTGGAGGCGAGCCCACCAGCTTGGCGATTTCGTGCGAGTGCTGAAACTCCGCGCAATCCACTTTGATAAAGCCTCGCGGGTCGCCGAATAGTGTCTGCGCCGCCACTTCCACAATGCGCGTTTTTCCCGAGCCCGTCGGCCCCAGAAACAGCAGATTCGCCACTGGACGCCCGGTAGAATTCAATCCCGCGCGGAACACCTGATAGGCGTCCACCACCGCCCCCAGCGCTTCCGCCTGGCCGACGATCCGTCCCTTCAGCGCCGCCTCGAAATTCTGCGTCTCCGGGCTGCGACGGCTGGGATCGAGTTCTTGTGTATACGCTGGCATGTTCGTTTCTCCGCTTATTCGCTTGCAGCCGGCCGTCTGGCATGCGCCGCAAGTTGTCGGGCCACGACTTGTGGCCTGCGCTCAAACTGATGCAATTTGGATTCCAGTGCCGCGTTCAGCGTCCGCAGCAGGCAGAACACCTCGCGGACCACCGCGGGGGGATGTGCCATCTGCAAGAGCGTGGGCGACAGCTCGCCCAGGTCCGCCACCAGCGCGTGGAGCTGGTTCACCAGGCGCTCCAGGCCGCCCGTTTCCGGCTGGTAGAGTTCCATGGCGTGAGCGGTGCGTTCCTGCAACCGCGGCCAGTTGAGATCCAGGAAAGGGTGCTGACGGGAAACGTCGCGCATCACATCTTCAGTAATTCGCGGGCGCGGCCCCAAACAGGCCAGATGCAACTGCCGCACCTTCCCCCGCTGGCGCACGTTGTGCACCAGGTAGTAGGCATTCCCTTTGCGCCTTACGAAAGCCACTTCCGTTTCTCCTGTGACGCTGGTCACTGCCCCGCGTCTGATGCGTAGTGTGCCGGCGTTCCACTACGCCGGCAATGGCCCGTCCGTACCATCGAGAATCCATCCATCGGGTAACTCGCTTCCTGCGTACTCCTTTTTTCGGAAACAGCCGTCCAGCAGGCCCTGCGAAGTGTGCGGGAGCGCTGGATTCTCCCCATGTTTCTCGGCCTTTATTTGCGCCCCTCTGTGTACTCCGCGCCTCTTCGTTTTCCTTCGCTTTTCCTTCTTTCCGCCTCTCCCAGAATGAATCCCTTACAGTGTTGCGATGAAAAAGGTCTCGATCACGGTCCCGGTTGCACATGCACGGCGCAAAGGCGAAACTGGCCTGCGAAGTGAGGAGGTCGTGCATGTCCTGGGCCCCCGTCTATCGCTGGGTGAGGCAGATTCCCCGCGGCCGTGTGGTCACCTACGGCCAGGTCGCGCGCGCCCTGCGCCTTCCCGGCGGAGGCCGCACCGCGGGCAGGGCCATGGCCGCGTGTCCTCCCGGAGTGCCCTGGCACCGCGTGCTCGGCGCCGGCGGGCGCCTGCTGACCCGCGAACCATATTCCTCCTTCCAGCGCCAACTGCTGGCCCGCGAGGGCATCGAATTCCTGGGCGCACGGGTCAACATGGTCCGACACCACTGGCATCCGGCGCGCGTCTCACCCTCCAAGCGCCGCTCGCGGGCTTGCACTTGACGGGTCTTTTCCCGCCGGCGCTGCATCCTAGATTTTGCATGGGAGGACGACCGTCATGATGAAGGCTCAGCAACCGGAGCCGCCTCGATCCATCGCCGGTCAATCCCTGCGGCTCGACACGGTCCTCCAAGACGTGCGCTTCGGGGCGCGCATGTTGCGCAAGAGTCCCGGATTCACCGCGGTTGCCGTGCTCACGCTCGCACTGGGTATCGGCGCGAACACGGCGGTCTTCAGCGTGGTCGAGCGCGTCCTGCTGCGCCCACTTCCCTACCCCCATCCGGAAGAACTGCTCCGCATCTCGAATTCCTACTCCCCCAATTTCACCGAGCTCGGCCTCTCCCCGGGTGACTATCAGGACATGAAGCGTGCGGGCCGCAGCTTTTCGCAGATGGGCGCCTACATGGAAGTGCCCCAGGGATTCAATCTGACCGGCACGGGAGATCCACAGCGTGTGGTGGCGGCATACGCCACTTCGTCGCTCTTTCCGACTCTCGGGGTGCAGGCGTTCGCCGGTCGAACGTTTAGTGAGCAGGAGGACAAACCCTCCGGCCCAACCTCCGTGCTGTTCACAGAGCGCTTCTGGCGCAGCCGATTTAGCGGTGACCCGGCTGTTGTGGGACGCATCGTCATTCTGGACGGGCGGGGCTTTACGGTGGTCGGTATCCTGCCCGCTTATTCCCAGGTTTTGGGCTGGCCCGACATCTGGCTGCCTACCGGCCAGTACGCGGACGACCTGAACGAGCACGTCCACCATGGCTTCGCCACCATCGCCCGGTTGCGGCCGGGCGCCACGCTGGCCGGGGCGCGCGCCGAAGTGGAAACCCTGTTCCATCAGGAAGAACTCGCCTATCCCGATTCGCACAAACACTGGAGCGTGGAAACGCTACCACTCGAAGATCCCTCCGCGCGAAAGCTGCGTCGCACGCTGCTGGTCCTGCTCGGTGCAGTAGGCTTGGTGTTGCTTATCGCCACGGCCAACATCACCTTCCTGCTGCTCGCACGAAACGCGGCGCGCGAAAAAGAAATCGCGCTCCGCACCGCGCTGGGCGCCAGCCCGGCGCGCCTCGTCCGCCAGTTGCTCACGGAAAGTGTTCTTCTGGCTGCCTTCGGCGGCGCCGCCGGGCTGTTGCTCGCCCTGGCGGCAAACCGCTCCCTGGTGGCGCTCACGCCCGCAAACCTGGCGGTGGTGCGCGAGGCTTCGCTCAACGGCTCCATCCTCGGATTCACTGCAGCGGTCTGCCTGGCCGCCGGAATCATCTGCGGGCTGCTGCCTGCGCTCCAGGCGCGGACTTTGCGACTCGCGGCGTTTCTCAATCCCGGCAGCAAGGGCGGTGGTACATTCGGCCGGCATCGCATTCATCACATTCTCGTGGTAGCGGAGATCGCCCTGGCGCTGGTCCCTCTGGCCGGAGCCGGATTGCTTTTGCGCAGCCTTCATCAGGTATTGCAAGTCGACCCCGGCTTCCGCGCGGAGCACTTGCTGACCATGGAGGTCGCCCAGGCTGCACTTCCGTTTGCGGAACAGCAAAAACAGACACCTGCGGAACAGATAGAATTCGCAAAGAAACAGTCGCTCGAATTCGAGCAGATAGCCACGCGCATCCAGACCCTGCCGGGCGTGACCGCCGCGGGGGGAATCAGCACTCTGCCGCTGAATTCCGAGCTGCGGCAGGCCTCTCGCTTCGTCATCGATGGACAGCCGCTTCCCGATTCGGGCATCCGTCCGGTCGCCCAGATTCGCAACGTCAGCCTGGGTTACTTTGCCGCAGCGGCAATCCCGGTGTTGCGAGGACGCGGATTCACACAGGGTGACTGGTCTCTCCAGAACATCGTGATCAACGAATCGTTTGCGCGGCGCTTCTTTGCCGGGGGCGATCCCATGAACCAGCGCGTCAACTTCTGCTCGCTGGATCCCAAACCGTGCTGGTTTTCGATCGTGGGCGTGGTGGGCAACGTGCGCCAGATGGGCTTGGATGCCCCGTCCACCTACGACGCGTACTTTGCCGCTGGATGGACGGATCATCTGGTGATCCGCACCGCGGCTGATCCGCACACGGTGGCCGCAGCCGCCGCCGGAGTCATCCGCGAAACTGACCCCACCCTGCCCGTTGCCCGCGTCCTCACGATGGAAGAGGTGCTGTCCGATTCGGTGGCCGCCCGGCGCTTCTCCGCTGTGCTCATCGGAATATTCGCGGCCTTGGCTCTGCTGCTTTGCGCCGTGGGCACTTATGGCGTGATGAACACCACGGTGCGTCACCGGACCAGCGAAATCGCCATTCGCATGGCGCTGGGCGCGCAACCTGGAGACGTGCTGCGCTCGATTGTCGGCCAGGGTGCTCGGCTGGCGCTCGCCGGAGTCGCCGCCGGCTCCGCCGGCGCCCTGGCCCTTTCACCCCTGCTTTCCACTTTGCTCTTCGGCGTTCCCCCGCGGGATCCAGTCACCTTTTGCGCCGTCGCCGCATTGCTGGTGGTTGTGGCTCTGGTGGCTTGCTACATTCCCGCGCGGCGAGCCATGCGCGTGGACCCCATGGTGGCTCTTCGTCACGAATAGTCTCAGCGCCGTACCGTGCCTGGGTGCTCCCGAACCTATCGCTCCGGGAATCCTGCGCGCAAATCGCTCCGCGCCGCGGCCTGTGATATAACTCAAAACTCCCGTGAGTGAAGCCATCGTCCAGGTCCGCGACCTCACCAAACGCTATGGCGATGTGGAAGCCCTGCGTGGTGTCAGCTTTGAAATCGCGGAGGGCGAAGTCTTCGGCCTGCTCGGGCCCAACGGCGCCGGGAAAACCAGCACCATCGAAATCCTCGAAGGCATGCGCCGCGCCGACGGCGGCACCGCCAGGGTTTCCGGCTTGGACCCGCAGACCGGCGGCGCCGCGTTCAAACGCTCGGTCGGAGCCGTGCTCCAATCCACTTCCCTGCCCGACAAATTGCGCGTGGACGAATCTCTGACCCTGTTCGCAAAGCTGTATGGGGCCCGCGTCGATCGGGGCGCTCTGCTGCGCCGCTTCGGCCTGGAAGAAAAGCGCCATGCGTTCTATGGGAAACTTTCCGGCGGTCAGAAGCAGCGCCTGGCCATCGCCCTGGCGCTGGTGCACGAGCCGCGCGTGGTCTTTCTGGACGAGCCCACCGCCGGGCTCGACCCCCAGATCCGCCGCGAGATTTACGACATTATCGAAGAGCTGCGCCGCGAGAAGAAGACCGTGCTGCTGACCACTCACTACATCGAGGAGGCCGAGCGGCTGTGCGACCGTGTGGCCATCATTGACCACGGAAACCTGATTGCACTCGGCACGCCGCGCGAACTCAAGCAGCGCTCGGCAGGCACCACGCGCATCGAGGTCGCCCTCTCCAAGCCCATGGACACAGGCGATCTCCGCTCGCTCGAAGGCGTCACCGATTGCCGCGACGTGGACGGCCGCACCGTGCTCCACTCCACGCGGCCGCCCCAGACCATCGTGGCGCTCGTCAAGCACCTGGAAAACAGCAACAACGAGTTGCAAAGCCTGGAAATCGCCGCGCCGTCGCTGGAAGACGTGTTCATCGAGCTGACCGGCCGCCGTCTGCGGGAATAGCGGGAACGAATGGCGCCCAACATTCACTTATGAGCCACGCCTGGACACTCACGCTCTTCCGCCTGCGCCTGGCCATGCGCAACCGCGCCTTTCTCATTTTCGGGATCATCATCCCGCTGGCGTTTCTATTTCTCTTTTGCGCGGTCTTCGCGCGCGGGGGCGGGCCGGCCGTGGCCTACGTGCTGGCCTCCGTGCTGGCCATGAGTGTGATGGGAAGTTTCTGGGGACTGAGCCAGCAACTCGTCATGTTCCGCGAGTCGGGCATTTTGCGCCGTTTCCGTCTGGCGCCGCTGGGCCCTGGCACCATGTTGATCTCCAGCATCTTCTCCAACCTCATCCTGATGGTGCCCGGCATCGCCGCGGAAATTGCCGTGGCTCGCTGGATGCTTCACATGGACCGTGTGGGAAATCTGCTGAGCGTGTTTGTGCTCTCCGGCCTGGGCGCGGTGACGTTTGCCACCCTGGGCCTGGTGGTGGCCAGCGTGGCGAATTCCATGATGGAAACGCAGGTGATCAACCAGCTCCTGTGGCTGTCGTTCATCCTGCTCTCCGGTGTCGCCATTCCGCTTCCGAGTCTGCCCGGCTGGCTGCAAGAGGTCGCGTTGTTCCTCCCGGCCACGTATCTGGTCACCGGCCTGGAACGCGCTCTCATTCTAAAGGTGCCCCTCTCCCAACTGGGAGCAGAACTTGCCTCCCTGGGTGGTTCGGCCCTGCTGGCTTTTTTTGTTTGCCAGCAGATTTTCCGGTGGGAACCGGAGGAAAAAGTTCCCCGGCAGGCGAAGCTCTGGGTGGCGGCTGCGCTCATTCCCTTCCTGCTGCTCGGCGTGTGGGAGTCCAGCCGCGGCGGACGTCTGGCCGAGGCGCGCTCGATCCTCCGCAACACCTTCAACGAGCGTCCCGCCCAGCGCGACGCCTCCCCGCCCCGGTAGCCACGGTCAGTGCATTTCTGACCGTGGGCCTCTTCCCTCCTCCTTCCTCACTTCCTCACTTCCTCACTTCCTCACTTCCTTACTTCCTCACTTCCTCACTTCCTTACTTCTCTTCTCGCATTCTCGCTTCGTCATCCACTACACACACCCACCTCCGTCCATTTTGTCTCGCCCCTCCCGCCTCCGCGGGATTGACGCCCTCCCGCCGGTTGCTATAATCGCACTCGGGTCGCGATGCATTGACCAGAAGCTCTTCACAGCCGCCGTCCCGGATTTCGTGCGCGCCTTTCTCTCTCCACCTCCCCTTCCCGGAATACTGGACGCGCCGGCGCGCGTGCTCCACAGACTCCACGTGATGCGAGGCGCTCGATGGCCCTGAACAAGACCGAAAAAATCTGGCACAACGGCAAAATGATTCCCTGGGACGACGCGCAGATCCACGTGCTCTCCCACGTGGTGAATTACGCCTCGGCGGTCTTCGAAGGCATCCGCTGCTACTCCACGCCACGCGGCCCCGCCGTCTTCCGCCTGCCGGAGCACATGCAGCGCCTGCTGAACTCCGCCAAGATCTACCGCATGGATCCGCCCTACGCCCACGGCGATTTCTGTTCCGCCGCGCTCGACCTGATCCGCGCGAACGCCATGGACGCCTGCTACATCCGGCCGATTGTTCTGCGCGGCTACGGCGACGTCAACGTCAACCCCTTCAACTGCCCCATCGAGGTGTACATGGCTTGCTGGGACTGGGGCAAGTACCTCGGCGTCGAAGCGCTCGAGCAGGGCGTGGACGTCTGCATCAGCACCTGGACGCGCATGGCCCCCAACACCCTTCCCGCCATGGCCAAGGCCATCGGCAATTACCTGAACTCGCAGCTCGTGCGCATGGAAGCGGTGGTCAACGGCTTCACCGAAGGCATTGCGCTCGACGTGAACGGCCACGTGAGCGAGGGCTCGGGAGAAAACATATTTCTCTACGCCAACGGCACCCTCTTCACCCCGCCGCTCGCCAATTCCGTCCTCCCGGGCATCACCCGCGACACGCTCTTCACGCTTGCACGCGACCTGGGCATTCCCGTGGCCGAACAGTTGATCCCTCGCGAGGCCCTCTACGTCGCCGACGAGGTTTTTCTCTGCGGCACTGCTTCGGAAGTCACACCGGTCCGCTCGATTGACCGCATCACCATCGGTAACGGCGGCCGCGGTCCCATTACCAAGCGCCTCCAGGACGAGTTCTTCGCGCTGGTCGAAGGCCGCAAGCCCGATCGCCACGGCTGGCTCACTCCAGTGCCCAAGCCGGCCGTCGCGCCCGTCCCTGCTCCCGCGGCCCGCTGATGTAGCGCCGGCCTTCAGGCCGGCATCTTCCCCGCCCGGGTAGCCACGGTCAGTGCGCTTCTGACCGTGGGTTTTTTCCCCGGTGTATTTTCCTCTTTGCGCCCCCTCCGCGCCTCTGCGCCTTCGCGAGAAATCTCCTCCTAATCTCTTCTCCAAAATCCCGGCGCCACGCCGCGAACCGCTGGTACACTTCTCCGCGCCTGAATCCTTTCCCTCGGCTGCGGGAGGCCGGTATTTACAACGGGGGACAAAAATTCGTCGCTGAATTTATGGGCGCGTTCACCCTGCTCTTCTTCGGCGTAGGCAGCATCTGCTTCGCGCAGCAGGCCGGTGCGAGCGGTCCGGGCCTGGTCGGGATCGCCCTGGCTCACGGCCTCGCCATCGCGGTGATGTTCGCTGCCGTGGGACACATCTCCGGCGGCCACTTCAATCCCGCCGTCACCGCCGCCTTCTGGGTCACCCGCCGCCTGGGAACGCTGGAAGCTCTCCTCTACTGGGTCGCGCAGCTACTCGGCGCAGCAGCGGGTTCCTATCTGATCACTCTCTTCTACCTCGAGGACGTGTGGCGCCGCGCCGCGCTTGGCGTCCCGGCGCTCGCCAGCGATGTTTCGCCCGTCATGGGGATCGCCATAGAAGCGGTGCTCACCTTTCTCCTCGTCTTCGTGTTTTTTGGCACCGCGGCGAACAGGGATTCCGCCTTCGGCAGACTCGCCCCCTTCGCCATCGGCCTCACCATCACCGGCGACATCCTGGCCGGAGGCGTGCTCACCGGCGCGGCCATGAATCCCGCGCGTGCCTTCGGCCCTGCCCTCGTAGGCCACTACTGGGCCAACCAGGCTGTCTACTGGGTCGGCCCGCTGGCTGGCGGCAGTGTCGCTGGCAGCCTTTACAGCCTCCTCCTCATCCGCAAACCCTCCTCCTAGCGAGCAGCCGCATGCCCGGTCGGTGCGGCCGCAAGGCCGCTCTCCTCTCCCCACCAGTCATCGAAGATTCCGATTCCATCGGGACCAGCGCGCCCTCCGAAGCCCGCCCGGGGCAGGCGCAGGAGGGTCACCTCCCCGCCCCACAGCCCTTGCCATGCCTTCACGTGCGTGCTACTTTCGCCGCAGTACTTTTTGCCGCCAGAGGTTGCGCAATGGCCCTAGCGATTGAAGATCTCCTGCGCCACGCCATCGAGAACAAGGCCTCCGACCTGCACCTGAAGGTCGGCAACCATCCCTACATCCGCGTCGACGGCATGCTCCAGGCCATGACCGATTTCTCCCGCATCACCCCGGAAGAAATGCTCTCCATGGCCTTCAGCATGATGACCAACCGGCAGAAGCAGAAGTTCAAGGAGACCGCCGAACTCGACATGGCCTACGGCGTCGCCGGCCTGGGCCGTTTCCGCGTCAACGTCTTCCAGCAGCGCGGCAACGTCGGCATGGTCATCCGCGTCATCCCCACCAAAGTGAAGACCGTGGACGAGCTCATGCTCCCCAAGGTCTGCGAAAAAATCTGCGAGGAGCAGCGCGGCCTCATCCTGGTCACCGGCACCACCGGCTCCGGCAAGTCCACTTCCCTCGCCGCCATGATTGACCGCATCAACTCCCAGCGCTCCGACCACATCATCACTATCGAAGACCCCATCGAGTTCCTGCACCGCGACAAAAAGGGCTTCGTCAATCAGCGCGAAGTCGAGGTGGACACCGCCAGCTTCTCCACCGCCCTCCGCGCCGCCCTCCGCCAGGACCCCGACGTCATCCTGGTCGGCGAAATGCGCGACCTGGAAACCATCGGCACCGCCCTGCTCGCCGCGGAGACCGGCCACCTGGTGCTTTCCACCCTGCACACCCTGGACGCCACGGAAACCATCCAGCGCATCATCGCCGTCTTTCCCCCGCCCGAGCAGAAACAGATCCGCTTGCAGCTCGCCTCCACGCTCAAAGCCATCGTCAGCCAGCGCCTGGTCCGCAAATCCGACGGCCTCGGCCGCGTCCCCGCCGTCGAGGTGATGATCGCCACCGCCTACATCCGCGATTGCGTCATCAACCCCGACAAGACGCGCCTGATTCGCGACGCCATCGCCGCCGGCACCAGCCAGTACGGCATGCAGACCTTCGACCAGTCCCTCTACGACCTCCACACCAGGAACCTGATCACCTACGACGAAGCCATGATGCGCGCCTCCAATCCCGACGAACTCAAGCTCCGCATGCAGGGCATCCGCTCCACCGCCGACACCGCGCGCGAAGAAATGGAACGCGCCATGACCGAATTCGAGCGCTTCGGCGGCGGCACCGGCAACCGCTAAAGCAGTGGCCGGTGGTCAGTGGCCAGCAAGATGTGATCCGTTCCGTCTCTGTCTTCCCTCCGTGCGCCTCCGTGCCCTCTGCGTCTCCCTGGTGGATTCTCTTTCTCGATCTGCCTTTTGCTTTTTTCTCTGGCTGATCACTGACCACTCGTCACTCGTCACTTCTTCACGTATCCTGCCTCCCATGCGCCGCCCCCGCCAGCTCGACTCCCCCGAAGATCTCCACGCCTCCGCCCTCCGCGCGCTCATGCGCCGCGCCCACTCCGTCTTCGAGATGCGCCGTGCCCTCGAGCGCCGCTGCCAGGACGAGCAACTCGTCCGCGCCGAACTCGACCGCCTGAAGCAGCAGAACCTCCTCGACGACGCGCGCTACGCCCGCGAATTCGCCCGCACCCACGTCGCTATCCGCCGCCAGGGACGCTTCCGCATCTCCCAGGAATTACGCCGCCGCGGCGTCCCCGACCGCCACATTGACGTGGCGCTCGACGAGATCTTCGCCATCCACGACGAGGCCACCATCGTCCGCCAGCGCCTCGACCGCAAGCTGCGCAACCTCCGCAGCCCCCTTGACGAGCGCCGCATCGCCTCGCTCTACCGCAGCCTCCTCCGCGCCGGCTTCTCCTCCGACCTGGTCCGCAAAGCCATCAACACCGCGGCCCGTGGCGTCTCCCTCGACCCCGAACTCCCCTCCTCAGACGACCCCGAATAGCAGCTGCCCGTGGCGCAGACTTCAGTCTGCGCACCTCGTCCATCAATTAAATTGTGGTTGGAATGTTTCTTTCACTTATATGAGCGGCCCACGCGCCCGGAGAATTGTAGAAGCAGCTTTGCGCCCCATCTGTCGGGCGACCCGCCGCGGGGCGCCGCCGCGATCGCCCGCACCGTTAGAAAACGAGGCCCCGCGGAAGTAATTCGCCGCTACGGCCCGTATACGTCCAATTCCGTCTGCGTGCCGATATACACCTTCCCATTGGCGATGGTCGGCACGGAAAATTTCACCGCGCTTCCCGCCGTGTCGCGATTCCCCGCAGCCATCGTCGAGTTGTAAAGCTCGTTCCCCACATTGGTGGCATCGAAGGCGTGCAGCACCGCCGGGCCAGGGTTGGCCTGGTCGGGGAATCCGTACTGCGTCGAATCAATTGCCCAGACAATGGCGTTCGTGGCTCCGTTCGCGGAAACGGCTGGACTGGCCCCGGGAAATCCCAGATTTACTGTGGACGTGAACACCGGCGATGTGCTCAACCGCCCGTTGTTCACCGTGTATTGCCGCAGATTATCGCCCACGCCCCAGAAATACACATTGCCGTTCCAATAGGCTGGCGTGCTCCACAGGCCTCCAATGGCCTCCTGCAACTCCAGCACGATTTCCGGATCGGAGTTGCAGCCGGAGCAGTAGTGCTGGTTTCCCGCGGTCATCTGATCGCGGCTTACCAGATAAATGGTGCCTTCCTTCCCGCCCTGCACCATCAGGTGCGGATTGGCTCCCAACTGGTCGGGAAGCAGCAGCACGCCGCCCGAGTCCAGATCCCCGTCGTTGATGTTCAGGTTGTTCTGGTCATACGGCGTGAAGTAGTCCGTGAGCAACAGCCCGCCGCTCTTCCCGCTCAACTTGATGATGCTGTCGCCGAAATCCACCACCGTGCCACTGGTGTCAAACGTTCCGTTGCCGGTCGCCGTGTAAATATTGGCCTGGTCATCCGCCGCCAGACCCGTTCCGGACTGCCAGATGCCACCCTCCACGCCGTTGGGCGTCGCGTTGTACACCGACTTCTGCACCAGCGTGCCGGCATCGTAGGCAAACACCCAGCCATGGTAGGGCTGGTTGTCGCAGTGCGAGGCGTAACCCAGATACACCACCCCATTCGCCAGCAGCAGTCCGGGTCGGTTCAGATGCAACAGCGGATTAAAAACGTCTGTGGAGCCGCCGTCGCCGGTACCGGATACCGATGCCGTGATGGCCACCGGGCTTCCGGCCTTCTCCATGCCGCTGGCAATGTCCAGCGCATGTAGGCGATGGACCGTCGTGCCATTATTGGTCATCTTGGAATGCGCTTCGGCGTACAGCGTATTCGTGCTCGGGTCAATCACCGGCGTGCTCGTGATGCCCACCTGTGGCACCAGGTCAGTGCAGCCGATGTCGTTGGCGCTGCTTACCGTGGTCTCCCCTGGCCCAAGCAGGCTGGCGTGCCACAGCGGGGCGGCGTTCGGACCGGCGTTGTTGTCCGCGTCAAACGCGTACACGCTGTCGCCTTCAGTGGCCACGTACACCACGTTGTGAGTTCCCCCCGCGATGGACACGTTCGGCACGTACAGCGGCTGGGCGTAGATGAAGCCGTCCACCGGCTGCGAGAATTTCTTCCCGAAAGTGGCCGTGTTGCCTACCACGATTGGGGTGAGCACGGTTTCATTCAGATTTTGCCCCGTCCGCCCGTTGTCGTTGCGCTGCGTGAACACCCCCGCGAAGCCGTTGCCCGTGTGGCTGGTCACGCTGAGGATTGCCGTGCCTCTAACGCCACTCATGGTTGCGGTGATGGTGGTAAACCCCGCGCTCTGGCCCGCGGCGAGGGCTTGGCTCGTCGCCAAGCCGGAGGAGTTGATCCCGGCCACCCCCATGTTCGTGGACGCCCAGGTCACCGACGCGGTCAGATCCTGCATCGTCCCGTTGCTGGAGTAGCCCGTGGCGGTATACGCCTGCGTGGTGGGCGCGCCCCCGGTATCGCGGATCACCGCGTTCTGCGGGCTGACCACGATCGTAACCGGCGTGGCAGGAGGTGGCGGCGGCGGGGGCGGCGGCGATGTACTGGAGCTCGACCCACAGCCTGACAGGCACAACAACGCGAGGCAAAGCAGCACGGGGCCTGTACGGCCCTTCCGTGTCACAAATCTACGCATCGTGAAAATCCTCCGGGGCTGGGGGGATTCCATGCAGAAACCTGCACTCCATAGTAGCACTGCGCGGTGCTGTTCAGGCGGCAGATCGCTCGCCAAGTTTGGCGCTTCTGCGTCGCCAACATTTTCTTCTTGCTTTTCTCTACAGACTATGGTAAGGTACGTCGGGGTAACTGTTTGTGGGGCGCGTCAAACCAAACCGAGTGATCCGGGGCCAACCTTTCCCTAAATCCTTTAGAATCCGTTCTTACGAAAAATGCGCCTGCAACCCTTCTAGAATGAATGGTTCCAAAACAAAGGACTTAAAGTCCCTTAGAATGAATGCTTACGAAAAAAGAGG
>Ga0074044_10002177_pt1 | contig 17217 bp, 9 predicted proteins | sample BogForMeECP23OM1_FD_94443 | JGI IMG/M metagenome (GOLD analysis project Ga0074044, IMG submission 94443) | Bog forest soil microbial communities from Calvert Island, British Columbia, Canada - Bog Forest MetaG ECP23OM1 | ecosystem: Environmental > Terrestrial > Soil > Wetlands ...
GGCCAGCAGTTCGCGCTCCCGGGGCAGCTCTTCGGGAACGCCGTAAAGGATCAAATCCAGATTCACTTCTCCAGCAATCGTGACGTCAAAGGTGGGCATCGTTCGCTTTCGTTTGTATAACGATTGTTTTCCTTTTGTCCACCACCCATCCCGCTTCCCACAAAAAAGATGAAGCGAGATCAGTTCTCGAATTGCCACGCATGGAAACTGAAACTAGAAAAGACAATACTTCCGGCCTGCGGAAAACTCGAAGTTGTCGCTGACTTGCAGCCAAGTTGATGCTGTCTCCGATCCGATGCTGTATCCGATCTTAGTGGTGCGGCTGATTTGCAGCTTTTGGGTGGCGCAGCGATTCATCGCTGCGATCACCGGCTCGTTCGAATCGCGGCTTTAGCCGCTGAGTGCCCGCTGTCTCGAGAACCTTCTCACATTGCGACGATGCCGTAACCCTTTGTCGCGTCTATAGTTGTGAACCAACAAGGGTGATAACCAACTGGATGCCTGTGCCCAAAGGCGCAATTGCGCAATGCCATCACTTCTGCGGTAATCCAAAGGTAAGGATGTTCTCCAACTACCTATGGACCAAACCCTGTTACGGAAAACGGAATTCGTTGCTGACAAAGGCGAAACGCAGCTCGAGCAAGTCTATGTCCGCTCGCTCGCCGTCGTCTCGCGCCGCGTTGCCGGAGAAACTTTGATCGTTCCCGTGCGCGGCAAAGTCGGGGACCTGGCATCCATCTACAGCTTCAATCAAACCGGTTCGCTCATCTGGCAATCGATGGAAACTCCGAAGACCCTCCCCGATTTAATCAAAGCGGTCCAACAGGAATATGCCGTTGGTTACGAACAGGCCGAGCAGGATGTAAAGCAGTTCTTGCAAGACACGCTTTCAGCCGGCCTGGTCGAGCTTCGTGAGCAAGTCTCGATGGCCGCCATGAATTCAACCGGGCAAGGAGAACTGCAGTCGGCGGGCTCGCACTAATGTCGCACGCCGCCATCTCGACTTCCGGAGGAGCATGGAGCAACTGAGTTACGGGGCCTTCAGTACCGATCTGCACCAGCGCCAAACCGGCCAGCGTGCGCCCACGCAGGTTTCCATTGAAGTCACGCGCCGCTGCCCGCTCGAGTGTCAGCACTGCTACAACAATCTCCCCATGGGTGATCAGGATGCCCGCAGCCGCGAAATGACCACCGAAGAACATTTCAAAATGCTCGACGAACTGGTGACATGGGCTGCTTCTGGCTCCTCTACACCGGCGGCGAAATTTTCGCCCGCAAAGATTTTCTCGAGATATATACCTACGCCAAGCAGAAGGGATTTCTCATTACCCTCTTCACCAACGGCACGCTCATCAACGAAAAGATCGCTGACTATCTGGTCGAGTGGCCGCCCTTCGCCATCGAGATCACGCTCTACGGCCGCACTCGCGAAACCTACGAAGCACTGACGATGATCCCCGGCTCCTACGACCGCTGCCTGCGCGGAATCAAGCTGCTGAAGGAAAGAAATCTTCCGCTGAAGTTGAAGACGGTCGCCACCAGCATCAATAAGCATGAAGTTGTGGCGATGCGCCAGTTCGCGGAGGAAGAGTTGGGTGTCGAGTTCAAAATTGACGGCCAAATCAATCCACGCATTGACTGCTCGCAGAGTCCGTTGGCAGTGCGCCTTACCCCGGAAGAAGTGGTCGCGCTCGACATGCACACTCCCAAGGGCGTGAGCGAGTACCGCAGGTTGGCCAAGCACGATTTGGAGAGGCCGCCAAACTTATCGCAGGTTGACACTCTATATTTCTGTGGCGGAGGCATGGAGTCATTCGCCATAAACGCATACGGAGAGATGGGCATTTGTGTGCTGTCGCAGCAGGAGACCTTCGATGTCCGGCAGGCCGGGCTGAAGCAAGCATGGGAGCACTCTCTTCACTCAGTGCGAATGCGTAAACGGAGCCGCGTGACCAAGTGCGTCGAGTGTCGAATCCAGTCGCTGTGCGCAATGTGCCCGGCCAATGGCGAGATGGAAAACGGTGATCGCGAAACCCCGGTTTCTTTTCTATGCAATGTTGCTCACCTGCGCGCCATGGTCATTGAGGCAGAAGTCCCCACACACGGGGAATGTGAATTCTGTGCTGGCGGCAGTGAGCACGGTGCCTTGGTCGAGTCAGCTCGGCGGATCACGAGCAGGGAAATCGATGTTGAGAGTTGGGCCGGGCCGCAACAGATTCTACCGATATTGAATAACGTGGGCGTGGCTGCCGGTGGGTGCGGAGGCTGCGGGCGCCATTGAAGGGCATAGGGGTTAACGAAGCTTTGGCAAGCAATGCTCTACGGCAAGTCGGAGGCCGAATGAAAGGTGAATTGAGGCAAGTCGACGGCAAGAAACCGTACGAGCCACCGAGCCTCAAGACGATCAATCTGCGACCAGAGGAAGCAGTCTTGGGACACTGTAAGACCTCCACGGGTGGTGGAATCAACATTGGATGCCAGTTTTTTACATGTAGTTCTGTCGGTTCGTGACAACCCGCGGGATCCTAGGAGCAGGCGCACATGAGGAATAACCGTGGAGGAGGGCGCCCGAAAGCCCTTAGTGCGTTGAGCACTGCGCACAGAGACGGCTTCTCCGTGGGCGGCGTGTCCGTCGAGGTAATCGGCGACTGCATCGATGACGTTACCTTGGTTAGCTCTTTGGAACCCTTTCGCGCAGAGGCGGCTGTCTCGGACATTAATATCCGCGTTGAATGGGCGAGCAGTTTCGGCTCGGCGCTTGGCCGCCCGATCTTCGACTCAGGAACCACTTGGCGACTCTACGAAGATAACGTCGGATTTAACTTCGACTTCAATGCCCCCGTCTTCGGCGAACGACCATACAAGAGGCTCCTAATAGACACGCTCTTCCGTCGGGCAACGCTTCAGATGAGTGAGGAGTCTTTTTCCCGCTCATCTTATGCGGCTGATCCGCTAGGCTATCCCCTCGACGAACTCCTGATCATGCATCGCCTCACCCAGGAGCGAGCCATCGAGCTCCACGGCGTCGGCATCGTCGGCCCTGACGGCGCCAGTAACTTGTTCGTCGGCCACTCCGGCGCCGGCAAAAGCACCACCGCGCGCCTCTGGACCTCGCTCCACAAAGTCGAAATCCTCAGCGACGACCGTATCATCGTCCGCGAACGCCCGGCTCGCGAACTACAGCCCGGCGACGATCCGAGGCAAATCTTCATGTACGGTACTCCTTGGCATGGTGAGGGATGCTTCGCTCTCCCGCAGCGGGCTCCGCTGCAACGCATCTTCGTCCTCGAGCACGGCCACGGCCACGGCAACGTCCTCACGCGCCTCACTCGCAGCCAGATGGTCGCCGAACTATTTGCGCGCGCCTTCGTCCCATTTCATCGTCACGAGTACGTCGATTCCGCCCTCAGCTTCCTGGAGCGCGTCGCCGATTCCGTCCCGGGCTATCACTATTCTTTCGTGCCCGATGAGCGCGCCGTAGAAAAAGTTCTACAGTTCCATGATTAGCAGGTTGAGAAGCTCGGTCTTAAGTGGCACCGGGAAGGGCACGAGTTTTACTCGTGCCGTACATCGTGCTCGATCGATGCGGCTTCTAGCCGCTGAGGTGAGCTCTTTTCTTGAGCAAAAATCTTCAAGACTCTTTCTGCATCGAGAGTCGCTTCCATGACGAACCACGAGTCTGATTCAGAAAGCTTCGAGGCGCTCAGCCGCGAGCTGCTGAAGGACGGATTGAGCGTCCGTTTCGAGGCGCGCGGCGCGAGCATGTCCCCCTGCATTCGCGACCGCCAGATTGTCCATGTTACCCCCGTAATCGTGAGCAAATTACGAAAGGGCGATATTGTACTTACGAAAGGTCATAGCGGCTTCCGCCTTCACCGCCTCGTGCGTATCGATCATGATAACGATTTATTTATTACTCGCGGCGATTGCGGACAGCAAGATGACCCTCCAGCGCGCGGCCAGCAAATTTTGGGCGTGGTCGTTGCGAAAGAAGTCAGGTTGGGAAAAACCATCGTGCGGACAAAACTAAAAGGAATCGGCGGCACATTGCTGCGAGTAGCGGCCCGCGGCCAACATCTGGCCGGCGCGCTCCTGCGCAGGTCGGGACTGCAGCGCTCATCACAAGGCGCGGATAACGGAACTGGGATTCTGCTTGGAGTGCTATCTCTGATTCTCGTTCTTCTCGCTGCGCCCACCTCCCGCGCTCAGGTCTTAGTGGATACTAGCCCCAGTACGAATGCCACGGCAGATCTTACAGGGCCCGGCACGCTAACTCTCACTTTCAATCACACCACCTCGGCCACGGCGAATCGGGGACTGCTCGTGGGCGTTTCGATGAATATCAAAAACAGCCCCACCACTACCGTCACCGGCGTCACCTACAACGGCACGGCTCTCACCCTGGTAGGTGCGCAGAACGATGCCGCAAACACTCGCCGCGTAGAACAGTGGTTTCTGCTCAATCCTGCCTCCGGAACCAATCTGCCGATTATTGTCTCCATCAACATTCCGGCGACTGCGACCGTAGGCGTAGCGGCTGGCGCGACCGTATTCACCGACGTCGATCAGACCGTTCCCCTCGGTACGTTTGCTTCCTCTGACGGTGAATCGGCAGGCTGCGTGGCCAGTACTGCCGCGGAAAACTCCCAGTGCTCCTCCACCCTGGATATACCGAGCGTAGTCAACGGGATGATCCTCGACACGCTGGCGGTGGGCATGGGCGCGATCACGGTGAACGGTCCCCAAGTCTCGCAGTGGAACATAACCTCCGGCGGCACCACTCCAAACGCAGCTCAGGATATAGTCGGCACAGGCAGCAGCCGAACCGGTGCGCCCAGCGTGCCTCTTTCGGAAAGTTTCAATGAAGCTCTCACTCTCACGTCCGTTGTGCCCAATGGCGTCGCATTCAACCTGACCTCCGTTGCGCCCAACACCGCCACGCTCACTCTAACCGCCGTTGCGAATGGCGGCGGCGGCAATACCGTTTACACCGGAACGATCACCGGTGGTGCGGGCAACGCTTTGGTCGGGGATACCGTAGTCGTGGCGGGCTTCACTCATGCGGCCGACAATGGAACCTTTACCTGCACTGCGTCCACGGCGACCACAATAACTCTCAACAACGCGGGTGGAATTGCGCAGGCGCACGCTGGAACAGCAGCGGTGACCACCGCCGTCTATACGGGCACCATCACCGGGGGCGCCGGTAACGCCTTCCTCGGGGACACCGTCGTTGTCACTGGATTCACTAACGCCGGCAACAACGGGACATTCCTGGTCAACGCATCCACTGCCACCACACTGACGCTCAGCAACAAAGCCGGGGTTACGGAAACCGATCCCGCGACCGCCGTTCTGACGACCGGCTCCACCAACACCGTTTACGAGGGAACGATTACCGGCGGAACCGGCAATGGCTTCGCCGGTGACAGCTTTGTTATCGCGGGATTCACCAACGCCGGTAACAACGGAACATTTACCTGTACCGCATCCACCGCGACTACTCTCACCTGTAGCAACGCAGCCGGAGTTACGGAAACGCACGCTGGAACGGCGACCACGAATGGCACCTTCAACTGGGCGCTTGGAGCGATCTCGCTCAACCCCAGCGCAGCCGACATCGGCGTTACCACCACCGTTGGTAGCGCGGTTTTTCTCGGCCAGAGCACGACCTACAACATCACCGTCTTCAACAATGGGACCTCTGCCGCGAATGCTGTCGTCCTGACCGATACCCTTGCTGCAGGGATGACATTGAACTCGGTCACTCCGAGCGCTGGCACAACCTGCACCGGAACTGGCCCTATCACCTGCACTCTTCCAACTCCCTTTGCGAAAGGCGCCACAGCTACTGTTGCCGTGGTTGAGACTGCGGCCGCCTCTGGCGCATTTACCAATACAGCCGTCGTCTCCGACTCCGGAACCCCGCCCGATTTCAACACCGGCAACAATACGTACGTAGCCGTCGCAACCGTGCAATCGGTCGCCTGCGCTGGAGTTTCCCAAGCTGTTCCCGGAACCAATCTCTCTAGTGTCCTGAACACCTATTATCCCGGAAGCGCCAGCGTGGCCGCGGGCGCAACTTCCATCACGGTTGGCGCCGCTACCGGTGGTCCCGGCGGTACACCCACGCCGATCGCCGTAGGAAATCTCCTGCTCGTAATTCAGATGCAGGATGCCAGCATCAATGACTCGAACACCGTCGCCTATGGAAACGGCTACACAGGTCAGGGTTTCACCGCGCTGAATAGCGCCGGCGATTATGAGTTTGTTACCGCGAAAAGCGCAGTCCCGGCAACCGGTGGCACCCTGACCATTACCGGTGCAGGTACCGGCGGAGGACTCGTCTTCCCTTATCACTCCGCCGCAGCCTCCGCCGCAGCTGGCCAGAGCACTTATCAAGTAATTGTCGTGCCCCAGTACACAACCGCTTCGTTCAATGCAACCACGCCGCCCACCGCGCCAGCGTGGAACGGTTCCACCGGCGGAGTACTCGCCCTTGATACTTCCGGAACGCTCACTCTCAACGGCGCAACCATCGTGGTCGATGGTCTTGGCTTCCGCGGCGGCGCAGGAATGCAATTAACCGGTGGGGGTGGCGCTAACACAGATTATCGCCAGCCTTCACCCGCCACGTATACCGGAGCGGCAGGGGGAGAGGCTGGCTGGGATGCCGCGAAAGGCGAAGGAATCGCAGGCACGCCGGAGTGGGTGGAAACCGGTGGCACGTTCCTGCACACCAACACTGGCTATCCCAGCGGTACTGCAGGAACTGACGGCAGCATGGCGCGCGGCGCACCGGGCAATGCGGGCGCCGGTGGCACAGACGCCGATCCGCAAACCGCGTCTCCTGGCGGCAACGACGAGAACGCTGGCGGCGGCGGCGGCGCGAACGGAGGCGCCGGAGGCTTCGGCGGAGACTCGTGGAATACAAACTTGAGTGTCGGCGGCGAGGGCGGCACGGCCTTTCCCGCGACCATCAACCGCATCGCGATGGGCGGCGGCGGCGGCGCAGGTACGCGCAACAACTCAGACGGAGATAATCAGGCCAGCGGTGGCGCGACCGGTGGCGGCATCATCATCATTCGCACCTTCGCGCTCAGCGGAACCGGCACGCTCACCGCGAACGGCGTTTCAGCTTACAACGGCACAGCCAATGACGCGGGCGGTGGCGGAGGAGCCGGTGGCAGTATCGTTGTTCTCTCCGCTAACGGCGGCGAAGGCGGCCTCACGCTGCAAGCCAACGGCGGCAACGGTGGCAATGCTTGGGCCTCCGAACCTTTCACGATCGGAAATCGTCACGGCCCCGGTGGCGGCGGAGGCGGTGGCGTAATTCTCGTCTCAGGTGCGCCAGCCAGCGCCAGTGTGAACGGCGGCACAAACGGCCTCACCGAGAATCCGGGAGTGGCCTATGGATCAACGCCCGGCGCAGCAGGTGTCAGCGTTACTAACGAGTCAATCAATCAGACTTCCGGTACCCAGTCCGGCGCCCAATGTACTCCCGATATGACTCTCGGCAAGAGCCACGTTGGTAACTTTACTCGCGGATCAACCGCCACCTACACCATTCCGGTTGAGAATGTAAGCCCCTATGGTCCGAGCAGCGGCACTGTCACCATGAACGACACGCTGCCTCTGGGCCTGACTCCGACCGCCGCCACTGGCACGGGATGGGCTTGCTCCATCGCTTCCCAAACCGTGAGTTGCACCAACTCGACAGTCCTGGCAGGAAACGACAGTTTTTATCCTTCGATCACCATCACTGCGAACGTCGCGCAGACCGCCCCTTCCACAGAAACCAACACCGCGCTCATTGGTGGCGGCGGCGAGGTGAATCTCGCGAATGATAGCGCTACTGATGTGGCCACGGTCGTATCCAGCGCGGACCTGAGCGTGACCGACGCCGTTTCGCCAGACCCGGTTGCCGCGGGCAGCAACCTCACTTATACCCAGGTCGTGACCAATAGCGGTCCCAGCGCCGCCGACAACGCTACTCTATCTGAAGCCATCCCCGCCAACACTACGCTAGTCTCTCTCTCCGCGCCTGCGGGATGGAGTTGTACCACTCCCAGCGTCGGAAATACCGGCAACGTGGTGTGCACCGACTTGAACATGCCCGCAAACACCGTCGCCACTTTCACATTGATCACCAAAGTGAACGCCGCAACCGCCAACGGCACAGTGATTACAGATACCGCCACAGTAAGTTCGTCCGTGACGGATCCGAACTCGGCCAACAACACCGCCTCTGCATCCACCGTTGTCGGAACCACTGCGGGAGCCGAGTTAACAGTAACGAATGCCGCGTCTCCATATCCAGTCCAGGCAGGCAGCCCCATCACTTATACCCAGGTCGTAACCAATACCGGTACCGCCGCGGCGACCGGCGCGACCTTCAGTGAGACAACTCCGGCCAACACCACATTCGTTTCAATCACGCCTCCGGCAGGCTGGACCTGCACGGCATTTCCTCCAGTCTGCACCAACGCGAGCGTGGCCGCAGGTTCCTCGGGCACGTTCACCGTCATCTACAAGGTGAACGCTGCCACGACAGCCGGCACAATCATCATCGATACGGCAACTGTAAATGCCAGCAACCAGGCCTTCGGCTCTAATTCAGCAACCGCCACCGACGTAGTGGCCACCGCCGTCCAGGCTGACCTTGGCCTGACTACGGTAGCCTCGCCACCCACGGTCCTTGCCGGCAATGACATCACTTATACGCAGACAGTAACGAACAATGGTCCGGCGGCGGCCGCTAACGTTGTTTTCACCGAGGCGATTCCTACCAACACCACCTTCGTCTCCGTCTCAGCTCCAGCCGGTTGGTCTTGCACCATCACTGCCTCTGTTGTTTGCAACGACTCTAGCATGGCTTCAGCTACATCGGCTTCGATCATCGTAGTCGTGAACGTGGCACCCACCGTCGCCGCTACCACCATCACGGCAAGCTCCTCGGTCTCCTCGTCCACCAGCGATCCCTATTCCGGCAACAACAGCACCACCGTGAATACTCCGGTCACCGTAGCTTGCGACTTGGCTGTCACCAATAGTGGCACGCCAAGCCCAGTCCAGGCCGGCGGAACTATCACTTACACCCAAGTTGTAACTAATGCCGGCCCCAGTAATTGCAGCACAGTAGCGTTTAACGAAGCGATTCCTGCTAACACAACCTTCACTTCGTATAGCGGACCTCCGCCCGGATGGACGTGTACGTCTTTCGCTTCCGGTTGCACCATTCCGAGTTTGGCGCCCGGTTCCACTAGCACCTTCACCGTGGTTGTGACCGTGAATGCCGGAACCGCTGCGGGAACCATCATTACCGATACCGACACCGCTACTACCACCACCTACGACACCAATCTGAACAATAACTCGGCCACCCTGAATATCCCTGTCGCTGGAGCCGGACAGGCTGACCTTAGCGTGACGAATTCAGCCAGCCCGAATCCGGTGTCCGCCGGTAGTAACATCACTTATACGCAGACTGTAACCAATGGCGGTCCCGCTGCAGCCAGCACTATTACCTTCACCGAGACCACGCCAGCGAACACAACCGCCCAGTCGCTTACCGGCCCGGCCGGCTGGACCTGCAACCTGGGAACTCTTACCTGCACTATCGCTTCACTCGCGGCCAACACCACCGCGAACTTCACCTTCGTCGTGACTGTAAACACCGGTGTTGCGTCTGGTTCCACTATTACTCAAACCGACTCCGTGACTTGCTCCGCCAGCGATCCGAGCTGTGCGAATAACACCGCATCCGCCAGTGTGCTGGTTGCCGCTTCCGCTGACCTATCCGTCACGAATACGGGCAGTCCGGTTCCGGTGCAGGCAGGCAACAACATCACTTATACGCAGGTTGTAACCAACGCTGGACCGAGCACCGCGACCGGCGTAAGCTTCACCGAAACCACGCCAGCGAACACTACATTCGTTTCGCTGACTCCAATCCCCGGCGGGTGGTCTTGCACACTTCCCACCGTGGGTAGCACCGGAAGCATTACCTGCACCAATCCCAGCTTCGCCACTGGAACCGCCACCTTCCCGGTCATCGTGAAAGTCAATGCAGCGACCCCGGCCGGCACCGCGATCAACGACACTGCAACCGTCAGTTCCACAACCACAGATCCCAACTCCGCCAACAATACTGCAACTGCCGCGGACGTGGTCGCGCTCGCAACCCAGGCCGATCTGATTACTACAAACACCGCGGTGCCTACCTCCGTTGCCGCGGGCAGCAGTGTCACTTATACGCAGAGCGTAACCAACAACGGTCCGGCTGCCGCCACGGCTCCCAGCTTTACTCAAACCACGCCGCCAAATACGAACTTCCAGTCCATCACGCCTCCTGCAGGTTGGACGTGCACCACTCCCGCGGTGGGAGCGGCTGGAACAATCACCTGCACCGCCGCCACTCTGGCTCTCAATGCTACCGCCAACTTCACCCTGGTGCTGCAAGTGAACTCCAGCACGGTTTCCGGAACAAATATCGCCGAAACCCCCACGGCCACAGCTACTAACATAGTTCCCAGCCTCACCACTAATAGTGCGACCGCTACGGTGGTAGTCGCCAACGCGAACAGCGCCAACGTAACCATTGCAAAGACCGCCACGCCGAGTCCCACCGTGGCCAGCGGCGATACTTTGACTTATACCCTAACGGTAAACAATACCGGTCCCGCTACTGCGACAACCGTGACTGTAACTGACCCCCTGCCACCCAACGTTAACTATCTGCAATCCAGTTCCACACTCGGCACATGTTCCGAAGCCGGGGGCACCGTAACCTGTCTGCTTGGAACCATGACCAACGGCACCACTGCCACAATTACGATTCTGACCCTCGCGGGCGCACCCGGGACCGCAACCAACACAGCCAGTGTGACCGCGGATCAGATGACAACGCCCAACACTGCCACTCAGGTCGAAACCATCACTTTCGCGACCAACATCAAGTTGGAATTCTTCACCGCACAGAGCGGCAAAGATAAGACCGGAGCCAACCGTGTCGTACTTCTTTGGAAGACGGGTGGGGAAGCACACAACCTCGGCTTCAATGTTTACCGCGATCAAAGTGGCGAGCGTATTCCATTGAATCCTTCACTGATCGCAGGCTCTGCGCTTCTCATGAACGGCGCACTGCCCAAGCATTCCGGCAGAACCTACACTTGGATCGATTCCTCCCCAAGCGCCGGAAGTGGTTCCTACTGGCTTGAGGACATAGATGTGAATGGCACTCGCACACTCCACGGACCAATTTCTCCGGCGGCTTCAGCCAGCGCCAGCGCCGACAGCGAAGCTACTTCCGCGATCATGATGAATCAGCTGAACCAGGCGCAGCCCGTCGCCGCGCTCAGCAATGCCAGCCACACCGCTGAGAATGTCTGGCGCGAAATTGTTCCGACAAACTCCCAGCGGCAGCAGCAGTTCAACCTCGCAGCTCACCCCGCAGTCAAAATATTTGCCAAACACGAAGGCTGGTACTGCATAACTCAGCCGCAACTGGTCCAGGCTGGCCTGGACTCAAATGTGGATCCGTCACTCCTGCATCTTTACGCGGAGGCCATCGAGCAACCCATCCAGATCATCAGGGCCTCGTCTGGCCCTGGAGGCTTCGGTCCCCAGTCTGAAATTTGTTTCTACGGCACTGGGATCAATACCCAATATTCCGATGCCCGAGTCTACTGGCTCGCAACCGAAGAATCGCAAGGTCAGCGAATTCAATCCTTGCCGTTCTCCACCGGCTCCAATCAGCCTCCGTCCAGCTTCCTCTTCACGGTGGAGCTCACGCCTCACACAACTTACTTCTCGGCGCTGACTACGGCACATGGCAACAATTTCTTCGGACCGCTGGTCTCCTCCACCGCCGTTGATGAGACCGTGCAGGTACACCACCTCGACACGACTTCGACCCAGCCAGCTCGACTCGAAGTAATTCTGCAAGGCGTTATTCTCGCCTTTCCGCACGACGTTACCGTTGCGCTGAACGGCACTGCTCTTGGCGATGTGACCTTCACCGGCCAAGCCAAAGGAAGATTAACCGTAGATATTCCCCCCAGCCTTTTGCAGAACGGTGCGAACACCGTCACTCTGACTTCCCAAGACGGCGAATACGATTACAGTCTGCTCCAGTCGATCGGCATCATCTATCCGCACTCCTACGTAGCCGACTCAGGCGCCCTCACCGTCACTGGCCGAGCCGGAGATGAACTGAAAATTTCTGGCTTCACGCAACCTACGGTGACCGTCCTCGACATCACCAATCCCGCTCAGCCTGTGCAGCTCACCGCTCAAGTCACGCCCGATGCGGTTTCAAAAACGGACTACGCACTGGAAGTGCAAGTGCCATGGTCTGCAAACAACTCCGCCGTGCACACGCTCATGGCGGTAGAAACGGACCGTATTATTTCGGCGGCCGAGATCCATCAGAATCATCCCTCGCACTGGCACAGTGCACAGCCCGGCAGCCAAGTTGTGATGATTTCCCCCGCGGCCTTTGCCGGCGCTCTGAACCCCTTGCTGCGCGCGCACCAGGCGGAAGGAAAATCCGCTGCAGTTGTGTTGATCGACGATCTCTATGACGAATTCAACTTCGGCGAGCGCAGTCCCGCCGCCATCCGCGAATTCTTGCAGACTGCGGTCAATGCCTGGCACACCGCGCCCAGCTATCTCCTGCTCAATGGCCGAGCCTCGCTCGATCCCCGCAATTACCTCGGCTTCGGCTATCTGGATTTCGTTCCCACAAAAATTATTCCAACCACGGGCTTGATGACGGCCTCCGATGACTGGTTCTCCGACTTCAACGACAGCGGCCTGCCCACCATCGCAACCGGACGCCTGCCCGTGAGTACGCTGGCCGAAGCCCAACTCGTGGCCGGCAGGATCGCTACGTATGAGGGCCAGTCGACCAACGGACCGTGGACTTCGCAAGCCCTCATGGTCGCCGATGTAAACGATACCTTGAACTTTACGAAATACAGTCAGATTGCCCAGGCTCAGCTGCCGTCGACCATAGAGGTGACGGATGTGTTCGCCACTTCCATGAGCATCCCGGATGCACGTCAGGCAATTCTCACCGCCATCAACTCCGGACAAGTGTTAGTGAATTATTCCGGCCACGGCTCGGAAGACGAATGGTCCGGCGACGATCTTTTCGACAGCGGCACCGCGACTGCCCTCACCAACGGCAATTCGTTGCCGGTATTCCTCATCATGAATTGCCTCAACGGATTCTTCCAGGATGTTTATGAAGAGCCGCTAGCCGTAGCTTTGATGCTCGCTCCGAACGGCGGTGCCGTGGCTGTGCTGGCCTCGAGTGGCCTGAACCAGGCCCCGCCGCAAACGATTCTCGACAAACTCATCGTGCAGGCCGCAATGAACTCGCCGCAGCCGAGGTTGGGAGACGCCATTCTCAAGGCGAAGTCCGGCATCACCGATCTCTCCGTGCGCAAAACTTATAATCTCCTGGGCGATCCCGCGATGCAGATCAAACTCCCGGCCGCGAATCCCGCGCACTAACGTTTTTTCTACGCTTGGGCCATATTCGCAGTCACTGCGGCCTTCCGCAGCGGCTCCCCGATCGCTTTCATCACCTTCTCGAATCCTGCGAAATCCAGCGACTGCGCTCCATCCGAGAGCGCCCGCTCCGGACACGGATGCACTTCAATAATCAACCCGTCCGCTCCTACCGCGACTGCCGCGCGCGACACCGCCGCGATCAGACTCTGCTTGCCCGTCCCGTGCGAAGGATCGGCGATCACCGGCAGATGAGAAAGATCCCGCGCCAGCGCCACCGCTGCAAGATCGAATGTATTACGCATCTCCGTTTCGAAGGTCTTGATGCCGCGCTCGCAAAGCACAACCCGGCTGTTCCCGCCCGAAAGCAGATACTCTGCTGCCAGCAACCATTCCTTCACCGTCGCCGAAGGTCCCCGCTTCAACAGCACCGGCTTGTCCACCGTCGCCAGTCGCCGTAACAGCGCGAAGTTTTGCATATTGCGCGCTCCCACCTGCAGCATATCGACATGCTCGCAAATGACGTCCACATCTTCCGTGCTCATCACTTCCGTGACCACCGGCAGTCCGGTCTGCTCGCGCGCTTCGCGCAGAATCTTCAGCGCCTCCAGTCCCAGCCCTTGAAAATCATAGGGAGAAGTTCGTGGTTTATACGCCCCACCCCGCAACATCGTCGCCCCCGCGCGCTTTACCGCATGTGCCGTGTCCAGCAACTGTTCGCGCGATTCCACCGAGCAAGGTCCAGCAATGATCACAACTCCGGGTCCACCAATGCCGACTCCTGCCACATTCACCACCGACCGCTCCGGCTTCACTTGCCGGCTCACCAGCTTGAATGGCTGCGCAATGGCGACCACATTCTCCACCCCTGGAGCCACCTGCAGGGCTTCAATCTCATGCCGCCGTCCGTTGCCCACTGCCGCCACAATGGTCCTCTCCACTCCACGCGTAATATGAGGCTGGTACCCCGCCTCGCGAATGCGCTCGATGATGTGCGCAATCTCTTGTTCGGTTGCCTTCTCTGACATGTTTACGATCATTGCAACGCCTCCTCGATTTTCGCCGCAAAAGCAAAAGCCGCGATCCCGGATCGCGGCTTCTGGCTGAACCTGCTGGAATCTAATCGATCAGGGCTGATTCGATCTCCTCGCAAGTGCCGCAGCCGCTACTTCCGCAAACCAGTAGCGAAACTGCATGCTAAACGAGGTAAATCGCGCCATAAATGTCCTCTTTTATTGTTCTAAACTGCCTTGCCGTCGCACAACTCGTCGTTAACTATTGAATCGAACTGGCTGCGTTCGAAAAAACGTTATTCGCGTTCGATCCGATCAGCCGAATAGTTCCCACAACCAGAACCAGGATCACCGCCAGCATCACTGCATATTCGGCGATGTCTTGGCCCGAATCTTCCGAAAGTATTCTACGTATGAACTCGGACATACCCCACCTCCAATTCTGGCAAGTATATTTCCCTGAGCGGAGAATAGAAATCGGTGCAGACATAATGCCGCAGGGCCGCGCGCTTGTCAAATCCAATGAAAGAATGACCCGCTTCTCAAACTTCGGGCTAGGGAGAATTATGGAGCGCTGAAATCGGTGCGGTTGGCGGCGTCTCAGCCCGAGACTGCCCCACCATCTGCCGCGCGGAATTCTGCGCGTATTGCAATACTCGGTCAGGAAATACGCCCAGAAAGATGGTCGCGGCGATGCAGGATATCAACGCCAGACCCAGCGCTGCCGGAACCCGGCTCACCGGAACTTCCTTCCTCGATTCGCGCATGTACATCACCACAATGACGCGCAAATAGTAATACGCGCCCACACCGCTATTGAGGACACCGATAATCGTCAGCCAGATCAAATTGGCCTTCACCGCCGCGCTGAAGACGTAGAACTTCGCAAAGAAACCGCCCGTCATCGGAATGCCGATCAAGGACAACAGGAAAATAGTGAGCGTCGCCGCCAGCAGCGGGGAACTGCGTCCCAGCCCCTCATAATCTTCCAGCGTCACATAACGTTCGCCTGCGTTGGCGAAATGGCTTACGACCGCAAATGCGCCCAGGTTCATAGCGGCGTAAGAGGCGAGATAAAACATGGCCGCCGAACTTCCCAGAACAGGCGCGGCCGCGAATGCAACCAGCACATAGCCGGCGTGCGCGATCGAAGAGTACGCCAGCAGCCGCTTCACATTATTCTGCACCAGTGCTCCCACGTTACCCAAAGTCATGGAAAGCGCCGCCGCAACCCATATCAACCAGATTGTTCCCGGCACGTTGATCACGAAAACGATGCGCAACAAAACCGCGAACGCCGCCGCCTTCGGCGCAGTCGACATCAGCCCCACAATTGGCGCCGGTGCACCTTCATATACGTCTGGCGTCCAGATGTGGAATGGCGCAGCAGCCACCTTGAAGCCCAGACCGACAAACATAAACGCGACCGCTACGAAGGCCAGCAGCGGAATCCGGCCCATCTGCAATGCGCCGCCGATCTGATCGATATTCGTCGAGCCCGTGGCGCCAAACATCATCGCCACTCCATACAGAAAAAATGCCGTGGCGAATGATCCCAACAGAAAATACTTCAGCGAAGCTTCCGCGCTGGTTGCGGCGTGTCGCCGGAATCCCGTCAATACATAAGAAGCAATAGACGAAATCTCCAGCGCAATAAAAATCAGGACAAGTTCCACTGCGGAGGACATCAGCACCATCCCGACCGCGCCGAAAAGGGCCAAAGCGTAGTATTCCCCCGCGCGGATCCGCTGCACCGCCATGTATTCGTAAGAACTGAGAATGACAACGCCAGTAATTGCAATGATCAGGAAATGAAAAAAGACGCTGAATCCGTCCACTTGCACCATGTTCCAGAAAGCCAGCCCCGGAGCCTGTGCCATGAACCACGTCGCCCCAATCCCCGCCAGCGCCCCCACCAGCGCAATCACGCCGAGAATCTTTTGTCCTGTTTTTTCGTCGAGCAAGGGTTCCAGCAACATCACGATCATGCCGAAAATTGACAAAACAATCTCCGGCAGGATCCGAACATAATCCGCGCCCTGCGGCAGCGTCTGCGAATACGCCGGGACAAGACTTGCCATTACAGTCTCGGCTATCGCGGGGTGGGTGATCATTGTCCCACCACCCTGCTCGCGATTCGCGCCAGGGGTGTCAGAGCCGTTTGCACCGCCGGATCAATTGCTGCCAGCCACAAGATCGGCGCCACTCCCATCACCAGGGCCGCTGCCGCGCACGGCCACACCGCCCATTTTTCGAATCCCGAAAGATCGTCCAAAGAATTGTTCACAGCGTGCGTAACCTTGCCGTAGAAGACGCGCTGGTACATCCACAGCAAGTAAATCGAGCTCCAGATCACGCCCGTTGCCGCGAGGATCCCAAAAATCGGCCTGGCCTGGAACGCGCCGCTCAACACCAGAAATTCGCCAATGAATCCATTCAGCAACGGCAACCCCGCCGACGCCAGCACAATCACCAGATACGACGCCGCATACACCGGCATCGGCGAAGCCAGCCCGCCGAACTCGTTGATTTCGTACGTATGGCGCCGCTCGTGCATAATCCCCGCCAGCATGAACAAGCCGCCCGTCGAAATTCCATGCGCCAGCATGACGAACATTGCGCCGTTCAGTCCCGCCTGCGTAAAGCTGAAAATTCCCAGCACCACGAATCCCAGATGGCTCACCGA
>Ga0074044_10002178_pt1 | contig 17215 bp, 17 predicted proteins | sample BogForMeECP23OM1_FD_94443 | JGI IMG/M metagenome (GOLD analysis project Ga0074044, IMG submission 94443) | Bog forest soil microbial communities from Calvert Island, British Columbia, Canada - Bog Forest MetaG ECP23OM1 | ecosystem: Environmental > Terrestrial > Soil > Wetlands ...
GGCTCGACGAACGGCGACCCTGGAGTATGCTCGAGCACCCAGAAATCGCAGTTGACGTTGTTGCCCTCGACCTGATGGGCGGCAGTGGCAGTTCCCCAGAGGAAATTGGCGGGAAAAGTGAAGTGCTCGGTTGTCATCGCTAGTCTACCTTCAAGGATGAAATATTGCCGAGGCTACAGCGAAAGCCAGGGCTGCGAAAAGGCGTATTTGAACATCGCGCTCGAAATGCAATAATTCTCGTTCCACTACTCCGTCCAAGGCATCGCGTGATCTGTGAAAATCCGAATCGAGGACATAACGGCGGATGCCAAAGAGATGACCTTCGCCGAGCCGGAGCAGGAAATCAACCGTATTCTGGGCGATGGACCGATCCGCGAATATCACCTCGAAGGACCGGTCGAAGTGTCGGTGTCGTTCTATCGCGCGGGGATGGAACTGTTCTTCGCGGGCATCCTGAAGACCCGGACCGGGGCCGTGTGCGCGCGATGCGTCGAGGATTTCGACGCGGCCGGCGATCGTCCGTTTCGCTTCGTGCTGTCACCCAAGGCGATCGGATACGATGACGACAATCTGCGTGCGGAGGATCTGGAATTCTCGCTCTATGAGGGCGACGAGGTGGACTTAAGCCCGCTGATTCGCGAGCAAGTGCTGCTCGCATTGCCGACGCGTCCGCTTTGCCAGGAGGACTGCCGCGGGCTGTGTCCGCATTGCGGCGTAAATCTGAATCGCACCACCTGCGAATGCCGCGTGGAAACCTTCGATCCGCGCCTGGATGCCCTAAGGTCGCTTAAACTGCCGCGCACCTGATAAGCTCAACCTCAACATTAGGAAGTAATTCGTCATGCAAGCACCCAAACGCCGTACTTCGCACTCGAAGAAGAACATGCGCCGCGCGCATGATGCGCTCCGGGCCGTCAACCCCGGCACCTGCGCGTCGTGCGGCGAGCCCGTGATGCCGCATCGCATCTGCCGCCATTGCGGCTCCTACCGCGGCCGCCAGCTCGCCGAGATGAAGGAATAGGCGCGGCGGAGCACGACCGTGAAAATCGCGCTCGACGCGATGGGCGGTGACCTGGCGCCCAAGGCGACCGTTGAGGGCGCCGTCCTGGCAGCCCGCGACTTCGGCATCGAGGTCGTGATGGTGGGCGACGGCGAGATCCTTGCCCGCGAGCTCGCCGATCACGAAACCGCCAACCTGCCAATCCGAATCGAACACGCGCCCGAAGTCGTCCTGATGGACGACTTGCCGCTGGAATCGGTGCTGTCCAAGCCCCGCTCGTCGATTCACGTCGGACTCGACCTGGTCAAGCGCGGTGACGCGAGCGCGTTTGTCAGCGCCGGGAATTCGGGCGCCGTGATGACGGCGTCGATGATGATCCTGGGCAATCTCACCTACGTCGATCGGCCTGCGATCGCGTCACTCGTGCCGACCAGCGAAGGATTTGGCTTGCTGATCGACGCGGGCGCAAATACCGACGTGAAGCCGATCAACCTTGTTCAATTCGCCGTGATGGGAAGCGTGTACTGGCGCTACGTGCGCAACGTCTCGCGTCCGCGCGTCGGGATTCTCTCCAACGGCGAGGAGAGTTCGAAGGGTACCGATATCACGCGCGCGGCGGCCGCGATGCTCGAGCAGATGCCGACCTACGTGCACTACGTCGGGTACGTCGAAGGGCGCGACATCAACCGGGCGAAGGTTGATATCGTCGTCACCGACGGATTCACGGGCAACGTCGCGCTCAAGACGATGGAAGGATTCTCGTCGTTCCTGCTCGGCAGCCTGCGCGGGGTGTTCGGTGGCAGCTGGCGCGCGCGGCTGGCGTATCTGCTGGTGAGAAAGAATCTCACCGCGCTGCGCGAGCGGCTCGATCCGTCGGAATACGGCGGTGCACCGCTGCTGGGCGTCAGCGGCGTGTCGATCATCGCCCACGGTTCGTCGAACCCTAGGGCAATTCGCAATGCAATTCGAGCGGCGGCGAACGAGCAGCTGGTGCATCGTGTGAACGCCGAAATTCTGGAAATTCTTGCCAAGATTCAACCCGTTGGGCCGGTCAAGCCGGCAGCCGGCAAGGGAATTAGGGCGTTGTTCGGCAAAATGCGCGAGCGGTTGCATCGCCGTGACAAGGAAGCCGAGACGGTCAAGCGCGACGACTCGCATCCTGCGCCGGAGCGCGATGCGGGCGCGGCGCGCGCGCCGTTCTCGGAGCACGGCGCGGACCATCATGCCGAGGCGGCCAAAATTGAACGCGCCAACTACGAATCTACGCACTCCCGATCGCGCGACGGCGACTCCCATAAGGATGAAGCGCGGGTCGAGTCTGCCGACCTAGGTGCCGTGTCAACGCCGGTGAACGGCACGACGGCCGGCGCCGATAAAGCGCGCAGATCGGGCGAGTTGCACACGCCCAACGAATCGGACGTGGGCGCGCGTTCACCAGATCGTCCGAAGAGCGATTCGTGAGGCGCCGGAGTTAGATGAAACTGGCGTTTCTGTTTCCGGGGCAGGGATCGCAGCGGGTCGGGATGGGCAAGGAACTCGCGGATAACTTCCCGGTCGCGCGCGAGACGTTCAAGGAAGCCGGCGACGCGCTTGGGTTTCCGCTTTCCAAGCTCTGCTTCGAAGGCCCGGAAGATGAACTGCGGCTGACTGCCAACACCCAACCCGCCATCGTGACGGCGTCGATCGCGGCGCTGCGCGTCTATCGCAAGGAAATCGGCGGCGAACCGGAAATCGCGGCGGGCCACAGTCTCGGCGAATACAGCGCGCTGGTCGCGGCCGGCGCGATTGGGTTTGCTGATGCGGTCCGAGCCGTGCGCGAGCGCGGGCGCCTGATGCAGGAAGCGGTGCCGGCGGGACAGGGCGCGATGGCAGCGCTGATAGGCCTCGAGCTGCAACAGGTGCGGGAAATCTGCACGGAAGTCACCGGCGACGGCAAGCTCGCCGTGCCCGCTAACCTCAACGCGCCCGGCCAAGTGGTTATCGCCGGACATGCGGCACCCGTCCGCCGGGCGCTGGAGATTGCCAAGGAGCGGGGCGCCTCGATGTCGGTGGAATTGAAAGTCAGCGCGCCCTTTCATTGCCCGCTGATGCAACCGGCGCGTGACGGGATGGAACCGGTGTTGCGCGCATTGCGGGTCGGGGAGTTCAAGTTTGGCGTGGTCGCCAATGTCACCGCTGAAGTGAATTGCGATCCCGCCCGCGTCGTGCCGCTGCTGCTCGAACAGATAACCGCGCCGGTAAGATGGGAAGAATCGATGGGTGTCGTCGCCCGCAGCGGTGTCACCGATGCGATCGAGTTCGGCTGCGGCCGCGTGCTGATGGGCATGATGCGCCGGATGTATCGGACGATTCGCGTGCGCCCGCTTGAGGATCTCGCTTCGTTAAAAGCGATTTCTTGAGCCGGGCACTGCCGCCAGGGCCTGAGCGCGGCCTTGCGTCCGCGCCTTTCAGTCCTTATGCTGCCCTGATAATTTAATCTCGAGCCCCTCGCCGTTAGCTCTGGTCTTCGCGGCACGGGAAAATGTTGGGATATTGATTGGCGGCCTAATCACGGCTTGCTGCCAGGAGGAACGAGAGCACGATGGCTCAAGACATCGAAACCAAGGTTCGCGAGAAGATAAGCGAGCAACTGGGTGTGGCCGCCGATGAAGTAACTCCGGAGGCCTCGTTCATCGAGGATCTCGGCGCGGATTCGCTCGATATCGTCGAGCTGGTAATGGCGCTGGAAGAGGAGTTTAACATCGAAATCTCCGACGAGGACGCCGAGAAGATCCGCACGGTCAGGGACGTTGTCACCTATATCGAGGCCCACAAGAGCTGAAGCCACGCGACTCAAAACTCGCTCCTGACAAATCGCCAGGCCCGCGGCGCCGCGCCGGCTGGACCCGGAGCTAGCCCATGCGGTGCCCATTCTGCCGCAATCGTGGAAACCGCGTCGTCGATTCGAGGCTCTCGAGCGACGGCATGATGATTCGGCGCCGTCGCATGTGCTCGGCATGCAAGCGCCGTTTCACCACCTACGAGCGGGTCGAAGAAGCGGCTCCGATGGTCGTGAAAAAGGACGGCCGCCGCGAGCCGTTCGACCGAGCCAAGATAATCGCAGGCCTCAAGCGCGCCTGCGAAAAGCGGGCGGTCTCGATGGAAACGATCGAGCAGATTGCCAACAGCATCGAGACCACGATGGCTGAACAGGGCGACCGCGAGGTCACCACCAATGCAATCGGATCGGCTGTAATGAACGAGCTGCACAAGATCGACCAGGTCGCATACGTCCGCTTCGCGTCGGTATATCGCTCGTTCAAGGACATCGACGAGTTCATGCATGAGCTCGAAGACCTGATCAATCAACGCAAGCAAGCGCCCGCAGCGCGCGCCGCCGGTGACAAGAAAGGCGACGCTGCTTCCTGATTCACGCATGCGGGCATCTGTCGGGCGGCGGGTTCTCGATAAGGCCGCAATTCGGGACCGCCGCTTCATGCGCGAAGCCCTCGCGCTGGCGCGGGACCGCCTGGGCCTGACTACTCCAAATCCGACGGTAGGATGCGTAATTGTGCGCGGCGAGAAAATCGTCGGCCGCGGCGTCACGGGTCGGGGAGGGCGTCCGCACGGCGAAACGCAGGCGCTGGCGGATGCGGGCGCGCTCGCTCGCGGCGCGACTGCATACGTATCGTTCGAGCCGTGCGCCCATTTCGGAAAAACGCCGCCATGCGCGAACGCGCTGGCCGCGGCGGGCGTCAAGCGCGTCGTAATCGGATGCGTGGATCCCGATCCGCGCGTCAGAGGGCGCGGAATCGCAATCCTCAAGCGCGCCAAGATCGGCGTCGCGGCCGGAGTGCTCGAAGACGAAGCGCGACGTTTGAACGAAGGGTTCATCACGCGCCTGACCCACGGGCGGCCGATGGGAATACTCAAGCTCGCGATGTCGATGGACGGTCGCATTGCGGCTGCCGCCGGCGACTCACGATGGATCAGCTCGCCGGCGTCACGTGAAATGGTGCATCGATGGCGCCGCGAATGCGACGCCGTGATAGTCGGCGCCGGGACCGTGATCGCAGACAATCCACGCCTGACGTGCAGAATCGCCGGCGGCCGCGATCCGGTTCGCGTCGTTATCGATGCGCGGCTTCGCACCGCGCCGACGGCGCGGGTGTATCGGGAGCGATCGAGCGCGTCCGCTATCCTGGTCACCACGCCTGGGAATCTCGCCCGCGCGCGCCGAAGATATGCGCGACCCGGCGTCGAAGTGATTGCCGCTACGGCGCGTGACGGCAAAATCGAGCTGAATCGGTTGATGCGCGAGTTCGGGCGCCGCGGATGGTGCCGCGTGTTGATCGAAGGGGGTGCAAATCTCGCCGGCTCGGCGTTAAGCGCGGGTATCGTGGATCGAGTGGCATTCTTCATCGCGCCGAAAATCATTGGCGCGGGTCTTCCCGCGATCGCAGCGATGAAGTCGCCGCGCGTGCGCGATGCGGTCCAGCTTGCCGATCTCGCGGCGCGCCCGGTCGGCGACGACTGGTTGCTGGAGGGCCGCGTCAGCGCGAGAAAGCGGCCCGCTCGCGTCGGCCGGGCGGGGCGCACTGGTTAGGCCGTCAAGCCGGTGATAGTATCGCCATCGTTGAATTGAATCAGATGGCATCGGCTTCTTTAGAAGAAATTTTCTCCGCGTTGCGCGACGGAAAGATGGTCGTGATGATTGCGGAGGAGCGCGAGGACGCCGAAGGCGACCTCGTGATGGCGGCTGAGAAAATCACGCCCGGCGACATCAATTTCATGGCGCGCGAGGCGCGCGGCGTCATCTCCGTCGCGATTCCCGACAAGCGCTTCCGCGAGCTTGGAATTCCGCTCCAGCCTTCGACCGACAACGGCGATTCGAACGAGCAGGCTGGCGTGCTGATCGACGCGCGCGAAGGCGCCACCACCGGCATTTCGGCAAGCGACCGCGCGCGAGTGATTTCGCTGGTCGCGTTCGATGAATCCCGCCGTGACGATATCGTCATGCCGGGCCACATTTTACCACTGATGGCGTTGAGCGGGGGCGTGATGGTGCGGATTGGGCGCGCCGAAGGCGCGGTGGACCTGATGCGCTCGGCGGCGATGGGCCCGGTCGCGGCGCTATGCACGATACTGCGCGAGGACGGCGAGGCCGCGCGGCTCAAGGAATTGCGCCAGTTCGCGGCGCGGCATTCCATCCCGATCTGTTACGTCAAGGAACTCGTTTCATATCGCCTGACGAATGAAGTTCTGGTCCAGCGCGTTTCCGAGCAGCCCTTTCCCGTCGACGGCGGCGTGCTGCAGGCGGTCGTCTTCCGCAACGTCGTCGATGGCCGCGAGCATCTGGCGCTGATCAAGGGCCAGGTCGGCGGCGGACGCCCTGCGCTGGTGCGGCTCCATTCGGAGTGCCTCACGGGCGACGTGTTTGCGTCGGCGCGATGCGACTGCGGTGAGCAGCTGCAGGAGGCGATCGAGCGAATCATGGCGGCGGACCGCGGCGTGGTGATTTATCTCCACCAGGAGGGCCGCGGAATCGGGCTCGGCAACAAGATTCGCGCCTACGCGCTGCAGGACAAGGGGATGGACACCGTCGAAGCGAACTTGCACCTCGGCTTCGACGAGGACCTCCGCGACTATGGAATCGGCGCGCAAATTCTGCGCGATCTCGGCGTTGGCGAGGTGCAGTTGCTGACCAACAATCCGCACAAGATAGAAAGCCTGCGCCGTTACGGTGTGAACGTTTCGCGCGTGCCGATCGAGGTCACGCCTCATGCGGGAAACATCGGGTACCTGAAAACCAAAAAAGAAAAACTCGGCCATCTGTTCTCGGAGCTGAAACTGATCACTTGAGAGAGCAAGCCGCTGCGGCGACGCGCGCTGTGCCGCCTGCGACTGTTGAATTGCCATGGGACCAAGACATAAGGGCCGCGAGTTAGCGCTCAAGGCGCTGTACCGGATAGATATCTGCGGCGGCGCCAGCAGCGACGATCTTACCGCCCTGTTCGAAAGTTTTCCGGCCGAGGAGAGCGCGCGCAAGTTTGCCGTCCAGTTGACGGAGGGAGTGCGCCGCGAGCAGCCAACGCTCGACAAGCATCTGGCGGACGCGCTGGAACATTGGTCGGTCAAACGCTTGTCGCGCGTCGACCACAACGTCATGCGAATCGCGCTCTACGAATTGCTCAGGATGGAAGACATTCCGGCGCGCGTTACGATCGACGAAGCGATCGAACTGGCGAAATGTTACGGCGACATCGAGTCGGGCCGCTTCGTCAACGGCGTGCTGGACGAAATCGCCGGACGGTTGGGGCTCAAGCAGAAGGGTGAGGAAATCACGCTATCCAAGGCCGAGTAGGCTGCTCGGCTTCGCGATCGCCGCAGGCCTCTCTCTTTCGGCATGCGGCTATCACTTCGCGAGTTCGGGTGACGCGCTGCCGCAGGGCGCCCAGACGATTTACGTCTCGCGATTCGGCAATGCCACACGCGTAACCGGAATCAACGACGAGTTGATGCGTTACATTAAAGATGAAATCGCAATGCATCGCAGGCTCAAGGTCGTGGATAGCCCGGATGCGGCTGACCTCCAGCTGTCGGGTGAGGTGAGGCTCTTTACTCAGGCGCCTATCAGCTTCAACCCGGCGTACGAGCCGACCACCTACCGCAATAGTGTGACAGTCTCGGCGATGCTCAGAGACCTGCACACTGACAAGACGATCTGGAGCACGCGCACCGTCGGCAGCGGGCAACAGGCTCCAGTCGTGGCGACGAACATCGTGACCACGACGCCGGCTTTTTTGCAGCAGAACCTGCGCAGCGGCGATATCTCGCAGATGACCGATCTCCAGACTGCCCAATCGCAAACGGCGGTGGCGCACGACCTGATGATGCAGAGACTCGCCAAGAACCTGTACGCCGAGATGGCCGAAGGCTTCTAGCCGAAAGCCGCGCGCAAGGACGTTGCCGCATGCCGCTCGAAACCGCGCTGGCATTCCTTCGCGGCGCAGGCGCGCAGCGCCGAATCCCGCCGGTGGTGGTGATCTTCGGTCCGCACGCATTTCTGCGCGAATATGTTCTCGATTCAATCGTTCGCAAGCTGGTCGGCGAGGGATGCCAGCAGCGCAGCTTTCAGATCGGCGCGGGCGACGATTACGGCGCCGTGCTGAACGAGCTTCGCGCGCCCGATTTGTTCGCACCCAAGCGGGCGATCGCCTGCCGAATCCTGCGATCGCGCCGGGACCGGGCGGAGACGGGCGGCGCGGACGCTGAAACCGGCGACGCGCGCGCATTGGAGAGCGGCGGCTCGGAGGCAGCGCTGGCGGCGGCGGTCGAGACCGCGCGCGGCCCGGGCAACCTCATTTTGCTCTACGAAAAAGACAACGCGCCCGCAAAGATGCGCCGCGCCGCGGAAAAGTCGGCGTTGCTCGTAAATTGCATGCGTCCGTTCGACAATCAGATCGAGCAGTACGTGCATGCATTCGCGTATTCGCTTGGATTAAAAGTGTCGGCTGCCGCAATCGACACGATTATCTCACATCACGGCGGAGATTTGGCCGCCATCGCCAACGCGCTTGGCAAGGTTACAATCTTCATCGAGCCGGGCGCCGCGGTGCAGCCGTCCGATCTGGACGAGGGCGCGAGGCGGATGCCGGAAGCATTCGAACTCGCCGAGAGTCTCGCCCGTGGCCGGGCCTCGGCGGCGCTGGCGCAGTTGGGCCGCGCCACCGCGCTCGGGCGCGACGTTTTCGAAATCCTCGCGGTGGAGATCATACCGATGATGCGCCGGATGATGATCGCCGCCTCGATGATCGCGGCGCGAAGGAGCGCCGGCGATGTCGCCGCGGCGCTGGCGATGGCGCCGCAAAGCGGCGTGGCGACCCGCGCAATCGAAGGGGCGCGGCGCTTCGGCTTGGAGCGCCTCGAACGCGCTTACTGGCGCGCGTGCGCAATGGATGCAGGATTCAAGAACGGTACGATCCACGAACGCGAAGAAGCGCTCGCCCGATTGCTGCTCGATCTGATGAGCACGCCCGACTAGGAACCGTTGCCCCGAACGGACGGCTACGCTTTCTTGCCAAACTTGCGATGCAGGCTGGAGGACAGCCGTGCAACTTTGCGGCGGACCGTATTGCGATGCATCGTGCCGCTGCTGATCGCCTTGTACAGCACCTTGGTGGCCTGCTTGAGCGCTTCGCGCGCCTTGGCCTCGTCGCTGCTCGACGCGATAGTTTCCGCCGCCGTCTTGGCCAGGGTGCGGGCACGTGTCCTGACGACGCGGTTACGCTCGGCGCGCTTGAGACTTTGCCGATGGCGCTTCTCGGCCGATGGATGAACTGGAATATGAGGCATAACCAGTCTTATCTAACAGCGCGCGAGCGCCGGAGCAATACACCGGTTCAATTCATTGCTTCACTGCCGGCCGGTGGCGCGCGTCGCAGCTTTCGCTTCGTTCCACAAGCCGTCGATTTCGGACGGCGTCATCGCCTTGAGATCGAGTCCGCGCGATGCGGCGATGCGGGCGACTTCGTCGAATCGCACGACGAACTTGCCGCAGGCGGCGCGCAGCGTCTGTTCGGCATCCATGCCGATGAAGCGGGGCGCGTTGGCAACCGCGAGCATCAGGTCGCCGATCTCCTCGGCGGCGCCGGCGCTGTCGCCGCGATCGAGCGCATGCTCGATCTCCTCGATTTCTTCGCGAGCCTTCGCCAGCACCGCACGAATATCGGCCCAATCCATGCCGGCGCGGCGCGCCTGCTCGCCGAGTTTCTCTGCGCGCATCGTTGCCGGCAGCCCGCGGCCGACGTGCGCGAGACTCTTCGCGCCGTCGGGGTGCTTGCGCTCGCGTTCCTGCTGTTTGATCTGATCCCAATTTTCGAGCACTTGCTCGATCGTATCGGCGCGTGTTCCGCCGTAAATATGCGGATGGCGCTGAATGAGTTTTTCCGCGGCGTTTTGCAGGCCGGTGGCGATGTCGAACTCTGACTGTTCGGCAAGAATCAAGCCGGCGAACAGACTTTGCACCGTGAGGTCGCCGAGTTCCTCCGCGACCTCGGGAAAGTTGCCGCGGGCGATCGCGTCGGCCACCTCATACGCTTCCTCGATCAGGTGGTGCGGTGTGTCGGCGAGTTTCTGCTCGCGATCCCACGGGCATCGATCGCGCAGCTCGGCAACGACCGCGAGCAGTTTCGCAAACGCTTGCGCTTTAGGGGTCTCATCGCTCATGGCGCTACACCTTGACGATCGGTTCGAGCACCTTCGAGGTCAAAAAGCTTGACAGAACGTTCAGGCCCTCGGCCGTTATCTCGTGGCCGCAATCGTACTCGCGATAAGTCAGCGGTACCTTCAGCGCGCGCAGCGATTCCACCGACGCCCGCGCTCGCGTGATCTCGATCATCTCGTCAGCGCGGCCATGCTGAACCAGCGTCGGCAGCGCTTCGAGAGCGGCTGGATCGCTGATCTCATCCTTCAACTCGGGCGGAAAGTATGTGGAGAGCGCCACCAGCGCCGCGAACTTCGAAGGATTCCTGAGCGCCAGCCGATACGCCATCATGCCGCCCTGGCTGAACCCCAGCACCACCAGTTTTTTTCGATCGACTGGATACTTTTGCAGCGCCGCATTGAGAGACTCGGTTACCATTTTACTCGCGTCATCGATCGCGCCGCGATCGGGTGAAGCGCCCATCCGAATCGGAAACCATGCGTAGCCGCGCGTGGGACCGATCGGCACTTCTGTCGGACCTTGCGGACAAATCACCATGAAACGGCCGTCAGCGATATACGGCGCGAGGCCCAGGAGATCGAGCGCGCTGGCGCCGAACCCGTGCATCGCGATTAGCGTCGGATGAGGTCCTTCGCCGGCGGGCTCATAGACGGTATGGATCAATCGCATCGATGCGTTCTCCTTCGCGGCAATGCCGCATCATAGACTGCGCCGAAGCGGCGTCGCCAGCCAACTTGCGCGCGCGCGCCGGCTGCCGTTGCCGGGCCGGGCTGAACCCCCCGCGGCTGTTCATCGCAGCCCCAATAACCGCTATCTTAGCGGCGCGCGATGTGGGCAATAGCAGGATGATCGAGCGTTGAAGGTCGCGGGGGACAGGCCTCGGCGGTGGATTGCGGGGGCGCCTTTTATGCGCTGGAGTGCTGCCGCGTTGGCGGTATTTCCGATCGCGGCCGCATCGGCTCCCCAAGCGCCCAGCGGGAAATTGCCGGGGTTCATTGCCGGCGCGATTCTGATCGCGCTGGTCGCCTACGCGCTAATCGGATACATCCGCCCCCTCATCGGCGATCGCGACTCCGGGCTGACAGCGGCGCTGCTCGTGCTCGGCGTCTTGGCCGCGGTTAAGCTCGCCGTGATGCCCTTCTTTCCCGGCTTCGGCCCCGATGTCGGCAGTTACCAGGCATGGGCGGGCCAAATCGCGACCCTCGGTCCCGCGCATACCTATCAGGAGGGATATTTCCTTGACTATCCGCCCGGCTATCTGTACGCGCTGTGGGTCGCTGGTCTCGTCGCGCGCGCCGTGGGCGCGTCGGGAGATTTTTACCGAATCATAATCGAGAGTCCCGCGATCGTCGCCGACTTCGCTCTCGCGCTTCTGATGTACGCGTTCGTGCGCCGCGGCAGCCCGCCCGCGATGGCCTTTGTCGCGATGCTTATGGTCGCGCTGAATCCACCGCTGCTGTTCGACACCGTCGTATGGGGCCAGAGCGATTCAGTGCTGACGTTCGTCACGCTGCTCAGCATCGTGGTGATTCTCGGTCGCCAATACGAGATCGCATGGGGACTCGCTGCGATCGCAGTGCTCGTCAAGCCGCAGGGATTGATGATGCTTCCGGTGCTCGGCGTCTGGACGATGCTCGAGGCCGGCTTCGCGACGTGGATCAGGTCGGGAGTCGCGCTGATTGCGGTCGCGATCATCGGCATCGCGCCGTTCCAGATAGGCCATGAATGGAACTGGATTATCAAACTCTATACTTCCACCGCGGCGTACTACCATGAGACTTCGGTCAACGCTTTCAACCTGATGGCGCTGATCGGCGGGCTTCGCCAGGCGGATTCGGGGACTCTGGGCGGTGTATCGTACTTTGCGCTCGGCATGAGCCTGCTGGCGCCGCTTTACGGATTCATTGGGTGGATCTTGTGGCGCGGCCGCACGCCCACGCGCCTCCTGTTCGCCTCGTTCATCGCGATTTTTGGATTCTTCATGGTTGCGCCCAGGATGCACGAGCGGTACCTCTACCCCGCGATCGCGCTTGCGGTGCCGTTGGCTCTGGAAGCGCCCGAGATGCTTGCAGTCTTCGTAGTTCTCTCGCTCACCGGCTTGATCAATTTGGCGTACATCCTGCACACGCTTAACACCGTGGTGTTCCTGGACGCGCGCGATCCGCTCGCGATGGCCACCTCGGCGCTCAACGTGGTCGCGCTTGCGCTGGCCGTTTACTACGGCGCAACGCGGCTGCAGGACGGCAGCCATCCGATCGCCGCCGTCAGTGCATTCTTCGAGAGATTCGCGATGCCCCGGCAGGCCGCGGAGTACGTTGAAGAGCCGGCAGCGGCGCCCGCGTGGATCGCGGCCGATACGATCATCATCTCGGCTCTGTTGATCGTCGCCGCGATCACGCGCTTCTGGCACCTTGGGCATCCTGCCGAGATCGTTTTCGATGAGGTGCATTTCGTCGCGCAAGGACGCCATTATTTGCACGGCGAGTCATTCCTCGATCCTCATCCGCCGCTGGCCAAGCTCGTAATCGCCGCCGGCATTTTCATTTTTGGCGATCATCCGTGGAGCTGGCGGGTCGGCAACGCAACGATTGGCACCGCGATGGTGGGAATCACCTACCTGCTCGCGCGCCGGATGTCGGGCTCGCGGCTGGCCGGCGCACTGGCGGGCGCGATTATCCTTTGCGACGGAATGTTCCTGGTCGATTCGCGCTTCGCCGTAATCGACATCGTCTATCTCACCTGCGCGGCAGCCGCGTACCTGCTCTTTTTCAAATTTGCACAGGCGCCCGACACCAGTGCGCGCCGCCGCGTCCTGCCGTGGATCGGTCTGGCGCTGGGCTTGTGCCTGGCCAGCAAACTCTACATCCCGGCTATAACCTTTCTGCTGGTGATGGGTTTTATTCTCGGTGTGCTCGCGAAGGACCGTCCCGCCGCTGCGCCGGTCGAGTCTAAGGCGAGCAAAAGCCGGCCGCCGGCGCCGGTATTAGCGATCAACCTCTTCGATCGGACCGGGTTCGTCTTCGCCGCTCTGACCTGCATTGTCCTCGGATTGGTGCTTTTCCTGATCGGCGAGACCTACGCGACCATTCTGCTGATCGTTTTCGCAGTGTTGGCAATCCGCGTTGCAGAGATTTTCTGGCGCAGCCGCTCGTCATCGGCGGCGCCGCCGTGGCCGACGCCGTCGCTGGCGAACGTCCTCGAGCCGATGAGCCTTGGCGCAATGGTGGTCGTTGGATCTTTCGCTGCCATTGCATATCTGGCGGTGTTCTTCCCGCATTACTGGCTCGGCTGGTGGGGCGGAATCGAGGATCTGTTCAAGTATTACAGCGACGTCGTCTGGTATGAGAAGAGCGTCGCGTCCGCCACGCATCCGTACGCGTCGCCCTGGTGGAGCTGGCCGCTGATGCTGCGCCCTATCGCGTACTGGCAGAACTTCCCCAAGACGGGTGACGTTTCCACCATCTGGGGCGGAGGAAATCCGCTGCTATGGTGGGGCGCGCTGACCGCGATCACGATCACCGCCGTCAATGCGCTCGAGCGCCCGAACCTGACTCGCTCGTTTCTCGTCATCGGCTATCTCAGCTACCTCCTGATCTGGGCCTGGATCGGCCGCACGCTCTTCCTCTACCACTACATGGCCTCGGTTTACTTCGGCTACATCGCGCTGGCGATCCTGCTCGCCGAATGTTTCAAGGAGCGCGCCGAGCCGTGGGAGCATCTCGCGCTGTTGCTGACGATGACGCCGGTGTTTTTCCTCGGGATGCCGCTGACCTGGGGATGGATCACTTTCATCGTTTTAGGCGGCGCGTACGGCTTTTTCCTGCTGAAGACTCCGTACCCGGGCCGATACGTTGCCAGCGTGTTCGTGCTCACCGCGCTGGTTCTGTTCGTGTACTACTTTCCGGTTTGGGTCGGCATGCCGATCAGCCGCAGCGGATACTACGCGCGGATGTGGCTGCAATCCTCGGGGCTGCGCAGTTGGATATGATCGCTTGCCTGCATTCGTATCGCGGCCGTCGCGCGCTTTTGCTCTGCGCAGCTTTTCTTTGCGGCACACTTGTTGCCGCCTTGTCCGCACCGCGCCGTGCCGCCGCCGCGGATAACCTGCTGCTCAACGGCGACTTCGCCAAGGGCTCCGAGGATCAGCCCGATTTGTGGCGTACCGAGGCCTGGATTAACAATCCCGATGCGTTCCGTGCCCATTGGCATTCGTATTCCGATAATAGCGAGCTGGAGGTCGATAACCTCCAGGCCAACGACGGGCGCTGGATGCAATCGCTGACCTTGGCGCCGGGATGGTACCAGCTCAGCGTCGATGTTCGCACCGAAGATGTCGGCGCCAAGGAAACCGGCGCGACGATCTCGGTGATGGAAGACGGCATCATGTCACCCGACGTCCGCGGCACCACCGACTGGCAGCGCGTGGCGCTGTACCTCAAGGTCGGGGGACACGGCGCGGACATCGATGTAGCGCTGCGGGTCGGCGGATTCGGCAGCCTCAACACCGGCCGCGCATTTTTCAAAAATGCGACGCTGCTCCAGATTGCCGCGCCGCCCCCGGGCGCGACTCCCACTTTCGACTTGCTCGCGACTCGGCAGCAGGCGGCTCCGGTGCCGATTGGCTCGCCAATCTCGCTGGCGCTCACGTTTGCGGCGCTGGCGGGGTTCGCATGGGCGGGTTGGCGCATATTCGGCGACGACGACTTCCGCATCTTCGATACATTGCGCGCCGCAATGTCCGGGCGCTCGCACAAGCGATGAAGTCGGCCGCCGCGAACTCTTGCGGCGCGATCGCTCCGGAGGATCGCAGCCGCCAAGTCGAGACTGCGATCTTCCTGATCCCGTTCATAACCTACGCCTACTTTTATCAGGGTTCCGACCAGAGCATCGCCTGCCGCTTCGACCTGATGCGCTCGATGCTCGAGAAACGCGTCCTCTGGATCAACGATTTTTGCGGCTTCAACACCGCCGACATCATCACCTTCGGCGGCCATATTTATTCCGTCAAGGCGCCGGGCACCTCCTTTACGGCGTTGATCCCGTGGCTGATTTTCAGGATCGCGCTGATGCCCATGCAGGCGGCTCGCGAGCCGCTGTACTGGGCGTTTGTCACTTACCTGACCACCGTGTTCACGACCGGGCTGCTGATCTCGGCGCTGTGCGTCGTCATGTTTCGCTTCGCGCGATTTCTGGGTGCGCCGGAGGGCCGCGCGGCCGGCGTCGCGCTGATTCTTGGCCTGGCGACGATCGCGTTTCCGTACGCGACGGAACTCACCGGCGAACCGGTCGCCGCGGCATGCGTTTTCACCGCGTTCTACCTGCTGGCGACGTTCGATAGTCATCCGTCGTGGGCGCGCGCCCTCGTAAGCGGGTTTCTGGCGGGATGGGCGGTGCTCAACGATTTCCCGGTCTTCCTGGTCGCCGCGGCGATCGGGATCTACGCTCTATTCAAACTGTCCGATTGGACGCATCTGGCGGCGTTTTCCGCCGGCGCCGCGATCACCGTCGCATTCATGCTCGCTTACAACTGGGGCGCCTTCGGCAGTCCATTCTTTTTCAGCTACCAGGCGTTCAAGCTCTCCGAGAACCGTCAATTCCCCGAGCAAGCGGTCGGATTCGTCGGTCTGACCTATCCCAAGGCCCGAATCCTCTGGAACGTGCTGCTCGATCCGCAGCGCGGATTGTTCTTCTGCAACCCGGTCCTGCTGCTGGCGATTGTCGGCGTCGGCTATTTCGCGCGGCTGCAGCGATGGCGCGCGGAATTCATCGTCACGGTTTATTCGTTCGTCGTGCTGTTCCTGTTCAACGCGTCATACGGCGAGTCGATCGTATCGTGGGGCGGCGGCACCGCGACCGGCCCGCGGCAAATCGTCGCCTCTGTTCCCTTCATGGTCCTCGCGCTCGCTTTTCTTCCCGCCGCCTGCGACTACCTGCTGGGCGCGATGGGCGCACTGTCGGCCGCGATCATGCTGATGGCGACGGCGACCAATCCGCATTTTCCCTACGAATACAACAACCCGGTGCGCGACTTCGCGCTTCAGCAATTCATGCGCGGCGACTTCGCCACCAACCGCGACGCATTCTTCGGCGGTGGCATGATCGTCGGCGACTCGGTCGCCTTCAACCTCGGCAAACTCATCGGACTGCCCGGTCCGATTCAGCTCTGGCCGCTCGCCATATTTTGGATCTTCGGCTCGTTTGATCTCTCGGAATCGCTCGGGCTGTGGGGAATTGGCGCGGCGCGCCGCCTGGCGCGAATCGCCACGACGGTGGCGATCGCGGCCGTGTTCCTGCTCTCGATGAGTCAGCGAGTCATGCAGCCGTTCGTGCAAAGTGGTGACCACGGATTGCTGGGCCGGTACTACGTCGGCGAGAATTGCGGCAATAGCCCGCCGCACATTGTGCGCGTCGATCGCCAGATCGACTTCGATGACATCGAGCACATGGGCGCGATGCCGTTTCCGTCGTGCGACATTTGGCGAGGCAAGCTGATCGCGCCAGCGACCGGCGACTACGAGTTTACGATCGAGGTTGACGACTCAGGATGGGTCACGGTGGACGGCACGCGCGTGATTAGCGATCCCGGCTTGGTAAACAAGGGTCACGACGCCGGCCTCATCCACCTCAGCGAGGGGCCGCATCAGATTGAGGTGGGCGAGCGAAATGTCGGCGGCGGCTCGTACCTGCACCTGTTCTGGAAAATCCCCGGCGCAGAAGAGAATGAGATCGTGCCCGCCGAAGCGCTCATCCCCGACCGCCCCCCTTCCTAGCCAGCGTCCGAATGAAGAGGACGCAGGGCCTCCATTATTCTCTCGATGACACCGTCGATGTCCGTAAGCACCTCGCTATCCCAGAAGCGTATAACGCAAAACCCGCGTTGTTCGATCTGGCCTGCACCCCAATTTCCCGCCATTCAAAAGTAGAGTCCGCCGGTTGTTTGGCCCTCCTGGGGCGGTTGCGTTTCCTGTCCTTTAAGCATCGCGAACTCGGCCGGCGTCAAGGCGCCGAGA
>Ga0074044_10002179_pt1 | contig 17212 bp, 15 predicted proteins | sample BogForMeECP23OM1_FD_94443 | JGI IMG/M metagenome (GOLD analysis project Ga0074044, IMG submission 94443) | Bog forest soil microbial communities from Calvert Island, British Columbia, Canada - Bog Forest MetaG ECP23OM1 | ecosystem: Environmental > Terrestrial > Soil > Wetlands ...
ACCAAAGGTTCCTCGAGAACTCCGCTTAGAGCAACCGCCCTAAGACTCAGCCACCTCACCTGGTCTGGTACTTCTACTGTGACTTTCAGAACTTGTCATCCGACCACCTCCTTTCCGGTGTAAGCGCAGAGTACAAAAAAGCCGACTCGACGTCAACCGCACAGAAGAGGTGTGCCGCCGAAGTTACCAGGATCAGGCCGTAGTTCTCGGATGCAACGATTAGCGGATTGCGCCTGCACCTACTTGTCTTCCAGACCCTTGGGGGCCAAGCTCGAAAGCAGCACTGCCAGTCTGGAAGGTCTTCGGCCCTGCATCTCGGCTCTCTCCTTGCGCGCGACCGCGGTGCGCACAACATGAGCTCCAAGAAATCGTATGGGCTCTGGAGGAAACCGGGCGGCGGATCTCGACACCAGCGGGTATTGACTCCAACGATCTTTACGAGCCAAGGCCAGGCTCGCTAGAATTCTGCCTCCGATCACGCTGGGCCCGACGCCGTTTCCGCTCCAGCCGATGCCGTAACAGATATTCTGGTTTCCGCCCAAGTATCCGAGCAAGGGCAAGCTGTCGGGAGTGCGATCAATCGGGCCGGACCAGTCGTGAGTAACCGGCACATGGTCAAGTTGAGGATAGTAGCGTCGAAAATCGCTGGTGACTTCCATGGCACGTTGCGATTGACGATCGAAGTTCGTGCCGATGTTTCCCGCGTAAGCGATGGTCCAGCCGCCTTTGCCGAAGGCTATGCGCCCATCGCGTGTGATCCGGTAGTAATCCACCATGGTCTGGGAATCGGTGATGGAAAGATCTCGATGCCATCCGATCCTTTCGAGTTCTTGAGCGGCAGGGGCGGTTACGATCATGTCGCTCGAGATCACGGTGATCGACCGGGACAGCTCGCGAAGGTTGGCCGCCCAGGCATTCGTTGCGATCACCACCTTTTCCGCTGTAACAAAACCTTCTGGTGTGCGCAAGGTGGCAGGGACCGTCCGGCCGAATCTCACGACCGGAGTGTTCTCAAAGATGGAAACGCCCATTTGCAAAGCCACGCGCCGCAAGCCCCGTGCCAGGGTCGCGGGCTGGACGACTGCGGCGTTGGCTATGAAAACACCAGCACGATAAATGGCCGACCCGCCGCGTAAGGCTACCTGGTTCGCATCAACTCTCTGAATAGCGTTCCCACAGTGCTGTTCCGAGAGCCGGAGTACGCTCTCCCAAGCTCCGGTCTGGGCGGCGCTGGTGGCCGTCCACAACCATCCGCCACGCCTGAAGTCGGCATCGATCCGATGATCGCGGCAGAATTCAGAAATCTCGCCGATCGCGTCTTCGGAGTCCCGCACGATCTGGATCGCATCCGCGATACCGAAGAGCCTGGCCAGCGATGAGAGCTTGGGAATCCACGACAATACGAATCCGCCGTTTCGTCCCGATGCACCACCCCCGCAAGCATCCTGCTCCAGGATGGTTACGTTGCAATCTGGCGCCAGTTCTTTGATCCGAATCGCAGTCCACAACCCGACGTATCCACCACCGATAATCGCGACGTCGGTCTTGATAGAACCCCGGAGGCTGGGCGCGTCCAGGGCGTCTCCCGCGACTTCCTGAAGCCAGAACGAACGATGCTTGGGTTGAACGTTCTGCAATCTTTGCCTCCAGGTGTAAGTATTATGAGAAATTCACATACTGACCCGGCACTCGCAGTACATGCCCGCCAGATACCTACCTTCGTTATTGTCCCTTCCCTAGACTGAAAGCAGTCCTGCAAAGCAGGAGAGGCTGCACCCCGAGTCATCGGTCTTTGGAATCGCCTCCGTGTAGAGACGGGGCTTGCCCCGTCTCCGCTGCCGAGACGCGGCAAGCCGCGTCCCTACGGGAGATATCTTCCGCGGGCTAACCTTTCCATCGGTAAGCATCCGGTTGGGCTAGTCCTATATGCGCCAGCACCCGGTTCGCGAATTCGTGGGCCATGGCATCGGCGTCCGAGGGATGGTTATAGAACGCTGGAATCAGGGGGAAGATCGTCGCCCCCGCATCCGCCGCCAGCGACATATTGCGGATGTGGATTTTGTTGAGCGGCGTCTCACGGACACAGAGCACAAGCGGCCTACGCTCTTTAAGAGTCACATCGGCAGCTCGCTCGATCAGGCGCGAGGCGGTGCCGTTGGCGATGCGGCCCAGAGTGCCGGCGCTGCAAGGGATGACGACCATCGCGTCCGAAGGATACGACCCGCTGGCCACATTCGCCCCGATATCGGCGTTGGCCTGCTGCTGAATCTTTGCCGAATGCGCGCCGATGATTTGACGTAGAAGGTCGGAACGGCCTTCGACACCGAGTTCTTCGGCCATGACGCGCAGGCCGCTGTCGGAAGTGATGAAGTTTACCGTCTTCACGCGCGCGTCGCGGTCCACGGTGAGCAGAAAGTGCTTCAGAAATAACGACCCGCTGGCGCCGGTAGTGGCAACCGTCAGGTTTTCCGGAATCAGAAGGGACAAAGTTCGCGCTCCACGAGGCAATCCAGGTCACGGCCTCGAAAAATTGAGGATAGGGAGGCTCGAAAGGCAAGTCAAGGCGACCTCCGAATTTATGTCCACCACCGGCATCTTACGCTCGCGGCGCAGTGCCGCCCAACGCCACGCCATGGTCAGCGTCGTGCGTAAGATTAGCGCCATTGATCCCACCACCGGATGCAAGTATCTGCGCGACTTTCGCGAGGCTTACCGCTCCTACGAGAGAGTTCTCTCCCCGAGCGATGTCCGCCACGAAATCGCCGAAGCCGGAGTCGTTTTGGTCGGCGACTATCACGCCCTGCCCAACTCGCAGCGCTATCTGGCATCGCTCCTCCGCGATCCCGAACTCCACCAGCGCCCCGTAGTGCTGGGAGTGGAAACCATTTTTTCCCGCGACCAGCACATTCTCGACGAATGGTTCCGCGGCGAGATTGATGAACATGAACTGCGAGCGCGCATCCGTTTCGATCTCGACTGGGGATACGACTGGGCGACATTTTACGAACTGCTCTCCGCTGCCCGCGACCACGGCGCCTCCGTCTACGGGCTCGATTGCATGCCTCGCGAAGATCTGCGCAAGATCGGAGCCCGTGACCGTCACGCCGCCGACAAAATTGCCGAACTCCGCCGCCGCTATTCCAACGCGCTGATCGTGGTGTTGTTCGGCGAGTCGCATCTCGCGCCGCAGCACCTGCCCGCCCTGCTTCAGGAGCGGCTTCCCGCGGAACCCACGCTCACCGTTCTGCAAAACGTCGATGCCCTCTACTGGCGCGCCGCTGGAGAGGCCCGTGACCACGTCGAATGCGTCGAAGTCCGCAAGAATGTTTTCTGCGTTTTCAACGCCACGCCCCTGGAAAAATACGAGACGTACCGCCTCTGGCTCGATCGCTGGGGACGCTGCGATAACCACAGCGCGCCCGATCTCGGACCGACGCTCTACAACCTGATCGAAGGCATGGTGCGTTTTCTCGGCATCAATCAGTACTCTCTGCACAACACCACGCAGCCCAGGCTCCTGGTTGACCTCATGCCCGAAGTCTATTCGCACAGTTCTGACGCGCTCCTGCGCCGCCTGCTGTCGCGCCACGGATTCACTGCCGAACACCGCCGCTCCCTGCTCCGCCAGGTCCGCGAGCGCGGCAGCGTCTACCTCGCGCCCATCAACGCCGTGTATGTGCGCCAATTTCGCATGACCTCCTCCGCCGAGGACGCCGTGCGCTGCCTTCATCAAGCCTGTCGCGGCTTACCGAATCTTTCGAACGGCAAGGCTCCGGCGGCGCAAGCCGCGCTGGGCGCCAAAACACTGGATCAAGACGACGCGTTTTACATGGCCGTCTTCGAACATGCGCTCGCCTTTTTCGGATCGCGCATCTTACACCCGGCGCGTCCCGCTCTCCGCGATACCGATATAGCGGAATTGTTCGACGTGACGCGGGAGGACCTCGAACACCAGACTTCGCTTCCCTTTGCCGACGCCGTCGAAGTTCTCGACTTCCTGGTCGAACACCGTAAACGCGATTTTCACGGCAACGATTTTCGTAGCAGCCATCGCTCGCACCGCCATACGTCTGCTCCCGAATCCCTCGCGCCCGCCCCAGCTTTCACCGGACGCAAGCGCGAATACGCCGCCGAGCAACTCGGATGTCTCACCGGTACCGATCTGTATGACGCTTACATCGAAGGCCGGCTGAGCACCGCCAACCTGCGCAAGCTCTTCCTGGCTCACATAGAAGAACCCGGCGTGGCTTGCGAAGCCTATGTCCAGTTAAGAATGCGACTGCGCTCCGGACCACGCGCATAAGGTTCTCTTTTCTCCGCGCCCTCTGCATTCTCGGCGGTTCAAGTTTTTGACCTGCTGCGGTATCCTCTCTTGTCCAATGCCTGACGACTTCCCACTCCAGTCCCAGACCGGGGCCCCCGGCGGGCCCGATGTTGGCCCGACGGGGTGGCAGACACCCGACGCGCTCATGCTCTTCGGCTTCTGGTACCGCGCGCTGCCGAGCAACCAAATCCGCCGCGGACAACTTGCAAAGGCCATGCTCCTTGAACAGCCCCTGGTCATTGGACGAGGACGCGACCAACAAGGCCAAGCCTTTGCCCTGCGCGACGCCTGCCCTCATCGCGGCATGCCGCTCTCCTGCGGACGATTCGACGGCCAACAAATCGAATGCTCCTACCACGGTTGGAGATTCGACGCCCACACCGGCCAGTGCCAGCTGATCCCGTCGCTCGTTCCCGATCAAAACCTGAAAATCGACCGCATCTACGCCGGCAGCTACCCCTGCGAGGAGCGCGACGATTTCATCTGGGTCTTCATTCCCGATCCCGGCCCTGCCGGAGCCGGATTCTCGAAGCCCATGCCGGCTCCGATTCCCGCTCCCGAGATTCCGAAATTCAGCGAACACTACAAACTCGCCTATCTCACCGCCGACCTGCCTTGCTCCGTGGACCACGGCATCATCGGCCTAATGGATCCCGCACACGGCCCCTTTGTTCACCAAGCATGGTGGTGGCGCACGCAAAAGTCGATTCACGAGAAGCGCAAGAACTTCGAACCCATCCCCCACGGATTTCGCATGAGCGCGCACACGCCCAGCTCCAACAGTGCGCCCTATAAGCTTCTGCGCCTCTACGCCGATGCCGATTCGATTACTACGACGATTGATTTCGTTCTGCCCAACCTGCGCTCGGAAATCATTCGCGCCGGCAAATACTGGTTCTCCAGCCTGACCACCGTCACTCCCATCACGCGCAACCAGTGCCGCATCGATGTAGTGGCCGCCTGGAACCTGTTCCGCTGGATTCCCTTCGGCCCCGAGTTGCTGAAATTCGTCTTCGCGAAATTCGTGGAGCAGGATCGCCGCACCATGGAACTCCAGTCCGAGGGCCTGAAGCACAACCCGCACTTAATGCTGATCGACGACGCCGACCGGCCGGCGAAGTGGTATTTTCAGTTGAAAGCGGCGCATCTTGAGGCCAAGCGGACGGGGCAAGAGATGAAACACCCGATGTCCGGCCCGGTTACGCTGAAGTGGAGAAGCTGAGGCGCGTGGGGGATTACCCATGAAGATCACGATGATCGGCCACAGCACGGTTCTGATCGAAGTTGCCGGCCAGCGCATCCTTACCGACCCTTACTTTGGCCGGCACGGCAATCCCGCCTATGCACGGCCTCGGCCGCCTGCTCGCTCTCGAGAAGAATTGAGCGGCGTCGATTTGGTTCTCGTCTCGCACAATCATTTCGATCACATCGACCGTCGATTCCTCCGCGCCTTGCCGCTGTCCGTGCCGGTTCTCGCCCCCGCCGCCTCGGCCTGGATGACCCGCCTCAAGGGAGGCCGCAACGTGACCGGCCTTAAGCCTTGGGAGCGGAGACCATTCGCGGCAGCCTCCATCACGGCAGTGCCCGCGCGCCACGTGACTTTCACGGCCGGCTACATCATCGAAGCTGATGGCAAGCGGATCTATTTCGCCGGCGACACGTATCTCGCAGGTTTCATGGAAAGAATTGGCCGCGAGTTCCGGCCGGATGTCGCGTTGATTCCGGTCACGACCTTCCGCATCCCCATGACCATGGGCGAGACCCAGGCGGTTGAAGCGGTGCGGCTGCTGGCTCCCCAAGTCGTGATTCCCATACACCTCGGAATCGTTCCGCGCTCACCGCTGATGCGTACCAGCCACAGTCCGGAAAGCTTCCGTGAACGTGCGCGCGGAGCCGGTCTGAGCGCGGAAATTGTGATTCTGCAGGAAGGGGAAAGCTGGATGCCGCCGGCATAACGCTGGCTCTGTGCCCCTCTTTGCAGCTAGTCCTTTACCAGCCAGTCCATCGCCTCTTCTCGCGTCTTGAACGTTGTAATTTCGCGTTGGGAAAAAGTTTGGAAGTTTTCCATGAAGGCGCGCGGGATGCTCTCCGTGCCGACCCACGCCGTCTTCTTCACAAACGGCCGGTCGAGCGTCAACACCTCTTTGGTCTTGGTAGCGACCGCATGATCGATGGTGGCGCCGGTAAAGTCGGCGAGCGTGACCAGCGACTCGCGCGCATGCTTTGCCACCACGACCCGCACGTACTCCAGCAGCAGCTGCATCTCGTGGGCATTGGCGCGGGAAAAGTCCAGCAGCAGAATCTGCTTGCCACGGTGCTCGATGAAATGGATACGATCGTCCATAGCGTTATCCGGAACACGCAGGCTCGGACGCCATGCTTCGACTTCGCTCAGGGCGCGGCCCCTGGTCACATTCTACCGCTTGCATTCAGGATCAACCGGCAGGCCCGCGTCCAGCCAGTGTAGATAAGTGCCCATCGAATGCCAACACGCAACGTTAAATTTCACTGTGCCCGAGGAGGAAAACTTGTAGACGGTCTTCACGTGGTGGTAGTTGAAGAACGGCAGCCAGAGCGGGAGCTTGGGAACGATGTCGCAGGTGTTGACGATGCGCCATGATGTGATCGGCAATTCATCGAACAGGCGCACGAACTCCGCATTACCGACGCGAGGCGATGCGAATGTGCAGAGCGTGGCCACGTCAAATTTTCCCCTTTCTTTGTTCTCCATCACAAACAAAGTGCAGAGCGCCGATCCGAGGCTGTGTCCCGTCACCACGTAGGTCCGATCAGGCCTTCCTTTGCCTTCGCGGATTAGCGCCTTTCTTACGCTGGTCCTTTCCATGTGCTGGTGCAACTGCTCAAGCTGTTCCGCAAAAGAGCCTGTAAACGGCTTTTCAGCGGCTGCCAGGCGCAAGTCCTCAGCAGCGCCGGGACGTCTTTCAATTCGCATGCTGCTGTAGATTTTGTCGAAACCCCTGTGAACCAGCCCTGCGGCAGGAACCTGTTTGAAAGGAACCAGTAACGCGAAGGCGTCGTCCCACCACTCGACCTTGCCCTCGGTGCCGCGAATCGAGAGGATGAATTCCTGATATGCGTTCTTGTTTTGTGCAACGAAACCGTAGAACCTTGGCACCTTATCGTCGAGGAAGAAATCGGTCATGTTGATCCACGCCACCAGTTCGTAAGGCTCGGGGATCTCGCCGGGCAAGGGTTCCGGCCGAAGGTCGGAGGGCTTCCGCTTGAACAGCGCGTAGGCGGCATTGACGAACTTGCCGTAGAAAGCCGCTTCACTTTTGACGAGTGGCCGGCCCATAGCACGCCTCCGAGGAAGGAACTACGATCCAGATGGCCCGTGATTCAGTTACCAGGGACTACAGCAGGAGCCGGCGTGAACGATCAACAACCAGCGGCCGTCTTTACTTGAGCAAGGATTCCACGACACTGTAAGCCTCACCCAGCGCAGCGTCAAGCGCCGCAGCGTCCTTGCCGCCCGCTTCGGCCAGGTCCGGACGCCCGCCGCCCTTGCCGCCAACTTTCTGCGCCACCGGACCGATGACTTTCCCCGCCTGGATGCGGCTGGTGAGGTCTTTGGTTACGCCGACGATCAGCGAAACGTTTCCATCGGACGCCGAGCCCAGAACAACTACGGCGGAGCCGAGCTTGTCACGAAGCTGATCGACCAGAGTGCGCATCTGCGCGCGCTCCAGATTATCCACCCGGTGGGTCAGGACTTTGACGCCGCGAATATCTTTGACCTTTTCGCTGATGTTAGCGGTGGATGCCGACGCCTGCTTCATGCGCATTTGGTCGTTCTCACGCTGCAAGCGCTTGACCTCATCTCCCATCTTTTTGATCGCCTTTAGCAAAGCGCCGGCTGCATCAGTCAGATCCTCTGCTGTGCCAGTTAGACCGGTAACGACATTTTCCAATTGATGATCTTTGCGGAAGTGGCGCAGCGAGCCTTCGCCAGTCACGGCCTCGATGCGCCGCACGCCGGAAGACACACTTCCCTCTTTCAGAATCTTGATCAGGCCGATCTCGCCGGTAGCGCCGGTGTGAGTGCCGCCGCACAGTTCCGTCGAAAAGTCTCCAATCCTGATCACGCGCACCTTGTCGCCATATTTCTCGCCAAACAGCGCCATGGCGTGATACTCGTTGACGGCCACGTCTATCGGTACATTCTCGACAATCTCGACTCGTTCGTTGCGCAGAACTTCTTTGTTGATGATGTCTTCAATATCCTGCAGTTCTTCGTCTTCGACCCCAGTGAAGTGCGAGAAATCAAAGCGCAGATGATTCGGAGCGACCAGCGAACCGGCTTGCTTCACATGCTTGCCCAGCACTTCTCGCAGACCCGCGTGGAGCAGATGCGTAGCCGTGTGATTGCGCATTGTGGCCTCGCGCGTTTCCGTGTCGACGACGGCATCGACTTTATCGCCGGCGTGGAGTGGGGATTTCATGACAACCTGATGCGCGCGCACTCCCTGTACCGGGTAATAGCATCCAGTCACTTCGGCAACGACAGTGTTGTGGTCGTCGGAGTAAAGCCATCCGCGATCGCCAACCTGCCCACCGGATTCGGCGTAGAAGGGAGTGTGATCGAGAATGATCTCGCCGGAGTCGCCGGGCTTGAGTTCCTGCACGCCTTGGCCGCCTTTGATGATGGCAAGCACTTCGCAGTTATCGGAGCGCGTCTGGCGGTAACCCTCGAAATCAGATTTCGGGAGTCGCTGGTAAGCGGGATTGGCGGTCTGCTTGGCCGCACCCTTCCAGGAGGCGCGAGCACGCTCGCGCTGCTCGGCCATGGCCCGGTCGAAGCCTTCTCCGTCAAACGGTATTCCGAGGTCACGACACGCATCTTCGATGAAATCTCTCGGCAACCCAAAGGTGTCGTAGAGTTTGAACGCCTTCTCGCCGGGAAAGGCTACGGTTACCCCGGCATAGCGATCCAGGAGGTCGATACCCCACGCGATTGCTGCTGCGACTTTTTCCTGCTCTCCTCTACCGGTCATGAGCTTGGGTCGGAGGGCGCACTCTGATTGCGACATTGCTCCACGCACGGCGCCAATCGCAGCTTCATGCTGGTCAAATGATGTGCCGACGGCGAGGGCAATCTCCGCGTACAATTCACGTAAGGCAAGATCTAAAGAATGGGCAAACCTAGTCTCTTCTGCTAGCACTGCTTTTGCCACACGTTCTTTCGACTCCGTCAATTCCGGATACGCATCCTGCATCAGATCGCGAACGGCGAAGACCATCTCGTGCAGGAACGGCTTCGTCTGCCCCAGCAGCCGCCCATGCGTGATTGCCCGGCGAATGATCTTGCGCAGGACATAGCCCCGTCCCTCGTTTGAAGGAATGACGCCGTCGGAGATCAGAAATGTCGCCGCCCGCGAGTGATCGGCGATGACGCGCAATGACGCTGCGGACTTCGTGTGGGCTTCTTTGTCGAGCTCCTTCTTGAGTGAGGTTCCCGTCAACTCCGCCGCCCGCTTGATCAACGGTGTGAACAAATCCGTTTCGTAATTCGAAATCACGCCCTGCAGCACCGCTGCCAACCGCTCCAGCCCCGCGCCGGTGTCAATTGACGGCTTCGGCAGCGGTGTCAGCTTGCCGCTGGCGTCGCGGTCGAACTGCATGAACACCAGGTTCCAGAGTTCGACGTAGCGTCCGCAATCGCAGCCGAACTTGCAGTCTGTATGACCCTGATCGCTCGCCGTCACTCCCATGTCGTAGTGAATCTCACTGCAGGGGCCGCAGGGCCCGGTGTCGCCCATCTGCCAGAAATTGTCTTTCGCGCCAAACTCGTAGATGCGCTCTTTCGGCACACCTTGACCGAGCCACAGGTCGTAAGCCTCGGCATCGCGCGGAACTCCGTTTTCTCCCTTGAAGATCGTGGCGTAAAGTTTCTCTTTCTCAATCCCAAACCACTCCGGCGAAGTAATCAGTTCCCAGGCGTAGGCGATGGCGTCTTTCTTGAAGTAGTCGCCAAACGAAAAGTTTCCCAGCATCTCGAAAAACGTGTGGTGACGATTGGTGAAGCCGACGTTTTCGAGATCATTGTGCTTCCCTCCGGCGCGCACGCATTTCTGCGAGGTTGTGGCTCGCGCGTAGTCGCGCTTTTCGAGGCCGAGGAAAACGTCCTTGAACTGGTTCATGCCGGCGTTGGTAAAGAGCAGCGTCGGGTCGTTGGCCGGGACAAGCGACGAGGAGTGCACCTCGCGGTGCCCCTTCTGAATGAAGAAGTCCAGAAACTTGCGGCGAATTTCGGAGCCGGTGAGCATGGAAGGTCTAATTCTAAATGAAAGGCAAACCTTCACCACAGGGAGAACAGCGGAACACGGAGAATAACTGCGAGGTCAACCGCCGAGCAGGAGCCGAGATTCAGGGACGGGTACCTCTCCGGTCAAGCCGGGCGGGGACGCCCGGCGCTCCACCGGGAAACTTGGACCAGCGACGTCGAAGACCTGCTGCGCAAACCGTTCGCAGCCGGCACTTCGACGCCGTCGTGAGAAAGCAATACTTACTTCACTTCGTCCGCAGTTTTCTCGGTGCCCTTCTTCACGTCTTTCCCGACCACCTTGGTACCTTTTGCCACGCCCTTCCCGGTGTCCTTGACGGCGGTCTTCGTAGCAGCACCGGTCTTGTCGGCAGCCTTTTCCGTGGCTTTGCCCGTGTCCTTAGCGGCGGTCTTAGTGGCTTTACCGGTGTCTTTGGCGGCGGTCTTGGTGGCCTTGCCGGTTTTGTCGGCGGCCTTCTCGGTGGCTTTGCCCGTGTCCTTGGCGGCGGTTGCGGTGGCGTCGCCGGTCTTCACGGCGGCCTTCTTGGCGACGTGCGCCGTCTTCTTCGCGGTTGTGTCGGTTGCTTTGCCAGTATCTTCGGCTGCCTTCTTCACGTCGGTTCCGGCCTGGCCATACGAAAACGCAGTCAGCGCCAGCAACGCGGCTGCGATCGTCATCATCAAAGAGAACTTCGTTTTCATAGCCCCTCCAGAGGAATGTAAGAGTTCTTCAGATGCAAACTTCTATCAGAGTATAAGGATTGGCGCAAGCAGAGAAGAACCAGGTTTCAAGGTTTCAAAACGCAGTTCTCAGTTCTCAGTTCTCAGTCCGAAGCCTACGAGGTTTTCTTAGAACTGAGAACTGAGAACTGAAAACTGAGAACTCATGCTTACGTCTCGGGAGTCTCGTTCTCGAGTTCGGTAAGGGTTTCTTCGTCCACGTCCCATTTTTTCAGGATCGCGAAAATGGTCTTGGGACCGAACCCCGCGTGCATCAGGTTACGGAAGATGCGGGCTGCCTGTTTCTGATCTTTGTCTTTGGGTTTCTGCAGGCGCTTGCGGCGGAGGTAAGCACGCGCGAGGTTTTCCTCTTTCACGCCGTCATAGACGGAAGCAACCGCTTTCTCGATCACGTCGCCGTGCACTCCCTTCGCCTTCAGGTCGTTGACGACTCGCGCGCGCCCGAATTTCTCATTGTCGCGGCGATACGAGGAAAAGGCCGCCGCGTATTTGGTGTCGTTCAGATAGCCCTGGTCCTTCAAGCGAACCACAATCAGTTCCACCAGCGTCTTGCCGATTTCCGTATCGGCTTCCACGCGGTTGCGCAGCAGGCGCTTCAGTTCCGCGACCGAGCGCATTCTGCGCGCCAGGGCGCCTACGGCGTATTCGTAAAGCTCGGCTTCGGTGAAGAGTTTTCTGGGACGGCCAAACGCCATGCCTACACGATAGCGCGAGATGAGGCTTGGGAGTTAGCGGTCACTGCCTGCGCTTGACGCGACAACGAATTGTCAGGGCGCAACCGGCCTATTTTGGCGGTGGCGCGGAACTCGGTGCCGGTGCGCTCGTCGCGGGCGGTACGCTTGCCGCGGTCGGCGCGACCAACGCGGCCTTTGCCGAGGCTGGCAGCTTGTCGGCATTCGCTAGCAGGAGGGCCACTTGCCACATCTGAGTTTCAGAAAGCGATTTGCTGAAGCCGGGCATGCCGGTCAGACGGATCCCGTTGAAGATCTTCCAGTAGCTTTCGCCGGGCGGATCGTCGGTCACGCCCTTCCCCTCCAGCAGCAGCGGCGGCTTCGGGTACATTCCCTTTGCAACCGCCGTTGCCGGGGTCAATGGCAAGCCATGGCAAACGGCGCAATCCTGCTTGTAAAGCTCGACGCCGGCCAGGTAGGCGGCCTCGTTCGCCTGGATCGGAACGTTCTTCGGCATATCTTTCGCGATACGCGCATCCAAAGCCTTCTTCGCGAAGAATCTTTCGAAGGGCATGTCGGAGTCGGTGGTGGCAACCGGAGCAGCGCCGCCGGTGAAATACAGATACGCCCCGAAGGGCACAACGAGGAGACCGAGTATCAGTCCAGCGATGAATTTCACGGGTTGGTCCTGTTTTTACTAAGTTTTTACAAACTTAACTCTACCATCCGCATCCAAGTTCTCAAGTTCTTTTGACCAGCATACAATTCCGGAGACCCCGGCAGGGAGATTGGCTGGGCGCCCAGAGACGGGACAACCATGCGAATTGGCGGCGCGGCGAGTGCGTTTCCTCAGCATTACTACTCCCAGGAGATGTTGCTCGGGGCACTGCAGGAATACTGGGGCGATCAGATCGAAAACCCGCACGTGCTGCGGCGTTTGCATCGTCACGTGAGCGTCGACGGGCGATACCTCTCGCTTCCTAAAGAAGAATATCTGAAGATGAAAACCTGGGGCGAGGCCAACCATCACTGGATTCGCACCGCCAAAGAGCTGGGTGAGAAAGCGGTGACCGGCGCGCTGGCGGACGCGGGCTTGCATGGCCGCAATCTGGGTGCGTTCTTTTTTGTTTCGGTGACCGGCATTTGCAGTCCGTCGATCGACGCGCTGCTGATCAACCAGATGGGATTGTGCAGAAACATTCGCCGCGTACCGATTTTCGGGCTGGGCTGTGTGGCGGGCGCGGCGGCCATTTCGCGCGCGGCCGATTATGTTCGCGCTTATCCGGACCAGGCCGCGGTGGTGTTGTCGGTCGAACTTTGCTCGCTCACGCTGCAGCGTGAGGACGTCTCGATGGCCAACTTGATTTCGGCCGGGCTGTTCGGAGACGGCGCGGCTGCCGTGATTGTGGCCGGCACTGACGCCGATTGCGGACTTTCCGGGCCCAGCATCCTTGCCACTCGCTCCGTGTTCTATCCCGGCACCGAAGAAATGATGGGCTGGGACGTGTCCGAAAAGGGCTTTCGCATTGTTCTCTCTCGCGAAATTCCGGACCTGGTTCGGAAAAATCTGGCGCACGATCTCGACGAATTTCTGGCCGGGCGCGGATTGACTCGCGCCGACATCGGCAGCTGGGTACTGCATACCGGCGGACCGAAGATTCTGGATGCGACGGCCGAGGCGCTCGGTTTGAAGAATGGTGAACTCGACGTCTCCTGGGAGTGCTTGCGCCGGACGGGTAATTTGTCGTCGGCTTCGGTGCTGGTGGTGCTCGAGGAAGTGATGAAAAATCGCCACCCCGCGCCCGGCACGCTCGGCTTGCTGGCCGCCATGGGCCCGGGTTTCTGCTCGGAATTCATTTTGCTGGAATGGTAGGAGAAATCTTGGCCGGAAAGTGACTCAAGCCCCGGAGGGGCGACCGAGCTTAGCCCAGCGCTTCAGCGCTGGGAAAGTGGAAGAAATAACTCAAGTCCCGGAGGGACGACCGAGTCTGATGCACACTCTGAAGCGCTGCGCCATCCAACATCAAAGCGCAGGCGGGTCGTGGCTGAAAACTTCATGCTGAGCCGTTTCCCCAAGCCGTGGGATGTATTCATAGTCGGCGGCGGACCTGCCGGTCTGGCAACGGCCATCGCCGCACGGCGCCGCGGTTTGAGCGTAGTGGTGGCGGATGGCGCGGTTCCGCCGATCGACAAGCCCTGTGGCGAGGGACTGATGCCAGACGGTGTCGAGGCGCTGCACCAAGTCGGTATCACGATTCCAGAGAGCGAAGCGTATCCCTTCCGCGGCATACGTTTCGTGAGCGACGGCATCCAAACCGAGGCTGCCTTTCCTCGAGGAACGGCGCGCGGAATCCGGCGCACGCATTTGCATCGCGTCCTGTTGGATCATGCGGCGGCGTGCGGCGTGCGATTGCTGTGGCAGGCTGCGGTCACCGGGCTTCATACGGAAGGCGCGCTGGTAGCTGGAGAATTGGTGCGCGCGCGCTGGGTGGTGGGCGCCGATGGGACCAGTTCGCGCGTCCGCGGCTGGGCAAAACTGGATGGACACAAGTTTGGCGCACACTTGGATGCTGATGGAACCCAGGAAAAGAATCTGCGCTTCGCGTTCCGGCGCCATTACCGAGTCACGCCCTGGACCGATTTCATGGAACTGCACTGGGGCCGTCACTGCCAGATTTATGCCACGCCCGTCGGCCGCGAAGAAGTCTGTGTGGCCATGATTTCGCTTAACCCGAAGCTGCGGCTTGAAGATGGGCTCGGGGAATTTCCCGAACTTTGCGCACGCCTCGAAGGGGCGGAGCACACTTCCAGCGAACGGGGCGCGATCACGGTCATGCGAAGATTGCGGCGCGTGTATCGTGGCCGAACCGTGTTGGTGGGCGACGCTTCGGGTGGGGTGGACGCCATCACCGGAGAAGGTCTCTGCCTTGCCTTTCGGCAAGCCGCGCTGCTCGGCGAGTGCCTGGCGAGCGGAGACCTGGCTCGCTATCAAAAGGGTCATCGCCGGCTGATCCGCCGTCCCGCCCTGATGGCTCGCATGATGTTGTTCATGGCCAAACATCCCCATCTACGGCAGCGCACCATGCAGGTATTCCAGTCGAGCCCCCGTTCTTTTGCTGGAATGTTGGCCATGCACGTGGGCGAAGGCTCCACGCGAGATCACATGGCGAACGGAATTGTCTTGGGGTGGAAACTGCTGAAGGCCTAATAAAACTTTGACTGAGGGAGTTCATTGACAGGCTTTGAAAGGGCATGGCTTCAGCCATGCCATCAGAACCCGCTATACATCCGGCTTCAGCCGCTGAGGTTCGCTCTCTTCATAGCCTCCACTCGATTTTCGGTTTTTGCGTCGATACTTATGACAGATGTTTCTCGTTCGATAGTTCTCGGCACGTTCTGTCTCTTGGCCTTAGCCGCCACGCTGGCGGCACAGCAGGCGACGGCGCCGGTCACCCATGAATTGCTGCTGCAACTCGATCCTGCCCGCAGTGGGGCCGATATTACTCTGGCCGGCAATCTGCACACGGTGAAGGGCGCGTTCCTGTTGAAACGTGGCGCCATTCACTTTGATCCCGCAAGCGGCAAGGCCGGCGGAGAAGTTGCGTTCGACGCCACCAGCGGCAAGACCGGCAACTCCTCGCGCGACAACAAAATGCACAAGGATGTAATTGAGAGCGGGCGCTATCCCGAGATCGCCTTCCGCCCCGATCGCGCTGCTGGCGAACTCGCCGCGTCGGGCGCTTCCACGCTCCAGGTTCACGGCATGTTCACGATGCATGGCGCTGAACACGAAGTTACCTTTCCCGTCGAGGTAACCTTCGCCGGAAGCGCCTGGACCGCGAAGGCTTCGTTTCAGGTTCCCTACGTGAGGTGGGGAATGAAAAATCCCAGCAAGCTTTTCTTGAGAGTTGACGACGTGGTCCAGGTGCAGTTTCACGCCTCCGGAAGCGTAATTCCGTAGAACGATCCCCTTCGATACCGCTAACTCCGCGTGTCGTTCCAGACACACCCGCGTTTCTGAGGACACGCAATCCATCCTTAGTGCGACGTTAACTTCATTATTTTCAATCGCCTAGCTCTGGCTCCCCGTTTGCCTTTCCTTCTGGCGAGAGCCGTCAGAAGCGGACCGGAGCAACGCGATGGAGGAAGTTATGGAAACGATGCTGCAAGGGCTGGTGATCATCGGCGGGCTGACGTTCTCGCTGGCCGCCTCGCTGCTGATCGAAGAACTCATCTTTGGACGAATCGTCCGCGTGGCCTTCGCGCGCCGCCCGGAAAACCCCGACCACATTTCTGAACCCACGCAAAAGAATTGAAAGGAGCACTGCCATGTTGTTACTGAAGTATTTGCTGTTGAGCGCGGGAATCGCAACGTTCGTGATCGCCGCTGGAATTCTCACCTACGACGCCTATTTGCTGATTGCCTGGCAGCGCAGACGTTTGAATTTCGATCCCGAGGCAGGCACGCCCATGCCCGGAGTTTCACCGGTTGTCCGCTGGCGCATTCCGGTTGCGCTGGTGATGCTGGCCTGGGCTCCGTTGCTCGTCTCGGCTGGCATCGTGATCGTCCCCAGCGGAATGGCCGGCGTGCGCGTCAGTCAGACCAAAGGCACCCTGCCCGGAACCCTGTATCCAGGCGTTCACTTCGTCGTGCCGCTGGTCGAGCGCGTCGAGCTGTTCAACACGCGCGACCAGTTGTTCACCACCGGCATCAGCGAAGATTCGCTGGCCAAAGGCGCGGTGAAAGGCGAACCGTTGCACGTGCAGGCCAAAGAAGGACTCACTCTTGGTCTCGCCATCACCGTGCGTTACCAGGTTGATCCAAAGCGGCTTGACTACATCGAAGCCAATCTGCCACAACCTCTGGAGAAAGAAATCGTGCCGCCCGTGGTGGCCACGGCGTGGCGTGAGCTGGTGCCGGGCTATACGGTTCGCGAAGTTTTTTCAGCCAAGCGCGAGGAGGTTCGCCAGCGCTCCGCCGAAATGATCCGCAAACGGCTGGCCTCGGACGGCATCGTGGTGAAGGAAGTCATGCTGCGGGACATCGAACTTCCGCAGGAGTACGCCAAGGGCCTCGAGTCTCTGCTGCTGAAGGAACAAGAGAACGACCGCATGGGCGTTGAGACCGAGATCCACCAGAAGCAAGTGAAAATCGCCGAAGCCGACGCCGAAGCCACCAAGGTTCAAGAAGTG
>Ga0074044_10002181_pt1 | contig 17199 bp, 16 predicted proteins | sample BogForMeECP23OM1_FD_94443 | JGI IMG/M metagenome (GOLD analysis project Ga0074044, IMG submission 94443) | Bog forest soil microbial communities from Calvert Island, British Columbia, Canada - Bog Forest MetaG ECP23OM1 | ecosystem: Environmental > Terrestrial > Soil > Wetlands ...
ATCCATTTCTGATGGTCACTGGGTCGCGTCCATTTTCGCAATACGCGCAGACGTTCGAAGTCCCTGGCAGCGCGGCACAAACGAAAACACGAACCGGTTGCTGCGACAATACTTCCCCAAAAGGACCAACCTGTCCGGAGATGCTCAATCCGAACTGGGCAAGGCAGCCCTGCGTTTAAATCAACTCCCATGAAAGACCTTAGGTTTTCAGACTCCTGCGAGTAGACTTCAAGAAAGTGTTGCGTCGACCTATTGAGACCACCGCGTTAATCAGGCATTGAGACGTACCTTGCGGTCGCAATTGATTTATATAGCGTTAATCAGGCATCACACGCGCTCCCAGCCGCGCCGAACCACCCGTCGCGTCGTAGCCTCAGTAGGCAGCCCGAATTTACACGCCTTGCATGGCTGAGCCAACGGAAGATGCGTGCTTACGCGACCAAGGCCACTAAGGGTCACTAATGCGGACTGTCCTTCTTCTGTACCAATGATCAGTAGTCTCTCTCTACGCGGACCGATAGCGTGCAGACAGTCTCAGGCCCCTAGCCCTCGTTGTTCTCATGAATGACGATCGCGGAACCGGCGCATCCTGGGCAGCCGGTGCAAAACAGCCAATGGGGGCAAGGTGCATTCTACTTCTACCGAACTAATTAAAGCACGAGTTGCGCAGTCGGCGATTTTGGGTGTTCTGTTGGGCGTCTCAGCTACGGTGGCACACTCAGCGCCTCAAAGGGAGGCGCATCATAATCATCGTGGGACGCCTTCGATCACCGCGGAGCCGGCGAGCTGCACGGTTACCGCTGGACAGACCGCCACCTTCAGTGTGGTCGCGACGGGCACAGCGCCGCTGAGCTATCAGTGGCAACAGAACGGTGCAAATATCGCGGGAGCGACGGGAGCGAGCTACACGACGCCGGCGACCACGACGGCGCAGAGCGGGACGACATTTGACGTGGTGGTGAGCAGCACGGCGGGAAGCGTGACGAGCACTTCGGCGACGCTAACGGTGAATGCTGCTCCCGTACCCGCAATTCAGGTCAGCTCAACTAGCATCAACTTTGGGAACGAGGTGGAGGGCGCCAGCGGTTCTCAATCATTGACGATCAGCAATACGGGTACGGCAACGCTAAGCATCACGGCGGTCACTCCGACGGGTGCGGCATTTAGCGTCAGCGGATTCTTGCTGCCTGTCACAGTGAACGCCGGGTCACAGATCACGATTAGCGTCGGGTTCCTGCCGACCGCGGTTGGGGCGACTTCGGGCAGCATCTCGATTGTGAGCAACGCGCCGACGTCGCCGACGACGGTGACGCTTGCCGGAGAGGGTGTGGCGTCGACTCAATACTCGGTCGCTCTGTCATGGGCCGAGAGTACGTCTACCGTGGCCGGATACAATGTATACCGAGCCACAGTTAGCGGCGGACCGTATACGCTGGTTAATCCCGCGTTGATCGCAACTGTCAGCTACACGGACACAACGGTACAAGACGGAACGACCTATTATTACGTGGCGACAGCAGTCGATTCGAGCGGAGACGAGAGCGCGTACTCGAATCAGGTGGCGGCGAACATCCCGTAGACTAATTCTAGACGGGTGCAAAGCATGTTGTGCCTGATTTGTCGGGCTGCCAGACAACTGAAAATGGAGCTTCAAATTGACCTTCACACGCGCTGCGCGTAGAGGAACGGCCGGACTTTGCTGGTTCTCCAGAAGTAGGCGAGGATGATCACACTTGCGATCGCCGCGTACGCACACCAAAGTGAGGTGAACGCGTACCGCTTGAATGCCATGACCACCAGGAGAATCGTCAGGTTTGCCGCGCCAAAGATTATCATGGCCCTGACTTTCGAAAAAAACAGCGAACCACACGTTGCAATCACATACAGCAATCCAACCGCAGTGTTGTTTGTCGCTTGGTTGATGTAGACGATACTATTTCCCCTCACGTGGAGCTGCAATGGGTAGGCCGTCAACGCCCACAATATATAAAGCGTAGTTGCTATGCCGAGCGCGACGAACGGCAGCATGCGCCTGCGGCTCTTCACGTCCGGCTCGAACAGCAGAACGCTTAGCGGCAACAGGAAAGGGAGGAGTCCCTGTGCATACAGCATGAACGCAGCTCCCATGTTGTGCGCCACGGTAGGCGAGAGAATCCCATCCAATCCCAGCCAAACGAATCCTTCGATGAACTGATGAACGGCAAAGAGCGCGGGCAGAGCCGCGAAAAGCAGTTCGCGCCTGTGCTTCACCTTTGTCAATGTGACGACGCCAACGGCGCCTAGAATTGTGCTGCCAACAAAGTTCGCTGCTGCTGAAAAGCACACGACTCACCTTCTCCCCTGCGAGATTTGGGCCCGCGAATCGCAGTTAAACTGCGCTGACCGGGTGTCGATACGTTGGCGCTTAACTCTTTGGTTTTGGAACAATTCCGCTGACGCGAGCGGTGATCTCGTCGCAATAGTCAGGGTGCTTCACGAGAAGCGATGAGATCACCCGTCCGCGACAACTCATGGTTTACCACAAAGGGTGGTCGTCGGACAGATAGGAATTACACCACCCGGCAGCGTTAATCGGGACTTAGGATTCCTTAGGTGTGAACGAACCTGCGTTGAAAGGCTGGCTAGAGTTTTGACAGTCGAAACCTGCGTGAAGTAAATCGTAATGAACCGTCTGATTTCGTGAGGGCGCGCTGTCCCCATAAGGAATAGCGCGCCTTCAAATCACCCGCGAAGCCTATTCCACGGGTATCGTGAACTTGAAGCCCTCATTCTGCAGCTGCTCCTTAAAGCTCATCAGCAGCTGATACTGCCCAAGGCTGATATACGGTATATTCAGCCCCTGCACCTTACGAGGTGGATACTTCAAGTATGTCGCCATGACCGTCTTAAAGGCATCGATCATCGTTACGGCGGCCCACGTGGTCTCCGTGTAGTTGTTCATGAAGATATCGTAGCGTTCCTGCGGATCCTGCCAGAGATCGAAGATTTGTGGCGTCGTCGCAATCGGAAACTGATCCACCACCGAAAACCGCTACGAGTTGACACGATGTTACCGGGCGACTATCGTTCGAAGTGAAATTTCTGCGAGGTTTTTTGAATGAAGATTTTGGTGATTGGCGGTGGCGGGCGAGAGCATGCGCTGGTTTGGAAGCTGAAGCAGAGCGCACGCGTGGAAAAAATTTGGTGCGCGCCGGGGAACGGCGGAATCGCTCAGGACGCTGAATGTGTTGCCGTGGACGCGGGTGACGTCGCGGCGCTTGTAGCGCTGGCGGAAAAAATTGCGCCGGATTTGACGGTGGTTGGGCCGGAGCTGCCTCTGGTGAACGGGATTTCAGACGCGTTTAGGCAGCGAAATTGGGCCATTGTGGGCCCTTCGCAGCAGGCAGCGCAGCTCGAAGGCAGCAAGATTTTCTCGAAAGAATTTCTGCTTCGCCACAACATTCCAACCGCAAAGACGTATGGCGCGTATGACTCGCCGCAGAAAGTGTATGCCGCGCTGAACGGCGTGGATTGGCCGCTGGTGATCAAGGCGGATGGATTGTGTGCCGGCAAGGGAGTCGTCCTAGCGCCCGATGCGGAGGCAGCCAGGCAATTCCTCGAATCCGCGATGGAGAAGAACGAGCTTGGACCTGGCGGACATTGGGTCTTGCTTGAGGAAACGCTCGAAGGCGACGAGCTGTCTTTCATCATTTTGGCCGACGGCGAACGCTACGCGCCCATGGTGCCGACGCGGGATCACAAGCGCGTCTTCGACGGCAATCACGGCCCGAACACCGGCGGCATGGGCGCCTATTCTTCCGACGAGTTGTTGCCCGCTGGCTTACGCGATACCGTGGTCTCAACGATTGTAGAACCCACGCTCAAGGGCCTAGAGGCTGACGGCATCCCTTACCAGGGCTTCCTGTATATCGGGCTGATGCTGACCAAGGATGGACCTAAGGTGCTGGAGTTTAACTGCAGATTAGGCGATCCCGAGGCGCAAGCAATAGTGGCGCGGATGGATTTCGACCTCGCGGAGATTTTACAGGACGTGGCTGAGAGGCGGCTCGATCCGGCGAAACTGCGCTGGAAGGCGGGAGCAAGCGTGTGTGTAGTGCTGACGTCCGGCGGCTATCCGGGGAGATTTGAGACTGGAAAGAGGATTGAAGGACTAACCTCTATTGATAGAAAAACTGGTGTGGAGGTCTTTCAAGCCGGAACGAGGATCGATCGCGATTCTGTGGTTGCCAGCGGGGGACGAGTGCTGGGCGTGACAGCTGCTGCGGATTCTCTGGATACTGCCTTGGCGTTAGCCTATCAGGCGGCGAAGAAAATTCATTTTGATGGCATGCATTATCGCAAGGACATAGGCGCCCAAGCCGGCCGTGTAAGAGCTGCCGGAGACTAGGAGCCATCCCATAAATGCTCGGACATTGCGAAATGTGCCGCGCATCGAGCTCGCCTCCCCCGCCTTGCTCGGACTTGCCACACTACGCCGTTCTTTTCTCCTCGTCAGAACCGTAGGCGCGGCACAAATCTCCCGCCTTCAGGGCATTTCTGAGACCGGTACCAGGAATTTAGGGATTCGGTTTGCGGCGCAACGAAGGCGCGTCTGGCGGCTGGTTTTTATCTTGTTTGGCCTTTTCAACTGGCTCGTCCGGCGGAACGATCCAGTCAAATCCTCTCTCGGTCATGGTGCCGAGAATAAACTTGGACTTCTCTGAAATGAGCGGCAAGGCGGCCCGGAGAAAATCCGTGGCATCCTCGGGAAGCGCCTTGTTCGCCTGACCTTGTTCGATGCTTTCCAAGACTTTTGAGAATTTGGGTTCGCCGCGCGACAAACTATCGAGCTCCGGATCGTTTCCCTGAATGAGTTGCTGCAACGTCGGTCCCGGAATAGTGTCAGGGTACCGGATTTCAACGAGAGTCTTCGGAGCGTGCTTTTCAGGAGGGTAGAGCTGCGTGAAGCGCGGCCGAAGCAGACGGGTCTGCCAGTAGTCGCCTCGGGCTGCGATTTCTTCCTGCTGAATGCGGTACTCGAGCGTCCAGACTTCAGGGCCATAATCATCGGGCGCGAAGCCAATGATGACAACCTCTAAGATAGCCTCATTGGGTTTGAATTCGATCTTGTGGTGCAGCTGGGAGACGAGCGGGCGCAGGCGTTCAAGAAAAGCGACTCCAATCACATCCAGATCTGGTGCGACTTCGTCGGGATTGACGGCATAACTCGGGTTCTTGCCCGAGACGTGGGGAAAATCCCGATCCAGACGTACGGGTTTGGGATCGGCGGGGATGCGCCATTCAGAAGCACCCAGAAGCACGCCGATGTGGCTGCGGTCAATACTCAAGACACGCGGCGGAATGGAGCTTGGCTCGACAGGTTGATCGATGGCCGCGAAGACGATTTTATCGCGAGCCACATGCACGATGACGCGGCCACCAGCAAGATCGGCGACGATCTCGTCTGCGTGTTCACTGTCTTGGGCGCGCGAGAATTGAGCCGAGGCAAAGCAGGCCACGAAGACCAGACACAACGAAATCGCAGTGAACCGTCGGTAGCTGTACGTGGTCAAAACCTTCATAGATTCCTAGCGCGATTCAGGCGTCCCCCGGGTAGTTAGCCATATTGCTACGCCTCTAAGGATTCTCCTCCGAAACGGCGGCGGCAGCATCCTTCGCCCGCGCAAGTAGTGTATCGAGAGAGGCGCGGTCATAGTAGCTGCCATTGCGGATTATCGCCGAAACCTTTCGCGTGTTTGCGATGTTATCGACCGGGTTTGCGCTTAACAAAACGAGATCGGCGGCGCGGCCAGTTTCGACCGTGCCGAAGTCTTTCTCGCGGCCAAGAAAAACCGCCGCTCCACGAGTCGCTGCCTGCAAAGCTTCCATAGGTGAAAATCCCGCGCGGACCATCTCAGCGAGTTCGTGGTGGAAGCTATCGCCGGGAAATACAAAAGGATCGAGCGAATCCGAACCAACCAGAAGGGGCACACCGGCTCGGTGCAGTTCACCGGTTAGCTTCCAATCGTTGGCCGCTTGGCGGCCCAGCCACGCTGCGCGCTGCTTCATTTCCACGTCGTCGAAGGAGTCGCGCCACTGCTTGGCCATCGCCGGCGGGACGAAGGCGAGTAAGGGGTCATCGGTTTTCCAGTTCCCCGGATGAGAGGTGATATCCAGCGAAGCGAGAGTGGGGGTGACCCAGGTGCCGTTTTTCTTCAGCGTTTGGATGAGGATGGCGGCTTTTTCCGGGCTGTAGGTGGCGTCGGCTTCGTGTGCGATTTGTTCCCAAGAGGCAGAGTCACCATCTTTTTCGGCTTGCACGAGACGAGGACGGAGTTCGGTCTCCTTCGAGGAAAAGGAGAGCGCAAAGGCGCTGTAAAGAAGGTGTTCGATGCTGTGCATGCCAGCATCGCTGGCTTCGATAACGCCGATTTCGAAGGGCAAATGGCCGACAAAAGGAATGTTTTGCTTTTTGGATTCGTCGGCAACGGCGAAAAAGGCGTCCCGCGACGGCAGGGTAATAATCTTTATGAAATTGGCGCCGCGCTTTTTAAGGTCATCGACGGCGGCTCGGGCTTCTTCGGCGTTGTAAACAGGATACTGCTCGGGAGTCCTTTTGCCACTCGCCGCGAGGAAAGGTCCGGCGGCTACGATATGAGGAGCGAGCAGCGCGCCAGACTCGATGTCGCGCTGCCAGGCAAGGAGTGCGTCGAGATCGCCACCCATATCGCGTACACCGGTGATGCCATTGGCGAGAAGCAGCGGGAGAAGGACCTGTTTGCTCCAGGGAGGATCGGCGTTAACGCCGGCGAGATGGACGTGCATATCCCAGAAGCCGGGGAGCAGAAATTTTCCGGAGGCATCGATGGTGCGCGCGGCTTTTGGGACTTTGATTGTTGCTGTTGCTCCGACAGCCGTTATGCGGCCGCCTTCGATGAGAACAGTCTGCTCGGTTTGAGGCGGGCGGCCAGTGGAATCAATGACGGTGACGTGCGTGATTGCGAGTTGGGAAGAGGGCTCCGCCAAGGAGAAAAACGGCACGAAGAGGAAGGTCAGCAGCAGGGAAAGGAGTATCTTTCTAGACCTCAATGGAGCGCTCACCTTCCGGGCAACCGGGCATTTCTAGAAAGCTATCACAAACGGCGGCGGGCGGCGGAGTTCTTGTGGAGCGTCGCTGGCACGGGGGAGAATTGGGGAAGCGCTCGTCAGGGTGGCGCGGAGTGGGTAAAATGAGATGTTGGACGAAGGAGTGGAAAGCACACCATGGGATTGCGAAAAGCGAAAAGCATCAAACACAACGGCAAGCGGTTGATGGACATTATTGAGGCGCACGCGCTGTTCTTCCGTGGGAAAGAAGGCGGAACGCGCGCGGACTTGGCTGGCGCCGATCTTTCCCGCGCTGATCTGCAAGGCATTAATTTGAGCGGAGCGATTTTGCGCGGAGCTAATTTTGAAGGATCGGACTTGCGCAAGGCGAAGTTGCCGGGTGCGGATTTGACCGGCGCGAATCTTCGCAAGGCTGACCTCCGGAACACGGACATGACGGAATCGATTTTGCCCGGCGCGGATTTGACGGAAGCGGAAGCGAGCGGAGTGGAATTTTTTCGATGTGATCTTTCGAACGCAATTTTCCATCGCGCGCGTTTGCGAAACGTGAATTTGAGACTCGCGATTGTGAATGGTGCGAAATTTACTGGCGCGGACATGGGAGTGGCGATTCTCCGAGAGACGGATTTAACCGGAGCGGATCTTTCTGGCGTGGACCTCACGACTACTCTCATGCCACGCGGTTACGCTGCAGCGCAGGCCAAACAGAAAAGCGCGTAGCTTTGACGCGTAATTCTTGTTGCCGACCGCATTTGAGTTCCTCCGGTAAGAGCAATCTGGTGATTCCACTGAAACTTCGGGGCTGAAGGACCGTGGACGATCGACTTGCGATTTTTATCGGATAGACGCCGCTGAGGAGAAGAAATGGCCGCTTACGTCGTCATCACGCGCGAAAGGACCCGCAACCAATCCCAAATGGAGCAGTACAAAAAGCTCGCTCCGGCGAGTTTTCAGCAGCACCCAGTCATTTTTCGCGCCCTTCACGGGCGTCATGAAGTTTTGGAAGGACCCGCCGTCGAGGAGATCATCATTCTCGAGTTTCCTACTTACGATGCAGCCAAGGCCTGGTATCACAGTCCGGAATATCAAGCGGCGAGCGAGCACCGCTTCAAGGCGGGAGACTACCGTTTTATCATCACCGAGGGCAAAGAGTAATGCGCCGTGGCTCGTCCTCCAAAGACGAGTCTTGGGCCGTAATCCATCGAGCAGAAAGCCGCTCGCGTTGATGGCAAACGGCATGCCGGCGTGGTAGCCTCTGGCGGAAGCGAAATCGTCCTTCGCGTGTTTCGTGTGATCTGTGGCCACTCCTGCAATACAACTCGACGCCTCCGAAGTTCGTGAACGCGTCCTCGAACTCATTCGCAGCCTGCTTGAAGAGCTAGGCAGCCGCGGGGCTTTGCCGATGCTGAATGGGGCGTCGCGGCTCGACCGCGACCTGGGACTCGGCAGCTTGGAGCGCGTGGAATTGCTGGCGCGGCTCGAGACTGCATTTGGCGTGCGGCTGCCGGATCGAGTTGTGGCGGAAGCAAATACACCGGAAGATTTGGCGAAAGCCCTCCTAGTGGCGCCGGGAGCAGAAGCGCTGGAAGAGGAAGCGGCCTCGGCTCTGCGCGCGTCCATCACAACTCAAAAATTGCACCGCGAAGCGGCGGATGCTGGCATTTTTTCCGCGGAGACTCTGGTGGATGTGCTGCGCTATCGCGCGATGCACGATGCCGAGCGGTCTCACCTGTTGATCACCGAAGAGACGGAAGGCAGAGAACGCAGCGTGACACTGACGTTTGGCGAACTTTACGCCGCAGCGCAGCGTTGCGCGGCGGAGTTGGCGAGGCGCGGCGTGCCTGCAGGCGGCCGCGTGGCGCTAATGCTGCCGACTTCGCCGGCGTTTTTTGTTTCGTACGCGGGAATTCTGCTGGCAGGCGCGATTCCTGTGCCAATTTATCCGCCGTTCCGCGCCGACCGAATCGAAGAATATGCATCGCGGCAATCGGCGATTTTGAGGAATGCGGGCGTGTGTCTGCTGCTGACGTTTCGGCAGGCGGAAGCCGTGGCACGGCTACTGAAGCCGCGCGTGCATTCGCTCGCGGAAGTAGCTGATGCGGAGAAACTGATCGACGCCGCGGATAAAGCGCCGCCGCCTTCGCCCGGCGCGTTGCCGTTGCACCTGACGGGCAGCCGAGCCCGGAAGGGGAGCGATATTGCGCTGTTGCAATACACGTCCGGGTCGACCGGTGATCCCAAGGGTGTTGTGCTCACGCACGCGAATTTGCTGGCGAACATACGGGCGATCGGCGACGTGTTGGAACTCGGACCTGGCGATGTGGGCGTGAGCTGGCTCCCTCTTTATCACGACATGGGACTGATCGGCGCTTGGCTTACGTTGCTGCACTTCGGAGTGCCGCTGGCGGTGATGTCGCCACTGGCGTTTCTCACGCGGCCAGAGCGCTGGCTGCGCGCGTTTCAAAAATACGGAGGAACCATTTCCGCGGCGCCGAACTTTGCGTATGAGTTGTGCGTGAGGAAGATTGCCGACAAGGACATCGAAGGAGTGGACTTGAGCCGGTGGCGCGCGGCGCTGAATGGCGCGGAGCCGGTGAATCCCGATACCCTGAACCGATTTGCGGAGCGATTTGCGAGCCACGGCTTCCGGCGCGAGGCCCAATTGCCAGTGTATGGGCTTGCGGAAGCTTCTCTGGCGGTGACGGTGCCGCGGCTGAATCGCGAGCCGCTAATAGAACGCGTTGAGCGCGAGACTTTCACGGCGCAGGGCCGCGCCGTGACGGCACGAACGAACGATACCACGGCGATTGCGTTCGTTTCTTCGGGCAAGCCGATTCCGCTGCATGAAGTGCGAATCGTGGATGCGGCTGGCCAGGAAGTGAGCGACCGGACCGAGGGGTTTTTGTGGTTTCGAGGACCTTCGGCTACGAGCGGTTATTACCAAAATGCGGAAGCAACAGAAAAACTGTTGCCGTTGGGTCCTGCCACGGGAGACGGCGAGTTCGCGTGGGTGAATTCCGGCGATCGCGCGTATCGTGCGGAAGGAGAAATCTACGTCACTGGGCGCGTGAAGGACATCATCATCAAAGGCGGAAGAAATCTTTATCCGCACGAAGTCGAGGAGCTGGCGGCGCGAGCGGAGGGAATTCGCAAAGGCTGCATCGTGGCATTCGGGCAAAAAGACGAAGCGTCGGGAACCGAGAAACTGATCGTGGTGGCGGAGTCGCGAGAGCGCGAGGCATCGCGTCGCGCGGCGATTGCGGCAGCGGTGACGGAACAGGTCTCGCAAGGGCTGGGGCTGCCACCGGATCGCGTAGAGCTCATACCGCCGGGGAGCATTCCGAAAACATCGAGCGGAAAATTGCGCCGCGAAGAAACCAAGCAACTTTATCTTGCTGGGAAATTGCCCGCGGGCAAGGCGCCGGCTTGGGTGCAGATCGCGCGGCTGGCCACGGCCGGCGTGGCGCGCACGGCGGGGGCTGAAATTTGGTCCGGCGTGCGGCGAGGCTTGGAGATGTTGTACGGCTTGTATTTTGGCGTCGTGCTTTTGCTGTGGATCGTTCCGGCCTGGACGATCGTGAACTTTATCGGCGACTACCGCAAAGCGGGCCGGTTTACTTCCGCAGCGCTAAAGATTCTGTTCGCGCTGATTGGGTGCCGCGTGCGCGTTGTCGGCAAGGAATACGTAGATGCGCCTGGGGCAAAAGTTTATGCGGCGAATCACACGAGTTATTTTGACGTGCTGCCGCTGATGCTCGGCCTCGGGGTACCGTATCACTTCGTGGCCAAAATGGAAGTCGGGAGAATGCCATTCATAGGAACGTTCTTGCGGCAGATGCGACATACGAAGTTTGACCGCAGCGATCCGGAATCGCGGTTGCGGCAATCGGAAGAGATGGAAAAGCTGCTGCGCGAGGGGGAATCCGTTTTTGTTTTTCCCGAAGGAACGTTTACGAGCGAAGACGGCGTGCGGCCGTTCCAACTCGGCGCGTTCAAAGCTGCTGTGGATGCGGGCGTGCCCGTTGTACCGGTCTCGCTAGCGGGCACACGAAGATTTTTGCGTGACGGAACTTATTTGCCGCGGCCGACGAGCGTGACCATCACTGTGTCTCCGCCGATTTATCCGCGAGCTACGAGCAACGCAGAGAAAGCCGAGGAGACTTCGGCTTGGCACGAACTGATCCGCCTCCGCGACACCACGCGCGAAACGATTGCGCGCCACTCCGGCGAACCGCTGCTTTAAGCGAACAAAATCAGTCCAGTCGGTGGGCCGACGACGCTCACGGAACAGCCTAGATTCTTTACTGAGCACATCACTAACTTGGTTTTCGGATTTTTGCTACCGAGGTAGCGCGTGCTAACAGGGATGTGATGAACTTCTCGAAAGTGAGTTCTGGATCTGGCTCACGATAGTCACCTTTCATGCCGCCCTTCGAGCTGGAAAGCAAAAAGCACGCTGAATCGTATAAGCGCTCGCGGACTAGTTTTGTGAGAAGGATTTCGTAGCGCTTCCGGTAGGAGGCGTCCTTGAATTCTGGGAAGACTTCGAAATGCGGTTCACGCGCTTTGACGGGTCGCATCGATTCCGGCGCTTCCTCGAGTAGCATCATGTAGCCTAGCCAGGGGCGGGCAGACGGTTTAAAAGCGCCTTCGCGATAGGCGGCCCAAATGTCGGTTGCGCTGCCGATCGCTTCTTCAGTGCGATTGTTGTAGTTGTTTCCGAAAGAGCCAACTTGCGATTTGAATTCGATGCCCGCAAGCAGCTCGCCGTCCGCTATGATTAGCAAATCCCATTGTTTCTCGGGGCGATACCAGCCTGGTATCTCTACCGCTTTTCCACAGCGGACGTGGGCTTCGGGCAGTCCATTCGAGCATAGGTAGTCTCGAACCAGGTTGACGAAACCGTCCATTTGGCGGCCTCCGGTGACAGCCGTTCTCGCGCCGGCATCTCGGGAACCTGTTCTGGTACCCTGGTTTGTCGCTTGTTTCTCACGAGTTTTCCAGAAATGCTTGATTGCCCGGCGCAGATCCTTTTCGATTTCGAGATGAAGTGCCATGTCCGCGGTTAATCGAGACGGATCGAATGGACGGCCGCCTTGGTGAAAAGGGAGGAAGTATCTTCGGAAATGCGCTTTTGGGCTAGATTGTAGTAGTGACGGTCGATTTCGAATCCAATGCTGTTTCTTCCCCACTTCGCGGCGGCCACTGTGGTCGTGCCGGTGCCCATGAAGGGATCGAGAACCGTGTCGCCAACGAAACTGAACATGCGGACGAGCCTTTCGGCGAGTTCGATCGGGTAGGGCGCGGGATGCTGCTTGGTCGAAGCGCCTGTGACGCCGCTCCAGATCTGCTGGAACCTCTTTTTGTGATTCTCCCCCGAGATGACACTTAAAACTTTCGTGGAAATGTCGGGAGCACGATATCCACCCGGCTTCCGCTCCATCAAAATGAATTCGATGTCGTTTTTTATGACGGAATTGGGTTCGTAGGGCTTCCCAAGGAAGGAAGAGCCGCCCTCGACCTCGTATGCGGCGTTAGAAATTTTGTGCCAGATGATCGGCGCGAGGTTGTCGAAGCCCAACTTCCGGCAGTGCTCCTGGATTGACGAATGGAGAGGCACAACGGTGTGCCGTCCACCATTTTCTCTTCGCGAGAGGCAGACGTCACCGACGACGCAAATCAGTCGGCCGCCAGGGACTAACGCCTGGAAGCATTGTTTCCAGACCTTGTCTAGTTCCTGGAGAAACTGGTCGTAGTCCTCGACGTGACCCAGTTGGCCTTCCGAATCCCGATATTCTTTGAGCGTCCAGTAGGGAGGGGAGGTCAAAACCAAATGAACGCTATTGGGATCGAGTCCGGGCATTTCGCGTGCGTCCCCGCAATGAAGTGAATGCGAAGTCGGAAGTTGATGGACTGCCCGCTCAATGAGACGGATTAACTGAGGGTCTTTGGCGATTCGCGGGATAGCGGTTTGGGGATCGCCAAGATGGGCAAGTTCCTCTGGGACATAGTGAGAAAGATCAGTACTCTCGCTCTCCGGCGCAGCTTGATGCATCTTGCTTTTGGCGGCTACGTGCATTGGCTCGGACTATTATCCACGATTCCTCCCTCGCTTAGAAGGGTTGCAGATTTCTTCCAGTAAAGAGGAGCCCCGGGCTAGCCCAGAGAATGGAAATCTTTTTTCCACGGTGGTGGAGTCCTGATCGCTGGTGACGAGGGAGGCTTTGCGCTTGGTGGTGGGGAGAGATTAGCGGGACCTTTCTGGTGCGGGAGTTGGCGGCTCTCCGGAGGCGGGGAGTTGCACTTGTCCCTTTCGTGGGTTCGGTAGGTCACGTCGAATTGCGTAAGGTGGCAATCGAGTCAGGGTCCTTCGCTTCGCTCAGGATGACAGCCGGGCACCGGAGGGTGCCCCAGGTTCAGGTTTTTCGAACTTGGGTCTTGCTGCTTTCTTTCCTGAAGGCGCAATGCTCGATTCTAATTCGCTCACGCGTATTCGTATTCGAGTTTCTCCGGATCCACTTCGACGCGCACGCGTTTCTGCTGGTCGGCAATCTCTTCGAAGGCTCGAATGTGGTCGGCGGCACGCTTCTCCAGCCGTTTGTCGCGGGAAATCACGATAGCTCTGGCCAAGAGGTCACTCTGCAGTCCAATAGGGTCCTCGTTGTTTTCCCACTTCGAGAGAGTTGTTTTGTTCACGCGAAGCAGTCTGGCAAATTCCTCTTGGCGCAGATCCATATGCTTTCGAGAAAACGGAGCGCGGCGCTGCATGGAACTGGTCCGATTGCTGGACAATCGAAGGCGGGCACGATGTATCGTGCCCCTACAAGAGGCGGGAATCGCACAGGCTGAAGCCTGTGCGACTGTTGCTCGGGACTGGAGGCGGAGCGACGAGATCGCTGCGCCGCACATTCCGCAATGTCCGAGGATTTACGGGATGATACCTAGAATTTGTTTCATAAATAGATCAAGCGCGAAGCGGGGAGTTTCCTCAGGGGCTGAAGCCCCTCCGTTCTCGGGATTTTTTGGCACGGCTAAAGCCGTGCCCTCCCAGGAGGCATTTATGAGACGGCTTCTAGTAAGAATTTGCTGTTTTTTGTCAGCGACACGGTAACTTTTTTTCCCCGAATTATTTCTCTTGTGTTGCAACTTGCCGCCGCGGAGACGCATCTTTATGAACAACACAAAAGAGAAAACGCGGATCGCTGCCTTCCTGCCTTAGGCACACCGCTAGACGCGAAGCCGTGCGTACGACAAGCCGGCTCGCGCAGACAATTCAAACTAATGGAGGGAGTATGAGAATGCGGATAGTGGTGTCTCTAGTGGCTTTTCTTACTTTATGCGGAGGAGTTACCCACGCGCAGGATACGTCCAAGGTGGATATTTTCGCGGGCTATTCCTACGTGCGTGAAAATCCCGACACAGCCGGCGTGGGGAGCTTTAGCTTAAACGGCGGAAGCGCGTCGTTCGCGTATCACATCAAGGACTGGTTGAGCGCGGTGGGAGATTTCGGCGGATATCACAACGGAAATATTCTGGGGACTGGCGTGGATGGAACACTCTCCACGTATGTCTTTGGTCCCCGGATTTCTTACCACAGCGACCGACGTATTACGCCGTTCGTCGAAGCTCTTTTCGGCGGGGCGCATGCGGGGGAGAGTATTGCCGGAGGCACGGCTGGTTCGCAGAACGCTTTTGCGATGACGATCGGCGGAGGCGTGGATTATCGAATCAACCATCGACTCTCTTTGCGGCCGCTTCAGGTCGACTATTTACTGACGCGGTTTCAGGAGGGGACAACCAGCAATCAAACGCAGAACAATCTGCGTGCGTCGACGGGAATCGTTGTCCACTTCTGACATCTTCGAGAACAAATAAAATCCGCAATTGGCTTGGATGGTGAAAAGCCAATTCACGGAATCGGTGGCCCGGTGCAGGCAGGGGGCCGCGCAGTAGTAAAGGCAGGCGCGGCCCTACGCACCTTTTCGGTGTGAAAAGCACGGCTGACAGCTCACAACTGACAGTTCGGAGGGCTGGATTTGTTTGAGGGGCCGGCGTGGCGAGAAAAGCGGCAGCAGCGCTGCCGCACTCCATAGAAACTGAGGGCCGCCATTTTTCGTGGCGGCCCTTTTGCTTTCTGCGGAAGCGATTGCATGCGGCGCGGCTGCGCGTGCGTTTAGTGCTGGAGCGTATAAATCACCGTGATATAAGTTTCGATCTCGACTGGCTGGCCATTGAGAATGGTTGGCCGGTAGCGCCACTGGCGCACGGCATCTTCGGCGGATTGAAGGAAGAGCGTGTCGCGGCTGACGACCTGCAAGGATTGAATTGTACCGTCCGTGGAAATGATCGCGTGCAGTTCCACCTGGCCGTCGCGATGAATCTGTCTCGCAAGCGGAGGATAGATCGGCTCGACGCGGCGGAGCAGCATCGCCGGCTCGAGGTGCGCCACGAGAAGACGGTGTGGCGTTTGAGGACGCACATCCGAAGGCGGTGGCGGCTGACGCCGATCGTCGTTCATTGGAAGGCATCCGACGCATGGAGTGCCTGGTCCAGGCCCTGAGGGAATTCCAGGCGGTTCGGAAGACGGAGGTTCAGGGCTGTCATCGATACGGCTAGGAATGCGCCTCGGCTGAGAAAAGACGTTGCTGAACGGGCTGTGCTCGCGTTGAGGGGTTTGCTGAGTTGTCGTGTTCGTATGCTCGGGTGCGCTGCTGTGGTAGTAGGGCGGAATCGGGGTCATGTTGGCTAATGCGATGCGCTCTGGTTTTCCAAACAGCGGAACCAGAATGATGGCGGCGAGAATGGCGCACTGCGCGGCGACGGAAATAATCAGCGCGCGACGGCGAATGCGGCGCTCGCGGGCGCGTTGTTCGGGGCTGCCTTCCACGAAACAGCCTTGCAGGGAACCAAAATCATTTTGCGGACTGGGGCCGGGTTCGATAGACATCACACACCTCCACAAAAAAGTTCTGCGAGCGAGAACTGAAATTTTTGCGACGCCGGCTTCCTGAGGGTTGCTCAACTACCGCAGGAGACCGGCGCCGCGCTCGCAGGGATGTGAGGTTGCGCGCGTCCTCACAACATTGGACACCAGGATGGGGGACAAGTTCCCAGGGCCCGCGGCGGTTCCTTTCTTAAGCTGCGCGACCGGCCGAGATGGGACGCAGCTTGCTCGCCCCTACAGGGGTCGGCCACGGAATGGAAGGCTTGAACCTGGTGTGCCCACGGGCCGGCACCCGTTCCGCAACCAGCCTTCAAATAACTGATTCTGCTAGACTTATTTCGATGAATCGAAAATACCCTCGCGCGCATCCCATGGTTGTGGACGTGGATCTGAAGGAGGGTTATCCCGATGGATGGGCGTAATGTCGAGACAATTGGCGTGCGCCGCACGGGTTGGGCTGCTCTAGACCGCGATCCGCAGCAGGACAAAGTCGAGTTTGTCTGTCCGTACTGCGGTGCGCGCGACCAGAAAAATGCCAGACGCGAGCGGATGCAATATCACTTTACGGACGGCTTTCTGCAGGATTTGCAGGGCGAAGTGACGCAGTGCCACTCCTGCAAGAGATCGTTGCGCGTGGTTCCGGTAGTGCTGCTGCACGACCAGGACGAAGAGCGGCGATTTGAAGCTGTCTTCTCTGATGAGCTGGCCGCTGCCGCGAAAAATTAAATTCGTTCGGCGATCTGAAATTAGAAAAAGGCTAAAAATGGAAGCGGGGCGCAATTGTTTGCGCCCCGTTTTTCTTTTTGCTTTTAGTTAAGACTTAGTAGCGGTGCCAGCAGCCGAAGCGATCGTAATAGCCGCGGACAAACACTGGGCGCCGTTCGAATCGCGGGCCATAAAACTCGCGATGGACAACGACTTCATGGCGGACGATGCGATCCCGCTCATTCGCTTGCGCGTTAGGTGCACCCACGAAACACAGAGCACCACCCAATACTGCGGCAGCCAAAGCTGCCTTGCCAAACATGGACTTCAAAATATTCGTGAACATTGCGTCCTCCCGGGCGTCTCCAGGACTGCTCTCGGGTTGCGCCCTATATTTTATGAAACACCCCTGCACCACAAATGTTGCGCGGTGCAGAAAGAGTGGCGCCGGCGGGGATGTTCGG
>Ga0074044_10002182_pt1 | contig 17182 bp, 12 predicted proteins | sample BogForMeECP23OM1_FD_94443 | JGI IMG/M metagenome (GOLD analysis project Ga0074044, IMG submission 94443) | Bog forest soil microbial communities from Calvert Island, British Columbia, Canada - Bog Forest MetaG ECP23OM1 | ecosystem: Environmental > Terrestrial > Soil > Wetlands ...
CGATTCTGATCGAGATGATGCGCCGCGAAGGTTACGAACTGATGGTCGGCAAGCCCGAGATCGTCACCAAGCGCATCGACGGGAAACTGATGGAGCCGGTCGAGCACCTGACTGTCGATATCCCCGAAGAATTTGTCGGCGTGGTAATGGAGCATGTTGGCTCGCGCAAGGGCGAAGTCGCCAACATGCATAATCACGGCTATGGCCGCGTCCGCGTCGAATTCCGCGTGCCCAGCCGCGGGTTGATTGGACTGCGCAGCACTTTGCTCACCGACACGCGCGGCACCATCGTCATGAACGCGCTGTTCGACGGATACATCGAGTGGCAGGGAGAAATTCCGCATCGTCCGACCGGCGCACTGATCGCCGACCGGCCCGGACTTACGACCTCCTACGCGCTTTACAATCTGCAGGAGCGCGGCGTGCTTTTCGCCGGACCCGGCATCGACGTTTACGAAGGCATGATTATTGGGGAGAACGCGAAAGACACGGATCTCGACGTCAACATTGTGCGCGAGAAAAAGCTGACCAACATGCGCGCCTCAACTTCCGATGAAGCCATCCGGCTGGTGCCGTATCGCAATCTGAATCTCGAGCAGGCTATAGAATTTATCGCCGACGATGAGTTCGTAGAGGTCACACCGAAATCTCTGCGCCTGCGTAAAAAAATTCTGCAATCGAATAAGCGAAAGAGAGGTTCGCTGGCAACGGTAGAAGGCTGATAGACACGTCTGGTGACGGGGCTTCGCCCCGTCCAAGCCGAGCAAAATGAAGCAAAGCACGCCGAAGCAAGATGCGGAAGCCAGGAAGAACCCTCGCATGTTCCTAATCCCCTGCAGTTGCGGCGCGACCTTCGCCGTTTCCGAGGATTACGACCGCCGTGGAACGCACCTCCGCAGTTTCATCCCCTGCCCCACTTGCGGCAAGCGTCACGACCCGCGCAATCGCCTGCTGACGCTCGACTATCAAGCTGAACGCTTCTGGAAAGTTGGCGGCTGCTGAGGGGTGGCGCTTGAAGGGTTCGTATCAGGGCATCGCTTCAGCGATGCCGTTATTCTTCGAAATGAGATGCCCCTTCAGGGGCTGGGCGTCGGCTCGTTCCATTTGAGGCACTTCACGCCCACGATGTACACTTGCATCATCGCGCGCCCGTAGCTCAGCTGGATAGAGCGGCAGCCTCCGGAGCTGTAGGTCGGGAGTTCGAATCTCTCCGGGCGCGCCAGTTTATTTTGTTTCCTTCCCCGGATTCCACCCTCCTCGGCAACGCTCAGTGAGCGCCCAGCAAGATAACCGTTTCCGTTGCAAAGTCGCCGCGCAGAATGCCGATGCGAACTTTCCCGGTCTTATCGGCCAGTTCGGCGGCCAGCTCCATCGGCGTCCGTACTGCTTTGCCATCCACTGCCTTGATTAGATCGCCGACGTGCAGGGATGCCATCTCCGCGACGCTCCCCGGCTCGATCGCCAGAATCTTCGCTCCGTCAAATTCCTGGGGCCCAGCCACGAGGCCGAGCGGATGGATCGCCATCCCGTGGCTCGGAACAGTCGCCGGTACACTCGCCGGTGGCGGAGCCGGCTTATGGGCAGCCCGAGTCGAGGGTTGACTCTCGGGTTGAGTCTCAGCGGGTTCAGTCTTGGTCTTATGCCAAGGCCGTATCCAAGAGCGATGAGATTCGGACTTAGCCTCGGGTTCCTTCGGAGCCTTGGGCTCAGACGGCGGAAAATTACCGCCAAAACGAAAAGCGATTCCGCCAGCGGCGCGGAGGCCGCCTTCGCTGGCAGCGCCGCTGTTGTTCAGGTGATTGGTATAGATGTAATCGAAAGGTCCCGCCTGAATTCCGATGTGACGAAAGAGCCAAAAATCAAGTCCGCCGCCCCCACCGAACGCCATCGCAGTATCCGACACGGTAGCTGGTGGGGCGTCCCCCAGAAGGTTCGCCCGGTCTTGACCAAAGAGGCCGTGGGCAAAGACGGTGACCCGGCTGGTGCGATCCCCATACGTGTAGCGTGGCCCAAACATGTAGGAAATATTGTTGCAGGTCGCGCCTGAAGCGCCGGCGCAATCGCTAAGCGTATGGCCGCTGATGTTGGCCTCAAGCGAGAAATGATGGAACCGGCCGAAAGCGGCGGAAAAATCCCAGCCATTCAGCTTCAGCTGCTCCGAGGGCGTTTGCGAGCTGAAGGGCTGGTTATAGCTGAGGTAGGAGTAGCCGGCGGAGAAATCGACTGGGATGGACTGAGCTGAAGCGATGCCGAGCAAAAAAAGAGCTGTCAGAGCGCTGTGGACTAATTTTCTCATGTTCCTTTATTGCGCCTCCCGGGGCCGCAAAATATGACACAACCGAACGAATATAGGATCGAACTTGGCAACCAGGTTCTGACCGCTGCCCAGGAGCGACGTACGCTCCGGACTCGGGCCTGCTTTATATCAAGACCTGCGCAAAATTACGGCGAATTAGTGATTATCATTGCCGAGCCGAGAAAAGGCAAATGGGACCAACCTGTCCTGCGCCTTGTGCTCGCCCAGCTTGCGCGTGAGTTTGCCCCCAAATTCCTTACCATGCCTGGCTATCCACCGCTCCCGATCCAGGCAACCACGCCCTCAGCTGCCAGGAAGCTTCTTGCATCCTCAAAACTGACGCCGAACGAAAGGCCGCGGAATTTTCCGTTCCCCGCCAGCGTGAGAACTCCCAGGACCTCTCCCTCGCTGGAGATGACCGGGCTGCCGCTCATGCCCTCGACCGCCGTAATGTCGGTGGCGAAGTCGCAACGGCAGCCGTCCTGGCGCTGGTAGTCCTTGCGCCCCGTGATATGCCCGCTGCGAGTCAGCGGCAGCAGGCCCCAACCGGTAAAGGCCGTGACCCACACCGGTTCTCCGGGCGTGGCCGGACGCAGCCGGATCGGCGCCGCTCGCAGATAGCCCCAGTCCCGGCTATCTTCAGCCGGATGAACGTGGCACACTGCCAGATCCAGCGGCTGGTTCAAGCGGCAGTTTTCCACCAGGAAGGCGCGCAGTCGCCCGGCGTGGATCCATTCCTCATCCGGAACCATCACGCTGAGCGTGCAGCCGGAGTGCGCGTGGAGGATGACGTGCGCGGCCGTAAGCAACGTGCCGCCGGAATCGGCGATGACCCCCGTGCCGCGAACTTGCGTGCGGGCGGCGCGATTGTTCTCCGTACACAGCAGCGGAACCGCCGCGCGCAGGGCAGGTGGAGGCGTCGGCTGAAACGCGGCCGCTTGCGCCCACGCCGAGCCGCTCAGCAGCGATCCGAGAAGCACCGCGAAAATGTTTCGCCTCAAGACTCTACTTCCCGGAGATCACGCCAGATCCCCGACAGCGTTGCTGTGCCTCGCTCGTTTGGGGACGGCAACTCTGGTTTCGTTCTAAAACGTGACCCGCACTCCAAACTCCATTTGCCGAGGGGAGCCGTTGGCGTACGCGCCCGAACCCGCCAAAACCCGGTCCAGCCTCGAAGTGCAGAAGGTGGTTGAGGAGCCGCAGTAACCCGCAGAACTCGCGTTGTTCAGCGAACTCCCCGGCGCCCCGTTCAGGACGCCGCTCAACTGATTCCCCGCGCCGCCGAAGTTGGCAAAGTTGAAAACGTTAAAGAAGGAGGCGTTCGGCTCCAGCTTCACCCGCTCCCCAAGCCGGAAGGGCCAACTTAGCCGCAAGTCGATCGTCTTCAGCCAGGTCGCTTCCGCCGAATGGTCCGGCAGCCCTTGGATCACAGGCGAATAAGCGTCCAGCAACACCAATTGTGTCCCGGTAAACAGCCCGCTGTTGGCCAGCGCTGCACCCGCCGGGGTCAACTTCCCGCCGAAGTGGGTGTTGTAAAACGCGATCGCTTTGGTCAAATTGCTGGTCGAATACTTTCCCGTGCTTCCGATATATGTTTCCGGCAAAAGATCGCCCACCGTGCCGTCACCGGAAATATCGCTGCGGAAGATTTCCCCGGCCACTCCGCCCCCGTCCTGCTGCGGAACATAAGCGCTCAAGGGCAGCGGCGACGCCAGATGCGCGATCATCGAAAGGCGCAGCCCGCGCGGCAACTGTGCCGTCGGAATGAACGTAAACTGGTGCGTCCGGTCCAGCCCCGAGGCTCCCCAATGTTGCAGGCGCGGCCGGTTGTAATCTTCCGCCACGTTCATGATCGAATAGTCTCCCCCGCTGCCATTCGGCTCTGCCAGGTTGCTGCGATAGCGGGACCACGCATACGCAACCGCAATGTCCATCCGCTGCACGCGCTTCGTCGGATTCACTATGCTGGTCTTGTACGCCAGATGCAGACCTTGGTACTGCGATTGCCCGCTGGGAAAGTACATGATGTTTGAGCCCACCGCCGGATTGATCCCGCCGAAGGATGCCTGCATCGGCTTCCCCAACACATTGACCTTCCCTAACACCGAGCACGGAAACGGTCCGCAGAACGCGTTCGACGAATCCAGGCCCTGGCGCGCGAAATCAGTAATGGTCGCCCCCGGCACCGCATTCAGATAGCAGGTCACCGCAGCCTGCGAACTGCTGCCCGCGAACGTCGCCGGCGACAGCGGGCATCCCGCCGCAACCGACAGCGGGTTGGCCGACAGCGTCGCATTGATCGCATCCAGTTCCGCCTGATAGGTATTTTGGGAGGGGTCCAGATTGTAACCGTCCGTCAGCAAGCTCGAGTCTCCCACGTGGTTGGTGTCAATCCCCATCGGAAACTGCGTGCCGATCTCGCGCATATAGTCGATGGAGAACATGCCGTGTTCCCCAATCTGTTTCTGAACTCCGGCGTCCATATGCAGCACGCGCGGCGTCTTGAAATTGGGCGCCAGCAGGCCTCCAAAATTCGCCACGCTGTTCGTCAGCGAGTAAACATTCGGCTGCCCGCCCGTCACCGCCGACTGCGCCGCCACAAACTGCGACTGCAGGTCCTGGATCGCCTGCGACACATCTACCGGCTGATTAACTGCGTTGACAATCGTGCCTCCAATCGGCTGACCACATATCTGCGAGATATTAACTTGGTCTGCGGTGACCGTACTGACCACCGACCCATTCGGAAACAGCACCGCTCCCGCCGGACACAGCGTCAGGCTGCGGTTGTATTGCCCGTTCGACAAGCGGTTGATGCGATCCTGATACGCATTCTGCAACAGAAAATTGTCGTAGAATAACCCCCCACTGGCCCGCACCACCATCCGTCCATTGTGCCCCGGATCCCACGCCAAACCTACTTGCGGAGCAAAATTCCAGTCCGACTGGTTCACGCTTTGGCCGAGCGGATGGTGCTGACCCAGAATGGCGCTGTTCGGATAGAGGCCGAATTGATCGAGAATCAAACCGCTCGTGCACGGCGGGCTCTTCACGATCGTGGTGTTGATCGCCGAACAGGGCGCCCCCGGCAAGTCGCTGTCCGTGCGCCCGCTGTCGCGCACATAGTTCACGCCGAAGCTGATATTGAGGTTCGGAAACAGGTTGAAGGTGTCGCCCAGGTAGCCCTCAAAGCGCGTGTCGAAGTGGCCGCCCGTCGACCGGTTAAAGGCCGAGTTCTCGCTGAAATTTCCCAAGCCGTTGAAAATCGTGATCGTGCCCACCGGATAGTTCAGCGGGTTGTTCACCCCTCCGGGCAGTGCGTCCGGGTTGCCACTAATCGTATTGATCACATCCAGTCCGTTCGAACTGGTCACCGACGCATAATTTCCCGGCCCATAAAAGTCTCCCTGCGCGATGCGGTGAATCGCTCCCCCGAAACGTATCGTGTGATTAGCCCGGTAAACCGTGCTGCTGTCGTAGCGCCCAAAAAGGTCGCGTTGAATCGTCTGCCTCGGGCCCGCCACGCTTGGCCCCAGCCCATAGGATCCAATCTGCACGTGGAGTAGAGGCGCCCCTGCCAGGATCGTCGAATCGCCCAGCGCCGGATTGATCGCGTTCACCATCTTCTGATAGCCTAAGCGCGCGCTGTGCACAAACCGTCCCCGGTTCCAATCCAGCCCGAAAACCGCCGCCGGAACGTTCAACTGATTGCGGAAATTCGACTGGCTGTCGGGAGGCCCGATCTGGTTGGCGTTGTCGTAACTGAGCCGGACGAACCACTTCGTGTCGTCGCTGAGGTTGTAGTCCAGCCGCGCCGTCAGCATGTTCTCGCGAAAATACGCGCTCCGCAGGCTGACCCCATTGACCGCCGGGAACCCGAGCATCATCGGCAAAACGCCATCCTGCTTGCTGCGTTCCCCACCCAGGAATAGAAACGCCTTGTCCTTGATCACCGCGCCGCCCGCCCCAAATCCATACTGCTGCCGGCTGTACTTCGGGCTGCCGGATGGAAACCCGGCCATTCCGGCGATCCGGTCTTCGAGATTTCCAAACAGATTGCCGTGCCATTCATCTCCGCCCGAGCGCGTTGTAACCCGCACCGCCCCCGTTGCGTTCAGCGATTGAAACAACTCCGGTGTGACCCGCGACACGATCACTTCACGCACTGCTTCCGCCGGCAGGCTCAAGGTGGACCCACCCTTGGTCTCATCCATGGTCTCGACTTCATCCACGTCGTAGTGTGTCGTGCGTCCCAGTTGGCTGTTGATTGAGAGCGACTGGGTCCCACTCTTGCCCGGATCGTAAATCCTTCCATCCACCGCTTGCACACCCGGTTCAAGCTCTCCTGCATCCAGATAGTTCCGCCCGTTAATCGGGAGCCTGTCGGCGACCTCGCCATCGAACTTGCTTTCCAGCCGCACCGGCCCGGGATTGATCCATTCCGTCTTGAAATCCGCCGTGGCCGCCGCCCCCAGCACCACCGTTACGCTGGTCTCAACCGGCAGCATGTCGCGGCCTTCCACCCGCACCACGTAAGCGCCCGGCGGCACCGGTTCGGAAAGGTACACTCCGTCCTTGCCGGTCCGCGTTAAGCCCTTGGTGTCGGCGGCCACCGAGCTGTACAAAACCTTCGCTCCCTCCACGGGATTGCCACTGTCATCCCGCACCGTGCCTTGAATGGTGCCGGTGGTCGGGTTTTCCTGGGTCTCTTCCTGCGCCCACAACGGAACGGTGAGTGCAACCAAGAGCAATAGGCCAATGCCAATGAACAGAGAACGACGGACCATCAAGCCAGAGCAATCAAACAAAGTGCCACTCTCCTGGGAGCAGAACCTCAAGTAGAACCGGGAAGCGATTCCGCGTCTAAGGTCTTATAGTTTCCACTGAAATCGAATAGAACAGTTTACTAGATGCGCCCACTTCCCCGTGGCGCTGTATGCGCTTTTAGCCGGAAGGATGATCCCGTAGAGACGGGGCTTGCCCCGTCCTCAGAATGTCCCCTTTCGCGTGTAGTACCCCGCCCGGTAGTGCGACTGATAAGGACCTCCGGCCGGTGCGTTCGTCAGGTCCACCCGCAGTTGACGGAATTCTGAATTCGAATAGCGCTCCGACGGATAGTAGGCCAGCAGATACTGCGTCCGCAGTTCTTCGCTGATCTTCTGGAAGGCTTCGTCCAATTGCACCGCCGACGTGGCGTAATAATATTTCCCGCCCGTGTCGGCCGAAATCTGAATCAACGCGTGCTCGCCGCCCGTATCCCGTCCCGCGTCTGCTTCGATGGGCACGATGATGATGCTATAAATAATAGCTTCCGACTCCTGCGCCGCCCGCAGCGCTTCTTTGTAGTCCACCTGGCTCACGGTGTCTCCGCCGTCGGTGATCACCACCATTACTTTTCTTCCCTGCCGCCGGCTCAGCGCCTGCTCTCCCAGAAAAATCGCATCGTACAACGCCGTCGCCGCGCCATTGTGCACCCGGTCGATGCCAGCGTCGATCTTTTTCAAGTCGGCTGTGAACGGCACCATTTGACTCACTTCTTCGCTGAACTTATACACGGCGAGTCCGTCCTCCGGCCGCACAATCGCGTGCGCGAACTTGCGCGCCGAGGTCAGCTCCAGCGGCAAATCCTTCCTTGTGCTGAGACTCGTGTCCACCGAGAGAACAATCGACAGCGGCAGCGCCGATTCCCGGCTGAAGATCGCGATCTTCTGTTCTTTGCCGTCTTCCTTCAGCAGGAAATTTTCTTTCTGCAGGTTCGCCACTGGAGCCCCGCGCGCATCCGTCACCGTCACGAATACGTTCACCAGCTTCACGTCCACCTTGATTGTGGATTCCGGCTCCTCCGCCAGCAACGGGGCGGTGGCCAGAATGATGGAGAGGAATATGAATAAGACCCGTCGGGTGCACTTCATATGAGCTTCAGTCATTTGGATGCGGGCTGCTCGCCCGCCGTGCCTCCAGGCGATCGGATTTCTTCGGGAAACGGCTCCCCGTCGGCCCACACCGCTCCATCTTCAAAGTATTCTTTCTTCCAGATGGGCACCGTCTTCTTCAGCGTGTCAATGATCCAGCGGCAGGCCTCAAACGCCGCGCCCCGGTGCGCCGCGGCCACCACGATCAGCACGCTCGTTTCCCCAATTTCCAGCCGTCCCAGCCGGTGGACGATCGACGCTCCCCGCACCGCAAAGCGTGTCCGAGCTTCCGCCGCCAGCGATTCCATCTGCTTCAGCGCCATCGCTTCGTAGGCTTCATAGTCGAGATACAGTGTGCGCCGGCCGCGCGTGTTGTCCCGCACCACGCCGTCGAAAATCACTGCCGCGCCATCTGCCGGCCGCTTCAGCCGCCCCACCACAACCTCCATATCAATCCGCTCACGGACAATCCGAACGTCATCCTGAACCTCGCCACCTCGCCCGCCGCCGCCCTCCGCCGTCCCGCCACTCACCGGCGGCAACAACCCGACTTCATCGCCCTCATGCAGCACGCGGTCCGCTCCCGAATACTCCTGATTCACCGCAATCGCCAGCGACGGGGCCATTTCTTCAAATCGCGGCACCTCTCGCGCATAATGAAGGAGTACTTCCCTTACCCGCGCCCCTTCCGGCAGATCAAGGGTTTCGTCCGCTCTTCCAAGCAGGTCCTTCAAAACTCCGAAAAAACGCACGCCGATTTTCATCTGGGAACTGGCAACTGGGTACTGGCAACTGATCTGCTCCAGTGTAGCGCGCCTGCATCCCAAAGGACCTGTCCCTCCGTGCCGCCGTCCGCATCGCCCTCACGTTCGTTCAATTACCTCCGTAATCGTGCATCGGGTCACTTTCGCGCTTAATCTTAGTTACTAACACTCTCTTACCGAGAGGAGCCTGGTTATCGCCAACGTCGCTCAAATCGATGCTGACCGCAGCGCATCCGCCCGGTCCTTCCTCCACAGCCTCAATATTCTGATCAAGTACACCCGGCTGTATGGAGTGAACCACAAGCGCACGGAAGGCCAGTTTCAGACCGCCTGGAACGAGCTCCAACAAGCGCTGCCCAAGAGCGGTGACACTGGTTTTCTGCTCGGCGTGTCCGACAACAAGCTTCTTCTCGACGGCATCCCGCTCGAAACCGGCCAGGCCGAGCGCAGCTTCGCACAACTGCTGACCGCCGCCGGGCTCTCCAGCATCCTGTTCTCGAACAAGGTCACGCTCGAAGACTTTACCCGCCTGGTTCGGGCCTTTGCCATGGGCGGCTCCAAAGCGCAGGATTTCGCCAAGCAGTTGAAGGAAACCATCGGCGATAACAAGAATTCTTCCATCCGCATCAATGAAGTCAAGTTCGTCGCTGCCGATCCCGCCACTGGCGAGATCTCCATGGCCGCACAACTTGCCGCTCAGGCTCTTGGTCCCGAAGCCAAAGCGTGGCTCAACGATCCGCAAAAGCTTCTGCAGTTAATCGCCGCCGCCCAGGGAGCGAGCAGCGGCGGTTCCGGCGCACCCGGCGGGGCGCCCCTCGGCAGTGTTCCCACCGTTCCTATCCCCAGTGGCGCGGCCTCCGGTGGATCGGCCGCGGGCGGAACGTCGTCCGGAAAATGGACCGGCGGCGTCGTTCCCTTGCAGGAAGAGGAAGTCATCGAGACAATCCGCTTGCTGACCCATTTTGGCCAGGCGATGCAGGCGCCCGACGCTTCTCCGGAGATGCTCCAGGTCGAACTCGGCAAAGCTCCCGTAAACGCCAAGGTCAACCTCGCCCAGTTGCTCGAAAGTCTGGCCAAGCAGGCTTCTCAGAACGACACCGACGAAGACAAGGACACCCCGCTGCTGATGAAGGCCGCCGAGAGCATGGCCATCAAGTTCGCTCTCGACCGCTACCAGCGCGGCGACGTCAAGGTCAACGCCGTCCACGACATGATGGAGCACATGAGCCGGCAGATGGACACGCTCCGCCAGATTCTGCGCGTTCAGGAAGAGAAATTATCCAAAGCCGGCATCCTTGTCGATTCCCACGCCGACATTCTCGACCGCATGTTCTGGGCTGAGATTCCCGAGGCCGGCAAGAAAAGCGTTCTGCTCTCCAGCGAAGCCGCCTGCGTGCCGCCCCGCAATATTCGCCAGTTCCTCGAAATCCTTTTTGAGCGCGGGGACAACGAGATTGCCTCTAAGATTCTCGCCAACTACTGCAGCGGCCTTGACGCCAAAGAGGCCGAGCCCCGCCGCAAGACGGCCATTGGCCTGGCTCAAATCGCCGATCTCTACGCCACCGCGCCGGATGAAGTCATGCCCAATGCCCTCGCCCTGATCGGCGAGAAACTGGGGAAGGAAAGCGATTCTGAAATCCAGAGCCTGCTGAGCGCCGCCCTCGCGCGCTTCGGGCAGGAGGCCTGCTCCCGCAAAAAGTACAAAGCCGTCGCCGAACTCTGCGACTCGCTCGAACGAGTAGCCCGGCAACGGCCTGCCCTGGTGCAGGATCTCCGCTCCCGCGTCGGCATCGAGAACCGGCTGCCCGAGATGATCGAAGAAGCCATCAATGCCGATCAGGTACCCGAAGATCTGGTCAGCGTACTGCAACAGCTTCCCAAGATTTCCGTCGAACACCTGGCTGACCGTTTCTTCCGCTCGCAGAAACGCATCGAATGCGACCGCATTGTCGAACTCGCCGGCGAACTCGGACAACCCGGCATCGACGATCTGCGCGACATTCTGCGCACCGCCCAGCCCCGCCAGGCTGCCTCCACCGTTGGCCTCTTGAGCCGCCTCGCCGTCACCACGCTGATCGAGTTGCTGCCTTCGCGCATGGGCGAGTTCAATCGCTTCTATCAGGACATCATCGTTCGCCAGATTGCCTACGGCGCCGCGTCCGACCGCGGCCGCACCCTGCTCGAACTGCTCGAACTGCTCGACTCCCTGATCTTGCCCGAGGCCATCGACGAGATCGGCATGAGCCAGGACCGCAGCGCCAGTTCCAGCCTGATCGCGCTTGCTACGGCGGGTGAAGCCCACAACCGTCCGCCATTTGTGCAACTGAAAGCCATCGAGTCTCTGGGCCGTTTGCGCGAGGTCGAGGCCGTTCCCACTCTGCGCACCATCCTCGACGATAAGAAACTGTTTGGCTACAATCAGCACCGCGAATTGAGAATCGCCGCCATTCAAGCGCTCTCCAAGATTGATCCCCGCTACGGCACCCAGGCGCTCGCCGACAGCGGCCTCGATGCCGCCGAAATCGGCGTCGCACCGCTCGATCCCGGCCCCGGATGCCCCTGGGTCCGCCAGCGCCGCTACGAACGCATCGTCCTGCCGCGCACTCTCTCCGCCACTCTTTCCAGTTCCTGGGGAAAGTCGAATATCGTCATGCGGGAGATGAGTCTGGGCGGCGGTATGGGCACGCGCAGCGACAATCTTCGCGTCGGTTCCGAAGCCCACGTCGAAATTTCTGTGGGCGTGAAGAAAATCCGTGGCGAGGTTCTGCTCCGCCGCGCCCGCGTCAATGAAATCGGCTTCGAGTTTGTCAGCATGGACCTCGACAGCCGCTACCGCCTCCGCCGCGTCCTTGTCGAGGCCCTGCAGAAAGCCCCCGACAATCGCTCCACCCAGTGGGACGGCGAACGCAAAGGCTAGAGCCAGGTCTCAGGTCTTAAGTCTCAGGAAAACCACTTCACGAAAATCCTCGTAGAGACGCGGCTTGCCGCGTCTCCGGCCGCACGCGCAATTCCCCGCGCGCGCCCCTTTCGCTGCAGAAGAAAAAGCCCCTGCAAGTCGCAGAGGCTCTTTCACAACTCAAGCTCGTCAGATCGCGGGTGCCCGCTAACTCCAGAGCGCCCTATACCACCTTCACGAAAATAATCACCAGCGCGAACAGCACCAGCGACTCGATAAACGCCAAGCCCAGAATCAGGGCCACCTGAATGCCCGCGCGGGCAGCCGGATTGCGTCCGAGCGCTTCGCACGCTGCTGACGCGGCCTTGCCCTGGCCCTGCGCCGCTAACCCGGATGCGATGGCGATCGCGAAACCAGAAGTAATTGCCACCCAGTTGGTCGAACCCGTTGCCCCTGCGCCGGTCTGCGCGAACGCTGGGACCGCCAGGACCAAGAACATCATCATTACGAACAACATCATCACAATTCTTCGCATTTTGCTTCTCCTTATTGAATTGCCCTCAGTAGGTGGTTGACGCTGTGCTTCTTGGAGCCAGCGCCCTCACGCTGAAGGGCGAGGTGTTAGGTCTTAGGTCTCAGGAATACCAAGTGCCCTTCCTGAGACCTGACACCTAAGACCTGAGACCTAGTGTTCATGCGCCGTCGCCTCTCCCAGATAGACACAGGCGAGCAGCACAAAAATGTACGTCTGAATCAACGACACGCCAATATGCAGGCCCTCAAAAATAATAGGGATGCCCAGCGGCACTAGCGAGAAAAATACCAGGGTCACCATCTCACCGGCGAACATATTCGCAAAAAGACGGACGGTCAGTGACAGGACTCGGGCCGCATGACTGAACAACTCAATCGGGAACAACAGGATCGGTAAGAACAAACGGACGGCTAGCGGCATGCCCTCTTGCGGCCCGATGAAATGCTTCAAGTATCCCACGGGCCCATTCGCGCGCAGACCCTGATAGTGATAGTAAAACCACGTTAGCAGCGCACAGCCGAGCGGCACCATCGGCACCGCTGTGGGCGATTCCAGCCCCGGCACCAGTCCAATCAGATTGCAGCTCAGGATGAACAGTCCCAGCACGGTCAGATAAGGGACGAACCGCTCCGGATGATACGAGATCGTCTCGCCAGCCAAGTCGCTGACGAATCCGTCAATGAATTCCATCGTGTGCTGCAAACCACCTGGACGCTCCACCGAAAGTTGCGAGCGCACGGCAATAAAAAAGATCGTCAGCAGTATTACCACCAGCAGTTCCATCGCAAAGGGATTCGTGATTGGAGTCGCCGGGTGTTTCGAGTGAATATGCAGCGCCTGCAGCAACGCCAACACCTGCGGGCCGAACAGACGATTCAGGAGTGCGGTAAAAGCCAGTTGTTCCATGGTTAGACTTCAATATCTATTTAGAATTTGTCATCCCGAGCGAAGCGAGGGATCTGCAGTTTCTTCACGCAGTTCACAGACTTACACCCCGCGCCGGAAGGACGCGTATCCTTCCCATGCCGCCTCGGCCATCAGGGCCGCCACCGGCACACACAAGCCCCACAAAAAGCCGTGAAACGCCAGCGAAGAACTCTTGAATATAGCATAGGCAGCGACTCCCACCAACCCATAGCGCACGAGGAAGCGCAGGATGATTCGTCCGCCTTTCTCCCGGCTATTGCGGTTGACGATGCGATCGGCAAGGCCTTCGACGCCGCGCGTCAGCGAGCGAAAATTAGCGTAGGAAACCGCTGCCCCAAAGGCAAACCCAATCGCTCCCGCCCAGCGGTAAAACCAGAATGCCGGCCCCAGCAGCAGAACGCTCGCCACCAGCATGTTGCGCAACACGCGGGGAATGATGCGCTCATGAATTGAGCGGTCGTCAATTTGTAGAGACGGGGCTTGCCCCGTCTCCGCTGCGGGTGGCTGGAGATCCGTGCCCCCGTCGTGATCCTCATGTTCATTCATCTTTCTTGAAAGCGCCCAAAGCCATACGGATCATCTGCCAAAATCCAACCACCGCGCCAAACAGCAGCCCCACCAGATAGAGCCACCGCGTATGCAGCCAGTAATCGGCGACCTTGCCCAAAAAGAAGCCCAGCAAGATGGCCGCCGGAATAATAAACCCCACCTCGGAATAGCGCGCCAGCGAAACCAGCGGATCTTTCTTTTCCGGAGGATTGGGAAGCCCGGGCATGCGAAGGAATTCTACCTTAGCTGTTGGCTATTAGCTCTTAGCGAGAATCCAGCGGCTGAGACCTGAGACCTGACCCCTGAGACCTATCTCATCATCGCCGCCACATGTGGCGATTGCACAATTCCCAACGACCAGTTGACGCCGCTAATAAACGGCTCGGGATAGACACCAATCACCAGCGTCATCAGCGCCGTGACGCCCACTGCGCAGCGCATTCCCAGGCTGACGGGCAGCCGCCCAGTTTCCATCGGCGCGCGCATCAGCATGGCGTTCGCCATCTTCAGGTAGTAATAAAGTCCGAACAGCGAATAGAGCACGCCGAGCGACGCCAGCCAGTAATGCTGGCTTTCGATCAGGCTCAGGAAGATGTAGTACTTGCCCAGGAACCCGGCGGCGGGCGGAATGCCAGCAAGGGAAAGCAGAAACAGCAGCATCAGCGCGGCTTCGACCGGCGCGCGCTGGTAGAGCCCGGCCATGTCGTCGAGTTCGTCGCCAATCACCTTGCGCTGCCGCAGCGACGTGATCACCGCGAACGCCCCCAGATTCATGAACGTATAGACGAGCAGATAGATCAGGATTCCCTTGAAGCCGTCATTAAAGCCTGGGCTACCGGGCTGCGAAGTTCCTATGGCTACAAACGCCAGCAGCATGTAGCCGACGTGCGCAATCGAGGAGTAAGCAAGCAGCCGTTTCGTGTTCGTCTGCGTGAGCGCGGCGAAATTGGCGCCGGTCATGGTCGCGATTGAGACAAACACAATCACCGGCGTGTAAACCGAGCGCAGCGGCCACAACCCAAATACCAGTATGCGCAGCAGCAACGCCCAAGCCGCCGCTTTCACCGCCACCGACATGAATCCGGTAATGCTGGTGGGCGCGCCTTCGTAAGCGTCCGGCGCCCATTGATGAAAGGGAACGGCGGCAATCTTGAACAGCAGCCCCACCATGGTTGTCAGCAGCGCGATCACCACCACAGGATTGTGCGGATTCTGCGCCGACACTGCGCGCGCAATGACTGCCAGATTCGTGCTGCCGGATAGTCCGTACAACAGCGAAAGGCCGTAGGCAAAAATGCCCGACGAAAACGCGCCGAGCAACAGATACTTCAGGGCGGCTTCGTTCGAGCGCCGGTCGCGGCGCAAGAAACCAACCAGCACGTACGTGGAAATCGCCATCAGTTCGAGCCCGATGAAGAGCAGCACAATGTCGATTCCCGCTGCCATGCACATCATGCCCACCACGGAGAGCAGCAGCAAAGCATAGTATTCGCCGTGGTGTTCATCTTCCAGTTCGAGATAGTGCACTGACATCAAGATGGCGATCGCCGCTCCCGCCAGAAACAAGTACCAGAAATAGATGGCGAAGCGATCGACCAGCAGCGAGTTATAGAAGCCGGACGCGCCCCACGGCAGCCTCGACTGAATTTCCCACACGCACAAGGTGGCAAACAGCACCCCGATAAACGCGCCCACAGCATCGACCCACTTCCATTCCCGCGGAACCCACAGGTCAATCAGCAGAATGCCGAGCGCAAAAATGGTGAGTTCCACCATCGGCAGCATCAACTGGTAATCGACTGAGAGGCCTCGCACTTAATTGCTCGCTTTCGGAACGGTGGAGTTCGGTCCGGCGGCTTTCGGCCGGACAGCCTTCGGTGCAACGCCTTTCGGTGCAACGACGGCGGGCGCCTGCGGAGCTGGCGCAGGCACAACCTGCGCATTCACCGGCGCGTTGGCTTCGTGAATCGTCTGCACAATTTGATTGACTGGTTGTTCAAGGATCTGGAAAAACGGCTTCGGATAAAGGCCGATCCAGAACGCCATAATGATCAGCGGCACAAACGTAAGAACTTCGCGCGGCGTAAGATCATGCAGCTTTTCGTTCTTCGGATTCGTCACCGTCCCGAAGAAGACGCGCTGATAGAGCCAGAGCAAGTAAGCCGCGGCCAGAACCACGCCCGGAGCCGCCCAAGCCGCCCATCTCCAGTTCGCGGTGAATGCTCCCTGCAGAATCGTGAACTCGCCGACAAATCCATTCAGCAGCGGCAATCCCATCGACGAGAGAAACATGATCATCGTGATGGTTGCGTAGATCGGCATCACGTTCGAGATGCCGCCATACTCCGCGATCTCGCGCGTATGCCGACGCTCGTACAGAATGCCGACAATCAAGAAGAGCGCGCCGGTGGAGATGCCGTGATTGACCTGCTGCAGCACCGAGCCAGACAAGCCCGTCGAATTCAACACGAAGATTCCCAACGTGCAGAAGCCCAGATGGCTGACGGACGAGTACGCCACCAGCTTTTTCATGTCCTTCTGCATCAGCGAAACCAGCGCCCCATAGATGATGCCTACGAGCGAGATCCCGATCATCCAGCCTTGCACTTTAGGATGCGAGACCACCGCGGGAAAGAATGGCAGCGAGAACCGTACGAATCCGTATGTTCCCATCTTCAGCAAAACGCCTGCCAGAATGACGGAGCCGGCGGTCGGCGCTTCCACGTGCGCATCCGGCAGCCAGGTGTGGAACGGAAACATCGGGACCTTGATCGCAAATCCAATAAAGAAAGCAACGAACAGCCAGATCGCAATGTTGAACGGAATCAGGGGCGCCGTCTTATAAAGTTCGGGAATGCTGAACGTATAGACATGCGGGCTAGTAACCGCGTAGTGATGGAAGTAGAGGAACAGAATGCCAAGTAACATCAGCACGGAGCCGAGTAAGGTATATAAGAAGAACTTGATGGCCGCATAAAGCTTGCGCGGCCCACCCCAGATGCCAATCAGCAGATACATCGGCACCAGCATCGCTTCCCAGAAAACGAAGAAGAGAAAGAAATCGAGTGCCATGAAGACGCCGAGCATGCCCGTCTGCAACACCAGGAACCAGACGTAATATTCCTTCACCCGAATCTCGATGGCGGTCCAGGAAGAAAGAATCGAGATCCATCCCAGCAGCGTGGTCAGCATGATCAGAAGAAACGAAATGCCGTCAATGCCCAGGTTGTAACCCGCGCCAATCGAGGGGATCCAGTTGTTCGGTGTGCCCTCGAGGAACTTGAAGTGGGTAGGGGTCACGTC
>Ga0074044_10002184_pt1 | contig 17178 bp, 17 predicted proteins | sample BogForMeECP23OM1_FD_94443 | JGI IMG/M metagenome (GOLD analysis project Ga0074044, IMG submission 94443) | Bog forest soil microbial communities from Calvert Island, British Columbia, Canada - Bog Forest MetaG ECP23OM1 | ecosystem: Environmental > Terrestrial > Soil > Wetlands ...
CCACAACGGCTGGCTACCCGGCTGGCTACCGGAAGATAACGAAAATCGAGGGCAGGCCCGCGTTGTAAACTCTGCATATATGGCATTGCGTTCGCGGTCCCACCCTTCGGAATCCAGCAATCTTTTCTCCGCGCCTAAATCCGCGGCCGCGGCGCATACGGCTCACGTCGATGGCGGAGCTCGCGGCAATCCTGGGCCTGCGGGTTATGGGGTTGCTATACAGGATGAGTCGGGGCATCCGGTGGCCGAGCTTAGCGAATACCTTGGACACCGGACTAACAACTACGCTGAGTATCAGGGACTGCTGGCCGCTTTGCGCTATGCCGCTGAAAACCAGATCAAGGCGCTCAAGGTGATAAGCGATTCGGAATTGATGGTGCGGCAGATGAAAGGCATCTACAAAGTGCGGCATCCGGAGTTGCGCAAGCTCTATGACGAGGCGCAGACGCTGGTGCGGCGGCTGGAGCACTTTGAAATTCGGCACGCGCTCCGCGAGCACAACCAGGTGGCGGACCGGTTGGCGAATGAGGCTATGGATCGGGGACGGTAGCGTGGGCAAGGCTTGCGGAGGGACGGGCGCCCTCGCCCGTCCAGCCGAGGGCAGCTCGGCATCTGCCGCGGCCTTCGTAACGCCAGGCCAGCCTTAACCTCGTTTACCCGGCGGCGGAGTGGTCGTGGATGATTTTCCAGCCTTCGGGAAACTTGCGGAAGATTAGAGTGAACAAGCCGTGTGGGGTTTTGCCGTCGGACATGGTCAGATGAAATTCTCCGCGCACGAGGGCTGCGTCCGGGCCCAGCATCTGGATGCGCAGGTTGGCGAATTCGAGCTTGCCCATTTCGTGGCCCGCGCCCTGATAGTTCTTCTGATAGCGATCGAGCGCTGCCTGCCAGCCCTTGGATTCGTGGGCTCCGGAAAAAAATGTCAGGTCGGGGGAGTTCCAGTAGCCGGCCATGAAGGCTTGCAGGTCTTGGCGATTCCAGGCGGCTTGCTGGTCTTCAATTACTTTTCGAATCGCCTGGCGCGCGGCGTTGGTCGAGTCCTGGCCGCTGCTGGCGCCTGTCAGGGCGGCGATGACACCAATGAGCAGAAGGAAATCTCGCATACGGCCTCTGTCGCGTCCGTTTCGCATCATACCGCTTTAAATTTCCTGAGGCGAAGAAAAAGGGGGCTAGAAAAGTAATTTGCGGGGTCCGATCCGAGTGCTATAGCGAAGTGGCTGCGAAACGTGCAAAAATCATCTGGTGCGGTTCCGATTTTGCGAAGCCATGTCCGGTGTCCTTGCCTTCGTCCTCGCAGCCGTAGTCTGTTTACCTGCCCAGACCAGTCCATCTCCCTCGTCGCCCCCACCCTACTTGCGAGTCTGTAGTGACAAGAATCCGCCGCCTTGTGCTACGCCGCCTCACCCCATCAATTCTCCTCCGCCAGAGTATTCACAGGAAGCGCGCGAGGCGAAGATTGAGGGAACGGTAGTTCTGCGGGCAATCGTGGGCGTGGACGGTCACGCCCATAATATTATGGTCGCTCGCACGCTCGGGCATGGATTGGATGAGCAGGCGATCAAAACTCTGAAGGAGTGGACGTTTAAACCGGGAACGAGTCAGGGGGCGTCCGTTCCCGTTCTGGTAAATTTCCAGATGGACTTCCACCTCACGCACTGAGCACAGACTCAGTAAGCGAGGGAGTCTTCCGCACTTTCTACGCCCGGCTCTTTTTCGTTGCCGTGGCCGCTTTCACCTTCACGGTTTCCCACGGGCGCTTCGGACGCTCCACCTCGCGCTCGTCGCGGTCTTTGATGCGATCGTAATGATAGGAGTCGCTGACTGTGCCGAGCGATTCGTTGTAGAGGCTGGGTAGTCCCAGCGCTTCTTTCAGTTCTTCGGAGAACTGCTGCAGCGCTTTCAGGTGGTCGGCCGTGGCTGGCACTTCGGTTTTAGTCGTCTTCATGAACTGCTGGTAACCGCGATTGATCAGCTTGGAAATTTCGCTGCCGATCATGTACCCGGGATAGGCGAAAATTTTTACGCCGCCGTCCTCGGTCTTCTGGATCGCCGCCGAGCAGTTGTACTTCTTCAGAAACACGCGGGTTTGCGCACCCGGAGCTTCAATCAGATCAAAGCCATGATCGCGCAGCCAGCTGACTGCATCTTCGTAGGTTTTCTGTTCGACCTTCGCTGTCATTTTATGAACTCAATTCCCGTCTCACCCGGTTAGATGCGGCTGGCACGGTTTCGATGGAACCAAAACCGTTGAGCACGAATCTAATGACTGTCAGATTTCAGCAACGCTAGTATAGATATACCTTTTTAAGATTGCGGGCACATTACTCTAGTCACTCAAGGATTTCACTCGATGACGTCGGCAGCGTCCGGTCCGGCACCATCGCACGCTGATGGAGAAGCCATTCTCGCGCGCATCGGCAACACGCCGTTGCTGCCGCTGCACGCGCTCACTCGCAATCTTCCCGGCGTACAGCTTTGGGGAAAGGCCGAATGGTACAACCCTGGCGGATCGATCAAAGACCGCGCCGCCGCCAACATTGTGACGGAAGCACGGCGCTCGGGTAAACTCGCCGCCGGAAAGATTCTGCTCGATTCCACCAGCGGAAACACTGGCATTGCCTACGCCATGCTGGGCGCCGCGCTCGGATTTCCGGTGACGCTGTGCGTGCCGGAAAATGTTTCTCCCGAGCGAAAACGAATTCTACAGGTATACGGCGCAAATATCATCTACACCGATCCGGCGGAGGGTTCGGACGGGGCGCTGAAAATTGCGCGGCAACTGGCGGAGCGGCATCCCGATCTTTATTTTTATGCCGACCAGTATTCGAACGACGCCAACTGGCGGGCGCATTACGAGACGACGGCCAACGAAATCTGGCAGCAAACGGAAGGACGTATCACGCACTTTGTTGCCGTGCTGGGCACGACTGGAACCTTCGTGGGAACGACGCGGCGGTTGAAGGAGCTGAATCCGGAGATTCGTTGCATTTCCCTGCAACCGGACTCGGCTTTCCACGGCATCGAGGGCGCGAAACACTTGGCGACGGCGATCGTCCCCGGCATCTACGATGCTTCGCTCGCTGACCAGAATCTTGAAATCACAACCGAAGCCGCGCACGTCATGGCTCGGCGATTGGCTCGCGAACAGGGGTTGCTGGTCGGAGTCTCGTCGGCGGCGGCCCTGGTGGGCAGTGTGCAGATAGTTGAGAACCTGAAGATAAATCAGCGTGCGACTATCGTGGCGATTCTCTGCGACTCGGGCGAAAAGTATTTGAGCGAGAGATTCTGGCAGGAAGAATAAGATTGAGTCATTGAACTATATGAACTATTGATTCAATGATTCAATGACTCAATGATTCAATCTCTTCCGATGCTCACGCTCTCACAATCTGCTTACGTCTCGCTTCGTCAACACGGAGAGGAAACTTATCCGCACGAGTGCTGCGGCGTCCTGCTGGGACGGTTCGGCGACGATGGCTCGAAGACCGTCACGCGCAGCGTTCGCTGCGGCAACACGCGTGACGACTCGCCGCACAACCGGTATGGCATCGATCCCAGGGAGCTAATTCGCATTCAGCGCGAAGGGCGCGAGCGCGGCGAAGAGATCGTCGGCTTCTATCACTCTCATCCCGACCATCCTGCGCGATGGTCGCCTACCGACCTTGCGGAAGCCCACTGGTTCGGCTGCTCCTACTTGATTACCAGCGTGGAGAAGGGCCGGGCCACGGTTACGCATTCGTTCGAACTAACGGGCAGTGAACTGACGGGCAGCGACGAAGACGACAAGAAATTTGTGGACGAGAAGACGGAGGTGGTTTGATGATTTCGGCTTGCATCTTTCCCCGTACCATAGCATCTTTATCTACATGGCACAGATCCAGATTCCTTCTCCGCTTCGGCAATACTCGGGAAAGCAGGCTTCGGTCGATGTTCGCGCAAGCACCGTGGGTGAGGCCCTGGCCGGGCTGGTCGCGCAACATCCTGAACTGAAGCGTCATCTTTATAGCGACGACGGGAAACTGCGCGCGTTTGTGAACGTCTACGTCAACGATGAAGACATGCGCTACCTGCAGAAAGAAGCGACCGCGGTCAAAGACGGTGATACCATTTCGATTGTGCCGTCGATTGCCGGCGGGGCGGGCGCTTTGGCGGCGCGTCGCTTCGCAATCTAGTTCGCCTTCTACCTGACGACAGTTGAAAAGGATTCCATGGCTACACTCTCCGATGTAAAACCAGCCGATGTAAAACCCGCCGAAGCCGCATCCGCATCCTCTTTGAGCAACGACGAGATCCTGCGCTACTCGCGGCATCTGATCATGCCCGAGGTGGGGATGGAAGGCCAGCAGAAGCTCAAGGCCGCGAAAGTGTTGTGCATTGGAGCGGGCGGGCTCGGTTCGCCGCTGGCACTTTACTTGACGGCTGCGGGCGTGGGCACGCTCGGCATCGTGGACTTCGACGTGGTCGATTACACCAACCTGCAGCGGCAGATTATTCATACTACTAATGACGTTGGGCGCAAGAAACTTGATTCTGCCGGCGAGAAACTGAAGGCGATTAATCCGTTTTTGAACCTGCGGACGTTTGACATGAAACTTACCAGCGCAAATGCGCTGGAATTGTTTCGCCAGTTCGACATCGTGGCCGACGGCACCGACAATTTTCCTACGCGCTACCTGGTCAACGATGCTTGCGTGCTTACGGGCAAGCCGAATGTTTACGGGTCGATTTTTCGGTTTGAAGGACAAGCCAGCGTGTTCGCAACCGAGGACGGACCTTGCTATCGCTGCCTTTATCCCGAACCGCCACCGCCGGGACTGGTGCCTTCGTGCGCTGAGGGCGGAGTGCTGGGAATTCTCCCGGGACTGGTCGGTGTGATTCAGGCGACCGAGACTATCAAACTGATTCTGGGGCAGGGCGACTCACTTGCCGGACGATTGCTGCTGGTCGACGCGTTGGGCATGAAGTTCCGCGAACTGAAGCTGCGGAAGAATCCCGAGTGCCCGATTTGCGGGACACACCGCACGATCCACGAGTTAATTGACTACGATCAGTTTTGCGGCATTCGCGGACAGGAAGAACCGGCGGGGAACGATATTCCGTCGATCTCGGTGGAAGAGTTGAAGAAGAAGTTAGATGCCAAGGCCGACGTGTTTATTCTCGACGTACGCGAGCCGCACGAATACCAGATCTGCAACTTGAAGGGATATCTCATTCCACTCGGTGACTTACCCAAGCGCGTGAACGAACTCGACTCAAGCCGTGAAATTGTGGCGCATTGTAAGATGGGCGGGCGCAGCGCTAAGGCGGTCAACTTTCTGCGGCGCGCCGGATTTACTAAGGTCTATAACCTTACGGGCGGGATCTTAGCATGGGCGGATCAGGTGGATCCTACGATGCCTAAGTACTGAAACCGGTTCTCAGTTTCTCAGTTGGTGCGGGGAGCGCGTAAGCGCTCCCTTTTTCGTGGCCTGGAGATTCACGTTGACATAGTTCCCGCATAGAGGATAATGGGCGGTTCCGACGCAGTCGTCCGCGACACGATAAGATCAGAGGATTCCCATGCAGAAAAGTTGGTCGCTATTTTTGATTGTGTTGCTTTCGGCTCGTGTATCAGCGGGCCAGACCGGCAACACTCAAGCTACTGCGCCTCCGCCTCAGCAGACGGCCGAGACTTCGAACTTCACGTCCGCAAAAGGATTTGTGCTGGAAGACTCGATCCCAGTAAAGATGCGTATCAATCGCACAATCTCGTCCGCAGATTCGCATGTCGGTGACACGGTGGATTTTGAAGTTCTCCAGGACATCAGCGTAAACGGCATTCTCGTCATCCCAAAAGGAGGCTTGGCCTATGCAACGGTTACCGAGGCCCAAGCGAAGCGCCGAATGGGGCGAGCTGGAAAACTTGATATCAACATTGATTACGTGAAATTAGTAACGGGTGACAAAGCTGCGCTGCGCGCTATAAAGAATGTCCAAGGCGGTAGCCATGTCGCGGGCATGACAGCCGGGATCGTGGCGACAAGCCTGGTATTCTTTCCGGCAGCGCCGTTTTTTCTTTTCATGCATGGCAAGGATATTACGATTCCCAAAGGGACCGAGATCACGGCTTATGTCAACGGAGACATGAAGCTCGATATTGCCAGATTTCAGCCTTCGGCGCCCGTGCAGAGTGTAGCCGCCACTAATCATGATCAGAGCGCCGGTTCTACGTCCGCCAAGCTGCAGATCGAATCAACTCCCCCCGGGGCGGATATCGAGGTTGACGGCAGCTTTGTCGGTAACACTCCTTCCGATGTTCAGGTGTCGGAGGGCGATCACATTGTTGTGATCAAGAAATCAGGATTCAAGGACTGGGAACGAAAGTTGAAGTCCAGCGCAGGCAGCAGCGTGCACCTCGGTGCTGAGTTGGAAAAAGCCGACAGTCCCGCTCCTGCGGTCCAGAATAACTAGCGTCAACCACGATACCTACTCCAACAAGCCAAAGGGAGCACCGAAGTGCTCCCTTGCTTACTTTCCTTCCAGGAGTTAGTAAGTTACTTGCCTCCGGCCATTTCGGCTTTCTCGGTGGGGGTGAGGGCCAAGGCGTACTTTTTGCCGGCGAAGCGCAGTTCGGAAACTGTTGCTTTACCGCCGGAACGATCGACGACCGTCGAGTCGTGATCGTAGGCTTTGTCGAGGGTTATCACCTTGGCCGCGGTTTTCGCTACTTCCCTGTTGCCTTTCAAAAAGGTTACTTCTACGTTCGAACCCGTGCCATCCCAGCGCAGTTGATAGTCGCCGGGGGCTAGTTGCTGGCCGTTGACTTCGAACGCTTCCCGCGCCTGAAACGAACCCTTATTACTTGCGAACGCACTCGTCGCCAGCAGCACGGCCAGGCCGAGCACAACCGTCTTTGCCACGTTGTTCAATCTCATTTGCTCCTTCGCTTTCTACCCGGTTTTCTGGCCGGGACGTTAGGGGCGGCGGGTGGTGGTGCGAGTGCGCGCAATTGCGGCTTGCGTTTTTCGCGCGAAGTCCTACAATGCTGCGTGTCAGGGTGACGCAAAAAGGCGCGGGCCTCAAACTCGTTCTTTTTGTCGGACTGCGCTCATGCAGGGCCGCCAAAACCAGGCGTGAGCCAGTCCCGTCACTCTGAGAATTTGTAAGCGGATCGAAGTTGGTCTCGTCCACCTCACTGCTGGTTCGTTACAGGATACGAATCTCGGTTTGAGTTGGTTCCCGTTTATTTTTTCGAACCATGTTTTTAGTTATGGCACTTTTGCTGCCAAAGGAGAACCCTCGCAAATCATGCTGTGCGAGTGTGATGCGCGTTGCCCTAACGGCATCGGCTGGTTGCTTCCGTACAGCGCTGTCCGAAAATGAACGGCACAGGCGCTGGCCTTTGCGCGAAATCTCTTTGCCTCAAGCATTTTGCCAACATATCTATTAGACGTACGTGCGGTGGGCGGGTTAGCGGACGGGTCGTCCCGAACAACTCCTGTAACAACTTGTCATCCCGAACGAAGTGAGGGATCTGCAGTTCTTCGACATCGTTCCGACTCAAGACAAAACATCCACGTCTTGTTCTTCACCAGCGCTTTTTAAAGGAGTTGCATAAACCCGAGCGGCTAACTAATCTTCAGCACGATCTTGCCGTAGTTCTTGCCTTCCTGCATGAGCGTGTAGGCTTCGCGGGCTTGCTCTAGCGGATAGACTTTTCCGATCACGGGATTCAGTTTGCCTTCTGCCAGCCATTCGGAAAGCTGCTTCCATGCGGATTCCATGAGCAGGCGGTTGGCACTTAGATAAGACAGCCAGAGGCCGTGAACGCTGGCGCCTTTCGCGTAGAGGACGCGGGTATCAAGCAGCGGAGTTTGACCGGTGGCGGCGCCGTAGACGATGACGCGTCCGAAATCGCGGAGGCACTTAACGCTTTTGGCTACGTGCTCGCCGCCCAGCATTTCGAAAACTGCGTCGACACCTTCGCCTTGCGTCAGCTCTTTGATGGCCTCCACATAATCGCGCTGCTTGTAGTTAATGCCGTGTTGCAGGCCCAGTTCGCGCACTTTCGCCAGCTTGTCGTCTGACGAAGAAGTACCGTACATTTCCATGCCGAGAATTTTTCCGATTTGCACGGCGGCGGTGCCAACTCCTCCGGCTACGGCGTGAATGAGGACGCGGGGTGCGGGGTTATCTTTTTCTCGAATTAGCAAACCGGCCTTCCAGTAGGCGAAGTAAGCGGTGAAGAAATTTACCGGGAAGGCTGCGGCTTGTTCGGCGGTCCAACTTTCGGGGACGGGCCAGACGAGGTTGCGATTGGCCACGGTTTTTTCCGCGAAGGCGGCCCATTGCGTGTAGCCCATGACGCGGCGGCGAGTGGGCTCTCCGTTGGCGGCTAGTTCGATGCCGGCGAATTCGCGGCCGGCGGTGAGCGGAGGCTTGGGAGTGCCGGCGTATCCGCCATGAGTGGTCATAAGATCGGCGAAGTTCAAGCCCCCTGCTTCCACTTTCACCAGGCGCTGCTCGGGCGTGGGATGGGCGTCGGGGACTTGCTGGATTTCCAGAACCTCGGGACCGCCGAAACGAGTGATGACCAGAGCTTTCATGAGGAAAGTTTAACAGTGTTGTCGGTTGCGGGGCGCTCTGGCTGGGGGCGTTCGCCTCGCCCGCGAATCGGAGTTGCATCTAGCAGCGGTCCCTACGCAAGCACTTCTCTACCCGCAGGTTCGCGAACTTGGCTTCTGCATCTATAATGGTGGTCTTGTTTCCGATCTCCGTGGCCTCAAGGATTCTCTGGCGGCGGGGACGTGAATTGCGCCTTGTGGGTAGGCGCGATTCGAGGGTGGGGATGGAAACGTCCGCGCCTCCCGTGTTTGGAAAGGAAACGCTTGCTGGATCACTCCTGCCTGCTTGTTTCCTGTTGTGAAATCGCGTAAAGCTTCATGCCGCTTACTGACCATTTCGGGCGTTCGATTCACGATCTGCGGATTTCGATTACCGACCGCTGCAACTATCGGTGCGTTTATTGCCGGACGGGGACGAATGGCGCGGCCTATGCGGAGCTTCCGTTCGACGACTATTTGCGGATGGCGCGGATTCTGGTCGGGCTTGGCATTACTAAGATTCGACTGACTGGCGGCGAGCCTTTGCTGCGCAAGGGAATTGTCGAGTTCGTTCGCGACCTGGCTCGGCTGCGAACGTTGGATGGAGAGAAGCCTGAAATTGCGCTGACTACGAACGGGCATCTACTGGCGGAGATAGCTCGTCCGCTGAAAGCGGCGGGACTGGATCGGGTTACGGTCAGCATGGATGCGGTGGATCCGGAGCGCTTTGCCCGCATTACGCGCGTGCCCAATGGATATGAGAGTGTGCTTGCGGGAGTGCGCGCTTCGCGGCAGTCGGGGCTTGATCCGGTGAAGATCAATTGCGTGCTGCTGCGCGGGTTCAATGAAGACCAGGTGATTCCGTTTGGAATGTTTGCGCGGGAAGAACGGGTGGTGGTGCGGTTTATCGAATTCATGCCGCTGGAAGAAGACCGGGTTTGGACTCCAGAGATTGTGGTTACTCTGGATGAGATCGTGCGGCGCATGTCGGAATATTTGCCGCTCGAGGAGATTGGGCGCGGGCGCAGCGAAACCGCGCGCCGGTATCGCTTCCGGGACGGAGTGGGCGAGATTGGAATTATTGCGCCGGTGTCGCATCCGTTTTGTGGACACTGCAGCCGGATCCGGATTACATCGGATGGGAAGCTGCGGACTTGTTTGTTTTCGGTGTGGGATCACGACCTGCATGAGTTGATGCGGCGCGGCGCGACGGATGAGAAGCTTACCGAGTTCATTGTGAAAGTGGTGGAGAAGAAAGAAGAGCGGCACCATATTGGGGAGCCGGGATTCGTTCCGGCTTCGCGGACGATGGTGCATATTGGGGGGTAGGACAGTTCTCAGCTGTCAGTTGTCAGTTCTCAGTAATGTTACCTGGTTGCCCTCCGGTTGGTCGGCGTGCGGTTTCCCACACCAGACTCGTTTCATAAAATCAAGTCCTTTCAGTCACTTGCGCAGATTACTCCAGTGGTTCTACGCCCTTTGGAGAGATTGTCGTCGTCGTCAGCGCACCCTATACTGACGGTACTCTGGTTCTGGATTCTTCGGCAGGTTGGCGGGTAGGGTTGGCCCTAATGCAAGTGTGTCTTTTGGCTGGTTTTGCCGAGATTGAACCCGTATGCTGCGACGCCTGCAAATCGCGCTGATGGCTGGCTTAACCGCGATCTCCTTTCATTCCATGCTGTTTTCGCCGATGGCGGCCTGGGCGGAGTCGGGCGAAAGAAGCGGGGCTATCACTTCGACTACCGACGAATCCGGACGCAAAGTTTATGTGAACGGGGATGGTCGCAGCGGTGACGCATCCTCTTCCTCTTTTTCTTCGGATTCACGGGAGACTACTGCGCCGACGCGCTCTCCGCTGGTTTATTGGAGTTCTACCGAACATCGCTTCAAGCCGGTGCCGACGAATGGAGCGGTGATGCGGGCAGCGCGCACGGCGGCTTCGGAAGTCAACACTTATCTCGACGGCAAATCGCAGCCCCACCAGGCGGTTAGCAATGGGTTTACGCAACAGGATATCGACGCCGCAATTGACGCGGCGGCAGCGCGGCATCACGTCGATCCGAGCCTGGTGCGGTCGGTGGTCAAGGTGGAATCCAATTTCAATCCCAATGCGGTGTCGCGCAAGGGAGCGATGGGGCTGATGCAGTTGATGCCGGCGACGGCGCGGTCGCTCAACGTGGCCAATCCTTTTGACCCGGAACAGAACGTGGATGCGGGAGTGCGGCATCTAAGGAAACTGTTGGATAGCTATGGCGGCAACGTTCGCCTGAGTCTGGCCGCTTATAACGCCGGGTCGGGAGCGGTGGCGCGGAGTGCGGGGGTTCCGCATTTCCGGGAGACGCAGGATTACGTCCGGCGAATCACTAGCCTGTATCACGGTGGAGAGGCTACGGATTCGTATGTTATTGGCAACGTGGCACATAACCCGTTTAAACAGGAACCGGTGCGGGTCGAGCGGGATGCCAGGGGCGTGCTCTACATCAGCAATACGCAATAAGCTCGCAACTTCGCATCCCAGGTTGGGTTGTGAGCATTGAATCATTGAGTGATTGAATCATTGAAGCAATGATTAAATGACTCAATGACTAAATGATTCAATAGCAATGCAGACCCAGGCTTCTACGACCCTAACTCGCACGGGCCTCAGTCGAGGCGGGCGCGCCTTTTGCTTTGGCGTCGCGTTCTTCTGCGTGTTGCTGCCGCTGGTTTCTGCATCGGCTCGGGTTCATCACAACGTCCATTACAACGACGCCTGGGCTCGTCAGCAATTTGCCAAAGCGGATCGCATGCGGGAGGCTTTGAACGGGCGTCCCTTGGGCGAGCGGACTCGGCGCGAATATCAGCGAGTGATCGATTCTTACCGGCGCGTGTACTTCAGCGCTCCGGCGTCATCGAAGGCGGACCCCAGCGTGGTGGCGACGGCTGAGCTCATGGTCGAGATGGGGCGGCGCTTCGACGATAACAAGATTCTGCGTGGCGCGATCGACGAGTATCGCTTCCTGCGCAAGCAATATCCGGGCAGCAAATACCGCTTCGATGCGCTGTTTACGATTGGCGAAATTTACAAGGACGATCTTAACGATCCGGAAGAGGCGCGGACTACCTTCACGGATTTTCTGCATCGCTATCCGCGCAACCGGCTGGCCGACGATGCCCGCGCCGCAGTGAAGGAAATCGACGCTGCGGCGGCGGAAATGGAACACCCGGCGCAGAAGACGGCGCGGAAGCAACGGCCTGATTCCGGTAACCGCGCAGGTAACGACTCCGGTAACAACTCCGCTAGCAGCGACGCCAGCGGAGACTTCCCTTCCGCGGACTCGGGTGGATCCGCGAATGCCGCCAACGCTCGCCGCAGCGGGTTGCCGCGTGTGACCGGAGTTCGCCACTGGTCCACCCCCGACTACACTCGCGTCGCCATTGACGTGGAGCAGGAAGTGAAGTTCGGCTCGCAGCGCATCTCCAATCCGGATCGGATATTTTTCGATTTGCGCGGCACCAAACTGGCATCCACGCTGGTCGGGAAAACTTTCGACGTTGACGATGGCTTTCTGAAAAAAATTCGGGTAGCGGAGTTTCAGCCGGGTCGCACGCGCATTGTGCTCGAAGTGGACAACCTGGCGAGCTATGACGCTTTCCTGTTGCCCGACCCTTACCGGCTGATCATTGATGTTCATGGCAAGGATGTTAAGGGGAAAGAAAAGCGGATGACGACGGACGCGGCTCGGAGCGAGGGGCATTTGGCTAAGGATAGCGATCCCTCGGACGCGGATGACGACTCCAGCGCAGTGGAGAGCCGGGCGTTGCCGCCCGGCAGGACCGGCGAGGCGCCCATCCCCACGCAAACCCTTCCTACGCAAGCCAAGACGAACGCCGACAACTCCGGGAAAGGATTGGTCGAGACGGATTTACCCGCCGCGGATGCTGGCGCGGAATCTAAATCGCCCAACTCCGGGAAAGTTGCGCGCGGCAGCGGCGTAACTAAGACTACGGTTGAGGTCAAGGATTCGACCCACGGGGGAACGACGCGCAGAATTCCGAAGACGATCGTTGCAGCGGACGCGGACTCGGACTCCGGGGACGATGCGAAGGACGCGACTCCGCCGACGGTGGCCGCACGGGAATCGTCTTTCCCTTCCTCTTCCTCTTCATCTTTGCCGTCTGCGTCGCGCCGGAAAAAGTCGCGATCAACTGCTTCGGCATCCGCCTCTGACACCGCAGATCTGCATTCGGATGCAAGTCTCGAATCTCGCGAAACCTCTCGCGAGGCGCGTCCCACTGCTGCGGGCGACAGATCTTTGACTCGTGCGCTGGGGCTGAAGATTGGGAAGATTGTCATTGATGCCGGGCACGGCGGGCATGATACGGGGACGATTGGTCCGAACGGGTTGCTGGAAAAAGATGTGGTGCTGGACGTGGCCAAGCGTCTAGGCCGCTTGCTGGAATCGCGACTCGGCGCCGAAGTGATTTACACGCGGCAGGATGATACTTTCATTCCGCTCGAAACTCGCACAGCGATTGCGAATCGCGAGCGGGCGGATTTGTTCATCTCGATTCATGCCAATTCGAGTCGCGATGCGGATGCTCGCGGCGTCGAAACCTACTACTTGAATTTCACCTCGTCTCCGGAAGCGCTGGAAGTGGCGGCGCGCGAAAACGCGGTCTCGGAAAAATCGATTTACGAACTGCAGGATCTGGTGAAGAAGATCGCGCTGAAAGAGAAGATCGACGAATCGCGCGAGTTTGCCGGCGACGTGCAGGAGTCGCTCTACGGAGGACTGGCGCTGAACAATGCGGGCGTCCGCAATCGCGGAATCAAGAAGGCTCCCTTTATTGTGCTGATCGGCGCGAACATGCCATCGATTCTGGCCGAGATTTCGTTTGTGTCGAACCCGACCGACGAGCGCAAGCTCGAAACCTCCGAGCATCGCCAGCGCATTGCCGAATCGCTTTACCGGGGCGTCTCCAAGTACGTCAACGGCTTGAGCGGGGTGAAAGTGGCGAGTAAGATCGACAAACCTGAAGGCCAATAGAACCGCGCCAACTCCCAGCAATTGGCTTTCACACTCTAGAACTGGTCTCATAAATCGTTTTGGGTAGGGCACGGCTTCAGCCGTGCCGTTCAGGACCGATAACAACACGGGCTTTAGCCCCTGAGGGCCGGACCGTTTGCCCGGAGAAGTATTTATGAGACCAGTTCTAGCAGCCTGCGGGAAAAGGTCGATCTTGCGCTTGATTTTGGGGTAATGCGTTGATGCAGCTCCTTTTCGGCCCTGACTCAGCTCGAAGTTCTGTCTTTTCTTCGGATGTGCAGTAACTTCTCGATCTGGGCAATGACATTGCCGGATTCGTCTTTCACCTCAACCGTAAACACGCGCTCGATTTTTTCCTGGGAAGTCAGAGCTTGCTTGATTTCGCCGATCTGCTCTTGCGACAAGCGGAAGCTGGCGGAAACCGTTCCGCGTCCTGGCTTTTTGAAGCGGATGCTGGCCGATTTGTCCCAGACGATGTAAGCCTTCCCCAGATTCTGGATCAGCATAACCATGAAAAACGGGTCGGCCATGGAGTAGAGCGAACCTCCGTAGTGGGTGCCTACGTAATTCCGGTTCCACCAATGAAGCTTCATCTCCACATCGATCTCGGTCCAGTCGGGGCTTTGGCGTTTCACCCGGATGCCCGCGCCTAGAAACGGCGGCCAGAGATTCATAAACCTTCGCATGTGGCGCTGCCAAGCTGCTTTCACGCTGTGCTCCTGTCTGTCACTGTCGCATCCGGTTGATTTTAGCGGCTGCGCCCTTCTAGGCGGCATTGAGTCAACTTTTCGGCGGTCCGTGGATCGGGCCGAGCTGGGCTCGGCTTGGATGGTTGGGGACGCCCGTCCCTCCATTGCCAGCACTCCAGGGTTGGAAACTTTCTTCGCCTGCCTGTAGTCTAATCTCTCAGGATTAGTGCGCCTTCTTTCGGATGAAATTCTTGCGACAGGGTTGCTTGTTTCTCCTATCTTCTTTTCTTTTTTGCGCCGCGGCTTTTGCTGCGGATCCGCCTAAGCAGGCCCCTGCTTCTCCCACTAATGCCTCCTCTCCAGTGCTTCCCACTGAGTTTGCCGGCTGGCAGGCCAAGGGCGACATTTCGCGCAGCGACGATCCCGCGGCCGCCGATGCCGCGAATGCCGCGGTTTTGAAGGAGTACGGGTTCGTGCGGCTGGAGAAGGCAGCCTACACTCGCGACGACGGGCGCAATCTCACCATCAGGGCAGCAGTGTTCGAAGATGCCAGCGGCGCTTACGGCGCTTTCACTTATTACTGTTCTCCTGACATGGAGCAGGAAACCATTGGCGGGCAGGGCGCTTTTCTGAATAACCGCGTGCTGTTCTATCAGGGGAATGTGCTGGTGGATGCGGTCTTCGACCGAATGAGCGTAATGTCGGCATCGCAACTGCGGCAACTGGCTGGACTGCTTCCGCAAGCGGAGGGCGGCAAGAACAAACCACCTTCGCTGCCGGGCTATCTGCCCAAGGCGACATCTGCTCGGAGTGGCGAAGGCAATCTGGAAAAGAACACTACGAAATATGTCCTGGGCCCGATCGCGCTCAATCGGATTGGATCGCCCCTGCCGGCTGCGATGGTCGATTTCAAATCGGGCGCGGAAGTTGTGCTGGGCACGTATGCCGCCGCGGCGGGCGATGCCACGCTGATGCTGATCGAATATCCAACGCCGCAGATTGCGGCGGAACGGTTGCGCCAGATCGACGCCTCGCATCGGGTCCCGCAGCAGCAACCGGGAGTGGCCTCCATCGTCGATGTGGGACCGTTCTTCGACGCCCGCACCGGTCCAATCGTGGTGATCGCGGGTGGGCCTCTTTCTAAACGCGAAGCGCGTTCGCTGATGTCATCCATCAGCTACGACGCCGATGTCACGTGGAACGAGAACACCTACGTCAGCAAAAAAGATAATCTGGCGAACTTTCTGTTCAACGCGATTGTGCTTTGCGGAATTGTGGTGGGCCTGGCGTTGGTCGCAGGGGTTGCGTTTGGGGGTTTGCGACTGCTCGTAAAACGGCTTTTCCCCGATTCCGTGTTCGATCGGCGGGAGGCAATGGAAATCATCTCATTGCATTTGGAGGACCATCCCCGTCCAGCGCGTCCCGAGCGCTAAGTGATTCAATCAAAGGTCGTTACGGTCAACACCCGCGACTTTCCTGTCATTTTGGTCCGGTTTGCCGAGTTGTGGACGCATTGTGTAAGTTATTGAAAATAAGACTATTTAAGTCATAGATTTTGCTTGACACTGCGCTTTTAAGACTCATAAGATTCCCGCAGAAAGTTCTGATGGATGAAACCTCCGTTGGGACTATTCTCCCTTGAAAGAAAAGGCCGCCCAAGTTGCCGGGTGGCCTTTTCGTTTTGCAGAAGCAGTTGTCAGCCATCAGCTATCAGTTTTCAGTGAAATACTCGAAGCTTCTTTGCCCGACTGGGAACGGAGAACGATTTGAAACTCTTCAGGGCTCGCATCCGTATCACTGACAGAAGATTTGTGCAGTCGAGTTTGTGCAGTTCCGGAGGCTAGGCTATGTTCTGCAATCAATGCGGTGCACAGTTGCAATCGGGAGACCCACGCTGCGGACGCTGCGGCAAACCGGCGCTTCGACTCGTCGAGCTGCGGCGCAGCCGGGTTCGTGAACATGTCCGGCTGCTCGGCATTCTCTGGATGGCCTACTCGGCACTGCAAGTGGTGATGGGAGCGGCGGTGATGATGGTCGCGCAGATCATGGTCGGCCACGTCTTCGGCCACATCCTTCATACTGCGGACGGTCCACCGCCTGAATTCACGGTTTGGCTGCGACCTGTGATCAGCATCATCGGGTGGTTGATCCTGGCGAAAGCCGCCGCTGGCTTCCTGGCCGGTTGGGGCTTGCTGCAGCGGGAAGCCTGGGCGCGAACCGTTGCCCTGGTAGTCGGCTTCATCACCCTGCTCAGTGTTCCGGTGGGTACGGCGCTCGGCATCTACACGCTGTGGGTGCTACTGCCCGCGCAATCCGATGAGGAGTACCAGGCGCTGGCACTTGCCGCGTAGTCAATGAAATAAGGAAATAAGAATGACACAAGAATCAGAAATTAAGTGGGATGGTTAATTCTTGAAATCTATTTTCCGCTTGAAGACGTGCCCGGTGTTCTGAAGTCCACACTCGCCGGCTACAAATGAAGAAACAAACTGCGGCAGCGATCCAGAATATTTGGGGGAGAGCCTTCCCTCTCTCGCGATTCCAATGATCGTCAGGATAATGGATACTATACCGCTCATCAACGCGATCCAATACGACGACCGCATTTAGTGCAGTAAATAGTTCTTGGCATCGCTGTCCGCCTTCCCGCACACTATATCAATCCTGCTCACGATCCGCTCTGCCTCGGAGAACGCCAGCACAAACCTAAAACCATTGCCGTTTTGTAACAATTCGTGATCGAAGACCCTGCGGATGGTGACGTAAATTCGATTGTGTAAAAAGCGAGAGGGTGTAAGTTGGCTTTGGCCTCGCAAGCTAAAGCCATTCCGAAAAGGAGACCTACACCCGATGGCGAAGATAATCCCAATCACCGAG
>Ga0074044_10002185_pt1 | contig 17174 bp, 12 predicted proteins | sample BogForMeECP23OM1_FD_94443 | JGI IMG/M metagenome (GOLD analysis project Ga0074044, IMG submission 94443) | Bog forest soil microbial communities from Calvert Island, British Columbia, Canada - Bog Forest MetaG ECP23OM1 | ecosystem: Environmental > Terrestrial > Soil > Wetlands ...
CCAAAGGTTGGCAACCGATCGACGACCCCGAGGGCCGATACTCCTCGGGGATCGCCGACTTCGACCGACTTCTCGGAGGAGGATTCCGTCGCGGCAGTTTCGCGTTGTTCACGATGGACGAGACGGTGGGTCTCGAGGACCTCGACCTCCTGCTCTTTCCGACCTACCTGAACATTCTCTATCATTCCCGGGGCATCATCGGGGTCCTTCCGTCCCGCAACTCTCCTCACGATTTTCGAGCGCGGATGACGCGCTACGTCACCCGCCGTCGATTCGACAGCCGGGTCCGTATTGTCGATTACGTCGGAGAGGACGTGGGCCCACCGTACGTTGTGAACCTGGCGAGCGAAGGGTCGGGCATCGACACCGGTTCTCCCACCGCGAGGAAGAAGGCCATCGCGAAGATGGTGGAGGCCGAGCGGGTGGTCCAGGGAGGCCGCAAGAAGACGTTCCTCGAGACCACGGCGTTCGAGGTCTTCGAGACGCTCCTCGGTGTCGAGGTTGCGCTGAAGATGTTCTTCCACGGCGTGAAGCGAACTCGCGCTATCGGGAATCTCGGGATCGGTCTCCTGGGTTCCGGGCTCGCGTGCGCGCCGGGCGTGCGCCGTCTAACGGACACCGAGTTTGACCTCCATCGGGACGAGGTGGGTCTCATCATCCGAGGGGTTCGACCTTCTTTCTCCAGCTGCGTCGTGACGGAGGACCTCCAGGCCGGGCCGCCGCATGTCGCCTTCGTTCCCCGACCCAACTGAGGGTGGGGAGAGGGGTTCTAGAGCGATGCTGGCCGTTCGGAACGTCGGCAACGAGATCGTGGAACTCAATGCCCGTATCGGGGGCATCGCTACGGCGCTGGTCGCACGCAACGGAGTGGTCCTCTTCGCGGAACTCCCGGCGGGGGTCTCCGCCGAGACGTTCGCGATCATGTGCGCGACCATCTTCGGAGCGGCGGCGACCGCCGACTCCGAGCTGAACCGCCGCCCGCCCGAGCGGATCCTCCTTGAAGGCAGCGATTCCACGACGGTCATCGTCGGGAGGGGCGACAGAGCGCTCCTCGTCGCGGTCGTGGACCGATCCGCCGATCTGACCCGGGTCCTGGAAGAGGTCGGTAAAGTCGCCGATCTCCTCCTGACGAACTAGCGGCCCGCCGGTTGCCCAGCGGGATTTTCCTTCGAGCCCCGCCCTCCGGGGACCGCTCCGCCGCGCGCGGGGGTCAGCTCGGAGGTGGGGGTGGTTGCGGCGGGGTTTCCATCCACGGCTGCGGGGGCGCCGTTCCCGCGGACCCTCCGCCCTGGCGCGGTCGTCGGGCGAAGTAGACCAGGCCCACGAGGAAGATCACGGCCAGCGCGGCGACGACGGCGATGATCGCCCAGGCCGTGTTGCTGATCCCGGTCGTGCTGGGGGAGGGTGAGCTGACCGCGCTGAGCGCGATCGCCACGATGGTGGTCGAGGAGGAGTTCACGGTCACGTTGGTGAAGTAGGAGTCGTACCCCACGTCCGTGGCCTCGATGGACGTGACCCCCGCCGGGACCTGCGTCGACACGGCGCCGTTGCTGAGAGTGACGGATTTTCCGTCGACCCAGACGGAGGAGTCCGAGGGCGTGACGTTGAGGTTGAGTTGCCCGAGGGGCGTGAACGTAAACGACGCGAACGTGACGTTCACGACCACCGCCGCTCCGTTCACCGTGAACTGAGCGGGCGCGGCGGTCACTGTGTAATTCTCGGGCGCTCCCACACTCAGAGAGAACGTGCCGTTCGGAGATCCGACCCCGATCGAGGTCGAGGACGATGCGAGGAGCACGCCGTCCTCTGTCACGTTCCACATCAGAGGGGTCTTCAGCCCGGTTTCCTTGAATGTCACGGAATAGAGGGAGAAGGGCACCAGCGGAACGTAGTCCCCACCGACCGCGATCGCGCCGGTGTTGTTGTACGGCAGCACGCCGAACGGAGCCAAGGTCGTACCGTAGTTGGACCAGTAGTTGCCGCCCTGGTACGAGGTCCCGATAATGCTGCCCGTCAGGTTCCAGCCGTTCACGATCGCGTAGTTCGCGGCCGGCTGGTCACTGACGTTCCAGGAGTCGGTATACGCGACCGGGGGGCAGTACCCGTACTGGTCGCACGGGAAGGGGTCCGTCGTCGGAGTGATCGCCGGTATCTCCACTTCGAAGAGGTTGTTGTAGACCCGGTCTCCCGACTCGGTTTCGTTGACCCCCGTGACCCACGGGCCGCTGTCGTCGACCGACGCCGGGTTCGCCGCGGCGGTGGGGGTCGCGAGGAACGAGTTGCCCCAGACCGTGTTGTTCGTCCCGCCGTAGAGCAGCAGCGCATTCCCTTGATCATCGAAGGTGTTGGAGGCGACGAGCATGTCGGTGCAGTTCCACAGCATCACCGAACTTTCGGGGAATTGGAAGAGGAACGCGCTCATCCAGCCCGAGATTCCTCCCGCGCGGACGAGGGAGACGTTGGACGCGTCATAGAATTGCAGCTGCAGGTCGTTGGTCAGCGGTAGACCGAGGGCCGCGATGTACCCCGCGGCGAAGTTCCAGGCGGGCAAGTTGATCTCGAACGACGGGGGCGTCACCTGCGCCCAGGCGGTCGTACCGGCGAACAGGAGACCGGGGAAGACGGGGAACAGGTAGTCGTCCCACTGGGCGAATTGGGGGGCCAGGGACCCCGCTTGGTTGTTGAGGACGATGTACGGGTTCGCCGCGGTCCCGGCGCCAGAGGACGAAATGGCGGCCAGCTCGCCGTTGGTGAGCGCGAAGAGGGGAGTGTACACCCCCAGCGACGGGTTGGCGACGAGGTGGACCGCCGGGAGGGTCACGGACACGGTGGCCGTCACCACCCGGCTCGCGGGGGTGAACTCGCTCATCAAGAAGTCGAGGAAGTAGGTGCCGCCGGTCGGCAGGAAGAACGTCGTCGTCCCGGTGGTCGAGGTAGGCACCCATTGGGCCGCGCTATCGTCCTCCGTGGTGCCGATGTTCACGAAGAGGAACGAGTAGCTCGCCACGGGATGCACCGTGACCGTGTCGGCCACGGCCCCGAGTTGGGCCGAGTAGTTCCATAGCCCTCCGACCAGCCCGGGACCCGATCGAACCAAGCCGATCGGGTTCGCTCCGCCGCTCGAGTAGACGAGCAGACCCACGGCGGTCTCGCCGGTCTCCTGACCGGCGCTGTAGGCCGAGGGCACCTCTTTCATCTCGTGCGCGGACGCGTTCCAGTACTGCAACGAAATGGTCGCATCGGCCGCGAGGAAGGCGGTGGTGTCGCCGTTGTCGTTGCCCAGAATGTCGATCTCCATGTCGTTGATGAGACCGATCGGGTCGTAGTTGTACCCGTCCGCCTGGTAGTACGGGGTCGGGGCGGCGGTGGTCGGGGTGCCGGCCGAGGAGTTGAAGATCAGATAATCGAAGGAGTTCGATTGCCGGAACGTGTTGTTCGAAACGGTGTAATTGAAGTAGAGCGCGGGGCGGTCGGCGATCGTGGAGGTATTGAGGTAGAGGGTGAGCGTGAACGGATACCCGATCGTGATCGAAGGGCCGTAGCCCTGGTACAGGGCGGGGAAGTCGGCAAACGTGCCGTTGGGACTGAAGCCGTAAACGCTGCTGCTCGGGAAAACTCCCGACGGGCTCGAGAAGTTCCAGACCTCGTCCCCGAAGACGAGCTGCTGGGTGCTGACGGTGTAGCCGATGTAATTCTGGCTCCAGAACTCGTAGGACGAGTTACCGAAGATCGTGACGCCGTTCACGACCGAGTTCAGCTGGATCCCGTAGGTGTCCGGGCCGTCCCCGTCGACGTAGAGCGACTGGAGGTTCGTGATATTGACCGTCCCCGCGACGCTCGTCGTGTTGAGCTCGTACGGGACGAGCGCGCCCGACCGGTTCTCGAGTCCGATGTCCGCGACTCCCATCGGCGCCGGTGCTTGGGTGTAGGACGGTTGGATCGGCTGGGCCGTGTCGGTGACGGCGCCGGCGAAGTTCGGGAGATGGACTGTAGCGGGAGAGACGCCCATCGCGCGCAGCTCGTCCTCCACGGCGAGCGCTTTCGCGATCCCGGTCGCCGAGGGCGACGGGGCTCCGGGGACGGCCGTTGCCCGAGAGACCCCGGCTGAGAGGCTTGAGTGGGCCACGGCGGACCCCGCTCCGCCGGTCGTGGAGAGGCCCGCAACGAGCCCGAGCGACCCCAGAACGACCACGACGGCTACGGCGACCGCCAGCCCCGGCCGAGAGGACCACCCGACCATACACCTCTTGGAAGAAGAGAGGGTGATAGCCTTTCCGGAGGAGGCGGACGGCGCCGGCGCCTCCCCCACAATGCCGCCCTGGGAAACCAGTTCGAACGATGGGAGACTTCGAGGTCTCGGGTCACGAGGCGGGGCGATTGTCTTGTCCCACCGTGATGACCACCTTTCCTCGAGCGTGTCCTTCGGTGAGGTACCGAAGAGCGTCCGGCACCTGGCTAAAGGGGTAGCGCCGGTCGATCGCTGGGACTAGTTTTCCGGCGTCCATGAGCTCCTTGAGGGCTACCAAGTCCCCCGTCCGGACCGAAGCCACGAAAAACTTCGCCTTGGGGCCCACAATCCGTGACCCCATCATGGTCTTGAGAAGTCGGGGGAGGACTCGGCCGATCGACCCCGGTCCTGCGCCGATCGCCAGGAGCACGCCCCCGGGATTGAGGACCCGCCGGTAAGCTCTCAGGGAATGGTTGAGTTGAGTGTCGCAGACGACGTCGTAGTGTTCGCCGCTCTTGGTGAAATCCTCTTTCGAGTAATCGAAGACCCGGCCGGCCCCGAGCGACTTGACCATCTCCACGTTCCGGGTGCTGCAGACAGCGCTCACCTCCGCGCCGAGCGACCGGGCGATCTGCACGGCGAACGTCCCGACCCCTCCCGACGCTCCATTGATCAAGACCCGCTGACCCGGGCGGACCTGCGCCTTGTCGCGAAGACCTTGGAGCGCCGTGACGGCCGCGATGGGAACCGCCGCGGCCCGCTCGAACGTTAGCCCCTTCGGTTTCAGCGCCACTTCCACTTGGTCGGAGATCGCGTACTCCGCATAGGCGCCCGTACCCACTCCGAAGACTTCGTCCCCCACGTGGAACTCCTTGACGCCCCCGCCGACCGCCTCGACGCGGCCGGCCAAGTCGAGCCCGGTCCGCCCCGTCTTCGGCCGGAGGAATCCGTGCCCTTTGCGGAAGATGAACGGAAGGTTCAGGTTGTGCCGGTCGGCGGGGTTCACCGAGGAAGCGAAGACTCGGACCAACAGCTCGTTCTCGTCCCGGAACGTCGGGAGCGGGACGTCTCGGAACTCGAGGACCTCCGGGGGGCCGTAGCGTTCGAAGACCCACGCCTTCATGGTCTTCGGCGGGCCGGTGGCCGCAGTCGACACCTCTTGCCTCGTTCCGGGAGCTGGGGGCAGTATTCGAGTTCTTGGGGGAAGGCCGGGCGCTCGTGCCCTCTCGACGAAGCCATCATCCCTCTGAAGTTCTGACCTGTCGAAGCGAGATTCTTGTCCGCGAATCCACTGATCGAGGGCATTGTCATCTTCGCTGTGGTTGCCGCATTGCAGCTTCCCGGCAAATCCAATTTCGTCGTGATTACCCTCGCGTCCCGCCACCCGCATCGGGACGTCTTCATCGGGGCGTCCGTCGGCCTGGCCGCGGCGACGGTGGTGTCGGTCACTCTGGGATATGGCGCGGAGACCGTACTCGGCCCCTATCTTCTCTGGGTCAAGATTGCGGGGGGACTGGTCCTTGTCGCTTTCGGGGCTCGTGAGATCCTGAGGGTGCCCGCCCCGGTTCACGAGCCGGGCGAGGGGACTCCCGCGGTGGCACACACGGCTCGACAGGTTCGGACCGTCGCCCTGGGGCTCGCGTTCCTGCTCGAGATGGGGGACAACACCCAGATCCTGGCCATCGTGTTCGTGGCATCGACGGGCGATGTCGTGCTCGTGTTCGTCGCAGCGACGGCGGCATTGGTCATGATCGCGGCGGTCTCATCGAGGGGGGCTGGATACCTTCACGAACATGTTCCGGAGGAGCGCCTCCGAGTCATTCTGGGCGGTCTTCTGATTGCGGTAGGTCTTCTGACGATTCTCTTCACGGTACTCCCGTCGCTCCTTCCTTTCGCCGGTTGAGCGGCGTTTGAAACTCCCGGGGCTCAAATGTCAAGGAGGGCTCGCGCGGTGGGTGGTCTCTCGCCAGCCGTTCCCCGCCCTCGGAGCCAGGAATCATGGAATCGGTCAAAACCCCCCACTCGCGGGCGGTCTGGCGACCGACCTCAAATGGGGCGAAAACCCCTCACGAGTGAGACGGCGCGAGGATTCGAAAGAGATACTCGTCGCCCCATGCCCCCTTGAAGAACTCCGCCTTCCGGTCCACCCGAACAAGTTCGAACCCGAGACGTCGGACCAAACGAACGGATCGTTCGTTCCGGGTATCGATCCGTGCCTCGGCCGAAATCACACCTCCTCGCGAAAAGAGCCATCCCAGGAGGGCACCCAGCGCCTCCGAGGCGAGCCCTTTCCCCCAAAAGCCCGGCCCCAGGAGATAGGCCACGGAGGCACGTCGACCACCGATGTCGATCGTCGCTTGGAGGGTTCCGATGTAATCTCCGCCCGTCTTGAGACGGACGGCCCAATTGAGGAAGAGCGCTCCCGAAGACGGGGCGGGTCCCTTCAAATAGCGCGCAAATCGAGCTTCCAAGTCCCCCACGGAGGATGGCGGGTCGTCCGAAATGAAAGTGTAGATGCGAGGGTCCCTAAGAACAGCGTATAGCTTCGCCGCGTGCTCCATTCGCAACGATTCGACCACGAGTCGTTGTGACTCGAAGATGGTCGGTGGCGCTCCCTCTTCGCGGATCATGGGACGTACGTTCCGAGGTCCTTCGAAGGGCAGCTCCCCCTTTCAAAATGCCTGGCGTGGCGTTCGAACCCCCCGAGGGTGCCGGGCCTCCGCGTGCGGGATGAGGTGTCGCCAATTCTCGGCGAGAAACCGGAGAAAAATGTCGGAGGGGGACACTACTGAATGATTCATATCCCCAACCTGACCATCATCAGGACAGCGGGATTGCGGAACTACGTGAAAGCGAGATGACGCCACTCTCGCATCCAGCGGGCCTCCGGAGCGGGGGTGCACCTGGTGCACCCCGGCGGCTGGGTGCATGAGGTGCACCGAGCCGCTCCTCCGGTGGGGGATCGGGGCCAGGCACCGCACGATTCTTCCGATTCGATACCATGCTCTTGGGCGACCCACCTTCCGGATCGAGGGACCCCCCCGATACAGAACCCCCTCGTTAGAAAACGGTGCGAGCGGACGACTTCGGGCCCTCTTGTCACAAAACGAGCCCCTTTGCAAAGGTGGAGCCGGAGGGGGCTCTGATGAATCTTTCGAATCCTCTACTAGGTCGTCACAGTGAAGGCGCGATTAGACCGAGTCTAGCTGAAGGACGCGATTACACCTCATCGTGCAGAAAGGATTGCATAGGCGTCGGGAAGCGAGCGTAGCCCGTGCGCCTTGGAAATGGTCGTTCAATCCCCACGGGGATTCAAGTAGACTGCGAGACATGACGGTGAACAATACTCATGATTCACGCCGATAAGTTAACCAAGCAGTTCGGAAGCGTCACAGCGGTTGACGGAGTCTCACTGGACATCGCAGATGGGGAGGTCTTTGGCTTCCTCGGGCCCAACGGCGCGGGCAAGACCACGATGATGCGGATGCTCGCGAGCCTGATCTCGAAGACCAGCGGCACCGCCGAGGTGGCCGGATGCGAACTCGGCAAGGAGGCAGACGAGCTCAAGCTACGCGGACGAATCGGCGTTCTTCCCGAGAATGTAGGGCTCTACGAGAGCAGCAGCGCCTACGAGAATCTCGAGTACTTCGGTCGACTCCACCGAATGGACGACCTCACCCTGAGGAAGAACATCGAGCGTCTGCTCCGGATGATGGATCTCTGGGAGAAAAAGGATCTCCCGCTCGGGACGTTCTCGAAGGGTATGAAGCAGAAAGTGTCGCTCGCCCGTACCCTCGTCCACGACCCGATTCTGCTTTTTCTCGATGAACCGAAGGCCAACCTCGATCCCGAGGCGGCCAAGATGGTACGGGACGTCATTCGCGGGTTCAAGAAGGAAAAGCGGACGATATTTCTGAACACGCATCACCTCGAAGAGGCCCAGCGAATCTGCGACCGCGTGGGCATCCTGCGCACGAGGCTCATCACTACCGGGTCCGTGGATGCACTTCGATTTGGGCGCTCCGGGAAGAAGACCGTCGTACGACTGGAGCGCGCGTCTGAAGAGTTAGCGAACGCGGTGAGGGCTCGGCTCGAGCCGAGGAAGGTCGTGGTTTCCGGTGACGAGCTGGTCGTCGACGTCGTGGACCCCGACCGAGAGAACCCGGAGATCGCCAACGCGGTGATGGCGGCGGGGGGACGCATTCTCCAGATCTCGCAACTCTCTCCGTCGCTCGAGGATGTCTATCTGAAACTTGTCCACGAGGGGGGAGCCCCCGCATGAGGCTCTCTCAAGCCTGGATCATCGCACGTCACGATATGGGCATCATCCGCAAGAAGCAGGGAATCATGGCCGGACTCATCGCCCTCCCACTCGGGGTGGGCATCGGGTTTCCGCTGCTGGTCTGGTATATCGTCGGGCAGGGGGGAGGGACGGGTGGTCTCGAGTCCTACCTCCCCTACCTCGTCAACGCGTTCAGTTTCTGGTGGGTCATCGGGGCCGCGATGCTCCCCATCGCGATCGCCGCGTACGGCATCGTGGGGGAGAAGATCGAGAAGAGCCTCGAGCCGCTGCTCTCCACACCGTCGACGGACGGGGAGATCTTGCTCGGTAAAGTGCTCGCGGCATTCCTCCCCACGATCGTCGCGATCTGGGCTGGGTCGGCTGTCTACCAGGTGCTCATTGACGTGACCACTCGAGGCCCGCTCGGGTACCTGCTGTTCCCGAGCTGGGGGATGGCGGTCATCCTCTTCGCCCTGGCGCCGCTCTCGTGTTTGTACGCGATCGAGTTCTCCGTGATCGTCTCTTCCCGGGCGACGGATGCTCGGAGCGCTCAACAGTATGGCGGAATCATCTTCATCCCGATGATTTTCATCTATGTCGCCGGCGAGATTGGCTTCATCCCCCTCGACACCACCAACCTCCTGTACATCTCCGCCGGCATGACGGTTCTGGTACTCGCGCTGTTCTACGCGAGCGAGCGAATATTCCATCGCGAGGAGATCCTGACCAGGTGGAAGTGATCCCAGAAACACGCCGGACCCCGCCGTGCTGCAATAGCCATAGCACCTTGGTCATTTCTTTCGAGCCCGTCGGGGCAGTTCGGACATGCTCGAAGGCGGCCGTGGTTAGAATGTATAGAGAGTCTCAATGCCCGAAGGGGACACTCCAAAGATCTTCTTATGCCGGGGCCAGGCACGGAACGATTCTTCGGATTCTATTCCTCCGGGTTGATGCGGGACGCGCGCGTCCGATGCCCGGCCGCGAGGAGCGCGCGGGGACGCGGAAATCGGCGATTCGTCGCCTCGCGTCCGGAAACCCACCCGTTTCCGGAGGGGCAGATGGCGGGTTCAAATCCCCCACACCCAAAGGGTTGAGTTTTGCAATTTCCCGGTGAGAAATCGTCGAAAGATGTCGGAGGGGGGATTTGAACCCCCGACCCCAGGATATCTCCCGGGACGCGGCGCGCGTCCCGCTATGAGTCCCGTGCTCTACCGGGCTGAGCCACTCCGACAGGGATCGGACGCGTCATCTCGCGCCCTACCGGGCTACGCCGCCGGACCCTCGCCCGCATCGGCCACGGAGGCCTCCTCGGGGGGCGTCGACGGCTCGGTGAGGGCGGTCGGTTCGGGTCCCGGAATCTCCTCCGCGATCTGGCCGAGGACCTCCGAGCGCCGGATTTCGATCTTCTTGAGCGGGTAGAGGGTCTTCAACCCGTGGGCGAGGACCTTCGAAAGATCCCCTTGGATGATCTCACGGACGAACTCCGGCGAGGTCCGAAGCTGGGCCTCCTCGAGAAGGATCTGGACCATCTTGTGGCGGAGCTCGGCGCGCAGGCGGGTCTGCAGGCGCTGCTCGCCCACGGCAACCGGCTTCAGGATGATCCGGACGCCGTCCTTGGTGGTGACGGTCAGCGCGAGGTCGATCTTCGAGCGCTTCCGGCGGGCGAGCCGGCGGACGTAGTCGCTCGTCAGGTCATGGCCGATGAACCGCGCTTCGGCGACGCCTTCGCCCGAGACCCGCTCGATGCGGAACCGCAGCTTCACGTGAGCTTTGCCGGAGTCTCCCGAGCCCGACAGCTCGGGCAGCGTGGCTTCGAGGGTCCGACCGACGACCTGCTCGGGCTCGGTCGCGACCGTCTCCCCGAGTTCGACATGCTGGAAGAGACCGGGAGCGCGGACCTTGTACCAGTGCTTCGAGCGCCACTTGTCCTTGACCGTACGGGCCAAGGCGGGCTTCTTCGCTCCGGACTCCTTGTCGGCCATCGTTCGCGGGGGCGCGGACCGGGGAACGCTACTTAAAAGTGCCTCCCCGTCGGGGGACCGCCGGTCGGCGCGGCCGGTGCTCGGAGTAGGCGCGTTTCGGCAAACTAAATAACCCGACCCCAACTCCGCGCGCCATGGCGGCCACGCCTCGCACGGCACCACCACCGGGAACCCGAGGGACCGCCGCCGACCTGAAGGCTGCGAAGGCACCCGTCGAGAGCCCTGCCGAACGGTTCCGCGACGAGACGCTCCGAACGATCGACGCCCTCCGCGCGAAGGGGCTCGGCCGGTCCGATGCCCTGCGCGCGCTGTTCCCACGAACCGTTCTTACCGACACCACCTACGAGGACGTCGTCACGTCCATCGTCTCGGGCGCCCACCTGCTCTTCTTCGGGCCGTCCGGCGCGGGGAAGACGAGCCTCGCGAAGGAGCTCTGGAACCTCTTCCCGAAGGGAGTGTGGGTCGTGGAGGACTGTCCCGTCCTCGACCATCCGCTGTCGCTCGTCGACCGAACGGCGGCCGCGCGATTCCCGCCCTGTCCCATCTGCGTCCGTCGGTTCGCTCCGGAAGGCGACCCGGCCCGCTTCGACGCGAGCACCGTCGACCCCGCGAAGGTCCCGGCCATTTTCGCGCTTCTGCGCGAGGGGTTCGGGTTCGCGCGCCTCCAGGGGAGCTCCGAGGTGTTCCCCGACCACTTGACGGGCAACATCAACCTGCGGAAGCTCGAGGAGATCGGCGACCCGATGAGCCCGCTCGTGCTCGAGCCGGGAAAGCTCCTCCAGGCGAACCGTGGCTTCCTGCACGTGGACGAGATCGGGAAACTCCCGCTGGGCACGCAGAACGTTCTGCTGCAGGCGCTGCAGGAGGGAACGGTCACGCCCTCCAAGTCGCGGGAGAGCTTTCCCGGATCGTTCGTGGCGGTCAGCACCTCGAACCTTTCCGACCTCGACAACATCAACGACCCGCTCTCCGACCGCCTGACGAGCCTGCACGTGGGCTACAACGCCCGTCATGCCGACAACCGGCAGATCGTGAACCTGGCTCGCGTCGACCTCCCTTCCGTGTACGTACCGGAGATCCTCATCGACGCAGGAGTGCGCGTCATCGAGTCGTGGCGCTTGAAGACGAGCGAGGACAACCCCGACATCGGGGAGGTCGGTTCGAACCGGACGCTCATCGATGTCACGGCCCGCACCGCCGCCGTCGGGACGCTCGACGGTAACGTACCCCCCACCAGCGGCGACCTGAAGGCCGGCCTCCTGCACGCGATGCGCGGACGCATCCGCGCCCGCAGCGGCGACTCGTTCCGCCAGAACGAGAAGCGGGTCGCGGAGTTCGTCGAGCAGTATCTCGCTCCGGCCCTGAAGCGGAGCGCGGGCGTCTACTGGTGCCGGTTCTATCGCGGCGTGTTGAAGGAGAACAGTGGCGAGGCCGAAGCCCTGGTCGGGGAGGGCCGACGCCTCAAGGACGACGAGGGCCTTCGGGCCCAGCTCGGCGCGAGCCCGGAGATCTTCCCCAAGTTCCGAACGTTCGTGCGCTACGTGGAGGAACGCGAGCGGCCCGGACCGACGGTCTCTTCCGTCGTCGCCGCGACGAGCGTCTTCCGGCTCCTCGAGGAGTTCTCGCTCTTCTCCTGCAAGGAGGACGACGCCGACGACGCCCCCCTCTAGCGACGCCTTTCACCTCCCAGACTGCACCGAATACGCGGACGACGTCGTCTCGGACGACCTGCTCGACGCGCTCGACTCGGCGGCCCTAGTCCGGGCGCTGGCGGAGGAAGGGGTCGAGGGAGCCCGTCGCCTGCTCCGAGAGCGTTCGGGCGACGACCCCACGCTGCGGGAGCGGCTCGAGCGGTTGCGCGAACGGCTCCGCCGTCAGGGACGACGCCGGGTCGAACGGATCGTCGAGGAGTACGACCAGCAGGTCGTCGCGCTCGAGGAGGTCCGGCACCGCAGCGATGCGGAGGTGGCCCAACAGATCGCGGAGCTTGAGGAGCGCCTGCGCTCGGCCCGGTCGATCGATTGGTCCCGTCTGCCGCCCGCCGACCTCTTGAGTGACGTGCAGAACGCCCTCCTTCTCCCGGACGCTTCGTGGAACCGCCCTCCCGGACCCCCGAGCTTCCTCGCCCGCCTCAAAGCCGCGTTCGCCCGATTCTTCGCCTGGCTGCGGGGGCTTTTCTCTCGTCGGCGCGCCCCGGCTCCGGCCCGGTCCCCCGGACGTCGGATGGCGTTCGCGACCGCCGCGGCGGACGGCCGGACGATCGGTCCCTCCGAGCTCGGGAACGCCCTCGCCCAGCTTTCCGGCTCCGAGCAGCAAGAGCTCGCGAACCACGTCACGAGCGCCCTCAAGTCACGCGAGCGGGAGATCGAGAAGGAAGCCGAGGAGAAGCGCCGGCAGGCCGAGGCCCAGCGGCGTCGCCTCGAGGAAGAGCGTGCCGAGGCCCAACGGCGAGCCGAGGCGGATGCCGAATCACGGGTCCGCCATGCGGAAGAGCAACGCGTCGAACGGGAGCTCAAGGAGCGCGGGTTCGTCGCCGAGCACCGGGGCGAGCTGGTGGTCACGTACGGCCTCGTGGAGCGATTCGCGCGCCTCCTTCTCGAGGACGAGAGCCAGCGGCTCCCCGGCGACATCCGGATGTCGATGCGGGGAGGGGGGTCGACAGGCGTCTACGAAAAGGCCCGATTACGGCGCGCCGAGGAGATCGCTCATCTCGATGTGCCGGGCTCGCTCCTCGCGGCCCGCTTCACGGGGTCGAAGCACATCGATGAATCGACGAGCTACGTATTCCGGGAGATAACGAGCGAGCGGGTCCACGTCGTCCTCGCCTTCGACCGTTCGGGCAGCATGTCCGAGGAAGGGAAGCTCGAAGCGGCGAAGAAGGCGCTGCTCGCGCTCTACGTCGCGATCCGCCGACGCTACCCCGACGCGACGATCGACGTGCTCGCGTTCGATAACGAGGTCCAGGTCCTCGACCTGGTCGAGCTCTGGGAGTGCCGCGCCGGAGCGTTTACCAACACTGCCGAGGCGCTTCGGGCGGCGCACCTCCTTCTACGAGCCTCCCGGGCGACCCGCAAGGAGTTCTATCTCCTTACGGACGGTCTTCCCGAGGCCTACTCCGATGAGGACGGTCGGGTCCGTAGTGGCCAGCTCGACGTGGCGATGGAACATGCCCTCGAGCGGGCCCGCGAGCTCTCGACCGTCTCCTCGCTCAAGAGCACGGTGCTGCTCCTCAAATCAGAACATCCCGAATACGAACCGGCCGCTCGGGCCATCGCGCGGACCCTCCGGGGGGAGATGGTCGTTACCGACCCGACCCACCTCGGTGTCGAACTGCTCGTACGCTGGGCCCGCGGCGAAGAGACCGAGCGCCGCCTCACGGCCGCCGGTCCGACCACCCCCGCGGTCGCGGCAACGCCGGCCGCCGCTCGGGGCCGAGCACGTCGTCGCAAGAGCGACCGCCGGATGGGCGGCTGACCGGCGTTGCCTTTGCCCATCAACCTTTATCTCCCGACCCAACGCTGACCGACCGAACGACCATGTCCGACTCCCGCGAACAGGCCCAGTTCCGGGCCCATCTCTCCGAAATGCGGCATGCCGCCGGCGGCCTCGGCCGCGACTTCGCCCGTGAGTTCTCCGACCTCGACGGGAAGATCGAGCGATTCGGGAACGCGACCGCCAAGGAGGCAAAGTACCTCGGCCTCGAGATCCAGGACGACTTCTCTCACCTCGGCAAGACGCTGGACGCCGAGATGCGCCGCATCCCGCAGCGCATCTCGGACGCAGGCGTGGCGATCGGCTCCGGGACCGTCCGCGCCGCGGGCGCTGCCCGGGACGCCGTCTACGCCGCCGGAAAAGCGGCGAAGACGGGCACGAAGAACGCCCTCGCGACGGCGGCCGGCGTCAGGAAGAGCCCGATGCGCGAGTGGTCGCCCCCGGCGACGGGCGAATCCGCATCTTCTTCGGACGACCGCCAGTAACCGGGCCTATCCCCGGCTGGCTCGAACGATTCCGAATCTCTTCGCGCACGCGTTGCGACGCGACCCTGAGGTACTCCTCATCCAGGTCGAAGCCCACGAACGCCACCCCGAGGCGCGCCGCGGCGACCGCGCTCGCGCCGATCCCGACGAACGGGTCGACCACCCGGCGCGTGCGCGCGAGTCCGTGGAGACGGACGCACCACTCGGGTAGCTCGGGCGGGAACGTCGCCGGGTGCGGTCGGTCGCGGGCCCCAAAGCGGATCGTCGGGTACGGCAGGAACCAGGTGTTCCCGCGGCAGCGCCGGTCGCTTCCTGCGCCCTGCCAGCGCTCGACGTTCGACTTGTCGCCGTACGGAACACCGACCGCGAGCCGGTCGAGGGGCACGTCCCCCCGCCGCGTGAAGTGGAAGACGTACTCCTGCGCGCCGTGCACGTAGCGCGCCGAGCGCAGCGGCTTATAGTGACCGAGGGCGAGGTCGCTCGAAAGACCGGCGGCACGTCCGGCCGAGGCGCGGTCGATGGCGATCGACTTCACCCAGTGAAGAACGTTCTGGAGGACAAACCCCCGCGCGACTTCCCGGGCGACGTCCCAGGGAAGCCACGGGTCGGAGGGCGGACCGCCGACATTGAGGAAGAACGAGCCCCGGTCCGAGAGGACTTTTCCGACCGCCTCGCGCACGTCGCCGATCCAGCGAAGGTACTCCCCTCTCGGACGGTCGTCGCGGTACGTGGAGTAGCGGACCCCGAGGTTGTAGGGCGGACTCGTGACGACCACGTCCGCTCGCGCACGGCCGAGCCGTTTCGGAAGCCCCGCGAGGGCGTCCTCGCAGTAGAGCCGGACCGACCGGCCGCGACCGAACGGAATCTCCTCGAAAAGCGACAGGGGCCTCCCTCTCCCGCCGGGAGGCGCTCGGACGGATAGGGCTGAGCCTCGGGCCTACGTCAGGGGCGCGCGGACGGGGGCGTCGACGCCTTCACGCGCTGGAGCTCCACGCGCGCTTCCGAGAGCGCCTTCTGCGGCTCCTTGTAGTAGAAGGCGACCAGCTGGCCTACGTCGCGGTGCGTGTACGGCTTCTGCCGCGTCGCCTGGGCGTCCTTCGCCATCATGAAGTCGAGGATCTCGACACGGTTGCGTACCTCGCGCTCCATCTCCTTCATCGAGAGGTTCTTCATCAGCGCGACCCGCTCGTAGATGTACGAGTGGCCCGAGTAGAGGAACGTGTCGTCCGCCGGGTTCCAGGAATAGACCGAGTTCGTGATCAGCTCGTTCGTCTCGGGGTCGAGACCGACGATCTCGGTGAGCGACTGCACGCGGCGCGTCATCTTCGTGCCGACCTTCACCTGCCGCTGGAGCAGGACCAGGTTGAGCGCCGAGACGAGCGAGCGGGGGAGCGTGATCGGCGGGTTCTCCATCCGGTGCACCATCGCGCTCACGCTCTCCGCGTGGAAGGTCGTGTAGCAGGTCTTCCCGGTCGCCATCGCCTGGAAGACGATGAACGCCTCCGCGCCGCGCACCTCTCCGACCATCAGGTACTGCGGGCGTTGGCGGAGCGCCGCGGCGAGCAGGTCGAACATGTCGATCTCGCCCGCGGCCTTGCCGCTCACGAGGTTCTTCGCGCCGAAGCCGGCCTTCGTGAGCGAGGGCACCCAGTTCTCGTGCGGGAGGTTGAGCTCGCGCGTGTCCTCGATGGAGACGATCTTCATCTGGGGCGGGATGAAGAGCAAGGTCGCGTTGAGCGTGGTCGTCTTCCCGCTCGCCGTGCCTCCGCAGACCATCATCGATTGCCCGTTCTCGATGGCGATCCAGAGGTACGCCATCATCTCCGGGCTCATCGTGCGGAACTTGAGCAGGTCGACCGGAGTGAACGGGTTGTCGCGGAACCGACGGACCGTGAACGTGCTGCCGCGCTTTGTGATGTGCTTTCCGAGCGTCGCTTGGAGACGCGAGCCGTCCGGCACGGTCGCGTCGAGGACCGGGCTCGCGACCGAGATGTGCTTCCCCGAGCGCTGGGCGAGCCAGACGACGAAATCGTCGAGCTCCTGCGCGGTCTGGAACTTCATGTTCGAGCGGATCGAGCCGTACTTTCGGTGGTAGATGTACAGCGGGATCCCCTGCCCGTCGCACGAGATGTCCTCGACCTCGCTATCGGTCATCGGCACTTCGATGACCCCGTAGCCGATGAAGTCCCGTTCGAGGTAGTAGAGGATCCGGCCCTTGGTGATCGGGCTCGGGGCGAGCTCCCACTCCTGGAGCTGGCGGTCGACCATGAGGCGGAGCTCGGTGCGTTTCGTGTCGGGGTCGTGCTCGGGGAGCGGTTCGAACAGATCGACCATGAACACCCGGAGGCGTTCGAGCAGGTCGCGCTCGATCCGGGAAAGGGGCGGCTCGATGACCTCGTAGAGGAACTCGTTGCGGATGTTGTGGAAGGAGATCCGGACGTAGGAGAACCCCGGGCGGATCGGCGCGAGGTCGAGCTCCTTGAGCGCCGGGTCGGAGAGCGGCGGCACGGCCGTCACCTCGCGTTCGGAGCCCTGGCCCGACACCCCGAGGCGGGCGAGCTTTACCGGCCGCGGCTCGGCGGAGCCCCGGCGCAACGCCGCTCCGAGACTCAGGAACGGGGAGAACCTCTTCCTCCGCTGGCCCGAGGTCGGGATCGCCGTCCCTTCTTCCTCGGGGGCTTGTTCGATCGCTTCGCCGGCCATGA
>Ga0074044_10002186_pt1 | contig 17172 bp, 18 predicted proteins | sample BogForMeECP23OM1_FD_94443 | JGI IMG/M metagenome (GOLD analysis project Ga0074044, IMG submission 94443) | Bog forest soil microbial communities from Calvert Island, British Columbia, Canada - Bog Forest MetaG ECP23OM1 | ecosystem: Environmental > Terrestrial > Soil > Wetlands ...
CGGTGTTTCCGGGCGACGTGCTGGCCAAGATCCCGCGCGAAACCACCAAGACCAAGGACATCACGGGCGGTCTGCCGCGCGTGGTGGAATTGTTCGAGGCTCGCAAGCCGCGCGAGACCGCTGTCATCAGCGAAATCGATGGCGTGGTGCGCTTCGGCGAGGTGGCCAAGGGACAACGAAAACTCTACGTGGCAGCCGACAACGGCACGGAGAAAGAGTATTCCGTACCGCGCGGCGTCCACATCAACGTACAGGAAGGCGAACGCGTCAAGGCTGGCGAACCGCTGATGGACGGCCCGCTTAACCCGCACGACATTCTGGCCGTGCTCGGCGAGAAGGAACTACAGTCTTACTTGGTGAATGAAATCCAGGAAGTCTATCGGCTGCAGGGCGTGAACATCTCGGACAAGCACATCGAAGTGATCGTCCGCCAGATGATGCGCTGGGTGAAGGTCGAAGACGTTGGCGACACCCAGTTCCTCCTCGAACAGCAAGTGGACAAGTTCCGCTTCCACGAGGAGAACGAGCGGGCGATCGCCAATGGCGGCAAACCAGCCACCGGGCGTCCGTTGCTGCTCGGTATCACCAAGGCGTCGCTTTCCACCGATTCGTTTATTTCCGCTGCCTCTTTCCAGGAGACAACGCGCGTGCTGACCGAAGCTTCGATTCAGGGAGCGGTCGATCATCTGCGCGGTTTGAAGGAGAACGTGATCGTGGGCCGCTTAATTCCCGCCGGCACCGGCATGGAATACTACCGGAATGTGCGTCTCTCTCCGGAAATGGAAGAGGCCGCAAGCAAGGTGCAGGAGGAAGTGTCGCAGGCTTACGAAGATGCCGAGCGTGCGCTCGAACTCATGCGGCACGAAGGCGAGACCGAAGAACTCGCCGCGGAGTAAGACGAGACGAATCCAGGACAGGGGCGACGCGAGTCGCCCCTGATTTTCTTGAATAGCGTTTCCTTAACCCCATGGCTTTAGCACTGGAACCACAGCGACTGACCGGGTCACCGCAGGATTCGAACCCCAAGCCGGAGCCGATTCCTGGTGGACTGGTGTTGGCGCCCGCCCTGGGGCGGTTCTGGCGACTGTTCCGCCTGTCGATATGGCGTGCCTTCGAGCACGATGCTTTCGGGACCGCCAAGGCCTCGGCCTATTCGTCCCTCTTCACTTTTTTCCCGGCTTTGCTGGTCCTGGGCGCGGTTCTCGCCACTCTTAGTCGGGGCCAAGTCTACCTGCGCGAGATCTCTTACGCCCTGGGCACCATCCTGCCTGCGGGCAGCTCCACCGTCCTGGCCTACCTGAGAGGCAGCACGGACCGGCCGGTTGGCCTGCTCATCACCACTTCATTGATCACGCTCTGGAGCGCTTCCGGCGTCATCATCTCCTGGATGGATGGCTTTCGCCGTGCCTACCAGCTTCCCAAGACTTGGGGGATCGTTCAGGAGCGTGCGATTGCGATTTCGCTGGTCCTGATGGCAGGCCTTCCCCTGACTTTCGCCACCATTCTAGTTGCCTTCGGCAGCCGCATTGAAACGCGGATTCTCTTTCACATTGGGCATGAGTTCGGGCCTTTGATTCTGTTGTTGTGGGGATTGATCCGCTGGGCCATTGCCATCATGACCAGCATCGCCGTGATCCAGCTTATCTACCACAACGCCGTGCCCCGCACCCAGCCCTGGCACAGCGTTTTGCCGGGCGCCGTTCTTGCGACCGCCATGTGGCTTATCTCCACCGCGCTTTTTGGATGGTATTTACAGCACTACGCCGACTACAGCGTCATCTACGGATCGCTCGGAGTGGGCATTGCACTGCTTGTCTGGATGTACCTGATCTCGTTGGTCGTGCTGATTGGCGCCGAGTTCAATGCCATGCTCTTTCCTCGCTGTCTCACAAAAGAGACCACTCCGCGGGCGGAAACCGAAGCTCGTTGACGGTGCGATCGTTGCAATAGAGATCGTTGCAATAAAATTGATAGAGCCGTTTGCGGAGAGGATTCGCGACTTGAAACACAAACTCGATCTCGTTGAAGGAGAGCTGCTGGCTTCCAGCGCAGCGCCGGAAGAAGCGGCGGAACGAGTGCGTCGCGCAAAAATCATCTGCACAATTGGTCCGGCCTGTGATTCCGAGGAAATGATTGGCAACCTGATGCGCATGGGTATGGACGTCGCCCGGCTGAATTTCTCCCACGGAACGCATGCCGAACACGCCCGGCGAATCCAGCGGCTGCGCCGTGCCGCCCGCCATCTGAAGAGAACCATTTGTATTCTGCAGGACCTTCAAGGCCCGAAAATTCGTACTGGAAGCCTGCAAGATGGGCAGGCCGTGCTGCTCAAGGCCGGTTCCGTGCTGACTATCACTCCGCGCAGGGTGGCAGGAACTGTCGAGCTGATTTCCACCGACTTTGCCGACCTGGCGCGGGAAGTCGGGCCGGGCGCGCGCGTGCTTTTGTCCGACGGCCGCATTGAACTCAAAGTGCGTTCGATTCATGGCGAGGATGTGGAATGCGAAGTCGTGAACGGAGGCATGCTCGCAGAGCACCAGGGGATTAATCTGCCGGGCGCGGCCGTGGCGATCCCCGCACTCACCGCGAAAGACAAGTTGGACCTCAAGTTCGGCTTGAAACACGGAGTCGATCTGGTTGCACTGTCGTTCGTTCGTTCCGCCGACGACATCCGGACGGCAAAAAGCCTCATGCGCGACTTCGGGAAATCCGTGCCCATCATCGCCAAGTTGGAAAAACCGCAGGCTATCGATCGGCTGGAAGAGATTCTGGAAGTGGCCAATGGCGTGATGATAGCGCGTGGCGATCTGGGCGTGGAACTACAACCGGAGCGGGTGCCAATCATCCAGAAGCTGGTGATTCAACGAGCGGGAGTATGGCGCAGGCCGGTTATCACAGCCACCCAAATGCTCGAGTCCATGACCGAGAACCCGCGCCCCACGCGGGCGGAGGCGAGCGACGTGGCGAACGCGATTTTTGACGGCACCGACGTGGTGATGCTTTCGGGAGAAACCGCCAGCGGCCGCTATCCGCGGGAGACCGTGGCCATGATGGTGCGCATTATTCTGGAGGCAGAGGCCAGCATGGCACAATTGCCCGCAACGCAGCGCCGCCGTCATGAGGCGCATCGTTATTCGGTTGCGGAAACCATCTGCGAGTCCATCGCACATGCCGCCGAAGATCTGCCTATGCGCGCCATCGCCGTCTTCACGGAAAGTGGCAACACCGCGCGCATGCTCTCGAAGCATCGTCCCAAAGTCTGTATCTACGCTTTCAGCCGAAAGCCGGAAGTTTGCAATCGTATGAATGCACTTTGGGGCGTGCATCCGGTGCATAAAAAAGAGTGGGAGTCGGCGGAGGCAATGCTCCGGACCGCCGAGAAGGAACTGTTGCCGAAAGGTCTTCTCCGCCCCGGCGACGTGCTTGGCCTGGTAGCGGGAACGCAGCTCACTTCGGGCGCTACAAACTTCATGCGGCTGCACACGGTGGGAGAAAATGAAGGGGCTTTCTCGATGCGGCGGCGGAAGAAATAGTGATCTCAGATGGAAGCTGCAACATCATTCCTCGATCACTCCCTCGATCCCGCAGTACGAGGCTGGCTGCACACTCCACCTGTCCCGAACGGCCATGCGCTGATCCTGACTCACGGCGCGGGCTCGAATTGCGCTGCTCCTCTGCTGGTGGCGCTCAGCGAAACTTTTGCCGGACATGGCTACCTGGTTCTGCGTTGCGATTTGCCCTTCCGCCAGGAGCGGCGAACCGGCCCGCCGTTTCCAGGCAATGCGGAACGCGATCGTGCGGGTCTGCGCAATGCCGTTGCAGTTTTGCGAAAGACTGTCACCGGCCGGATTTTTCTTGGCGGCCACTCCTACGGTGGACGTCAGTCGACGATTCTCTGCGCCTCTGAACCAGAACTCGTTCCGGGCCTCCTCCTACTCTCCTACCCCTTGCACCCGCCGCGCAAACCTGAACAGCTTCGTGTTCAACATCTGCCCAACCTGCGCACGCCGGGCCTGTTCGTCCACGGTACGCGCGACCCCTTCGGAAGCGTGGAAGAAATGAGGAAAGCCTTGCAACTAAACCCAGCCAAAACCGAGTTAATGAAAGTGGAAGGCGCAGGCCACGACTTGGGTTTCAAAGGGAAGGCGCAGACGATAGACCTTCCGGCAAGCATCGTAGCGAGATTTGCAGAGATGTTCGGATAATCGCGGAACCGGGAAAGAAAGCAAAGCGTTTCTCCGCGCCCTTTGCGTCTCAGCGGTGAGACTGACCTAATTCACCCAGCCTGATTTCGATCCGCCATTTGGTTTGTCGTTGTCGTCGGGGGGCACATAGTTTCCGTGCTCGTCGAAAGTAACTTTGCGGTCGTGATCTCTCATATAGACTTCAAATTTTCTCGCGGCGCGCCGCCGTTTCCAGCGATAGTAAGAGTTCCGCGCTCCGAAATAACGCTCGGATGCCGCATAGCTCATCCCGCGAGAGGGCATGAACTTCACCCACAGGAAGCCGAAGAACAATCCGCCCAGATGAGCAAAAACCGCAACTCCGCCCTGCGACGGCTCAAAAACCGCGATGATGGCCACAACCACCCAAATGCCAACCAGGTATTTGGCCTTAATCCTGAACGGCAGCGGAAACAAATACATCTCCTGGTCGGCGTAGAGAATTCCAAAGGCCATCAGCAGTCCGAAAATTCCGCCTGACGCGCCCACCGTTCCGGTTCTTGGATCCATCCCAAGAAAATGGGTGTAGGAAACGGCAATCGTCACCAAAGCGGCGCCCACGACGCAGAACGTATAGCACTCGATGAATCGTCGGGGCCCCCAGTCGCGCTCCAGGTACGCGCCGATGAACCATAGCGTGAGCATGTTGAAAAACACATGACTAAAGTTGGCGTGCAGCAACGAATAGGTGACTACTTGCCACACCTTGCCGTGCATTACGGCAACCGGGATCAGCGCCAGCCACTCCCGCATCAGAAGGAAAACATCCGGGGCAAAATTCTCCATCACCTTCTGAAACAGGTAGATCCCGGTGCAAGTCAGAATGATGCGCCTAACCCATCCTGCAAAGGGAGGGAAGCTGAACGAGATGGTTTGTCCTCGGCTCACTATTTTTATCTTTCTGGCTCGGGTACAACGGGCAAACTGCGATGTCCCGCCGCATCGACCGCGCGCACACCGAATATCACATTATCCTTCGAAACCTTCACAGTTGCACGCGTACCACCGCTTACCGTCTGGACGTACTCCCAATCGGCCGCGTTGGTCGAGCGCCATACCACCTCGTACGCAGCAGCGCCAGCCGAAGGTTCCCATGTCAAGGTCGTATCGTTTTCGAGGTTCTTGGTCTGCATCTTCACGCTTGCCGGCGGCGCTGGAGCGGACGCCAATGAGGCCAGGGTAGCCGCATTCAGCCGCGCGACGTGCGCCACATAGTCGAAGTCCACAAATTTCGGCAGATCTCCATATTCGATGCCGCTGGCGTCATCTTTGCGGACATTCTGATGCTGATGGCTGAAATCTTCGCGGAATTCGGTGAAACGCACGGCGGCAAACCCTTGCTGATTGAAAGAATAGTGATCGCCTCCGCGCAGGAAGCGGTCAAGCCGGAAGATCAGAAGCGGCTTCACTCCGGCGTTGTAGGAGCGCCCGACATCGGCGATGTAGCGGGCAAGTTCCCGCGAGGTCGAGTCGCTCTCTCCGCCGAGCATTCGAATTCGCTTGATTTCAGCCTCGGTCGCTGCCGCCGGCAGCCCTTCGGAAAAGACACGCACCACGCTCGAATCCTGTCCCGGACTGAGGTTGCCTCCCACAATGTCATTGTTCAAAACGGCTTCGATTTTCCACCCCTGCTGCTTGGCCATCTGGGCGAAGTGCTTGCTGCCGTTCAGACCCTGCTCCTCTCCCGCGACCGTCAGAAAAATAATCGTTGCCGGGAACTTTAGTTTGCTCGCAGCTTGGCTCAAAACGCGGGCGCATTCCAGGCTGACCGCCGTGCCGCTGCCATCGTCATTCGCTCCCGGCGCGGGGTCGGTGCCGTTCAAGGTATCGCTGTTTCGCGAGTCGTAATGGCCGGTCACCAGCACGATCCGATCCGCTTGTTTCGGATCGGACCCTCGCAACACCGCATAAACATTGGCGATTTCTGTCGGTTTCGGAATGCGTTCGCCGGGCTGCTCGGTGAAAGTGTCGGTCTTCACCTCCAGGCAGCCGCCGCAGTCCTTGGAGTAGCGCTCAAACTCCGCTTTGATCCACTCCCGCGCCGCTCCGATTCCCTTGCCCGCTTTGATCGAGTATTCGTCTTGCGGAGAAATCGTGGAACGGTTCCCGAAGCTGACCAGTTTGTCGATTGTCAGGCCGATCCGCTCCGCCGACACCTGCCTGATCGCCTCGGCGATGCGCGGGTCGACATGCGGGTCGGATGCCAGGCGGGGCGGCGGACCTTGAGCCATTTCCTGTGCCCGGCAACAAGGGGCGCTAGACGCCAGCGCCAGGGCAACCATCACGGCTGCCACAAGATTTGTGCAACCGTAACCGGAGTTGCCAGACTCGGCCATTGCAGAATTTTCTTGGTAAGCCACTTGACCTTTTCCTCACGAAGAAACTAAATATAACAGGGTACCCCGAGTGTGGAGGAAATCATGGTGTACTGTCCAGAATGCGAGACGGATCTCGACATCGAAGAAGATGAGGTCGATGAAGGGGCGGTCGTCTCCTGCCCGGAGTGCGGCACCGACTTCGAGGTGGTCACAGTGAATCCCGTTGAACTCAAGGTAGTCGGCGAAGACGAGATCGAAGAAGATGAGGACGAAGAAGACGCCGACGAAGAAGATGAGGATGAGGATTCCTGAAGAATTCTGCACATATCCGGGCACTACGGCGTTCCGTCGCAATGGCTGCGTCAATGTTGTTCCTGGCGTCTCTGCTAGCCCTCGTAAGCGCGCCGGGTAGCGGGCGCGAAAAGCCGCAGCCTTACGCTCTAATCTTCGGAACAGTTTGGGACCCTGACGGGCATCCGCTCTACGGCGTCAAAGTGGAGATCCGGCGGGCGGATGAGAAAAAAGCCCGCTGGGAAGTCTATTCCAATCACACCGGCGAGTTTGCCCAGCGGCTGCCCGTCGGCAAGGCCGACTACACCGTTTGGGCCGACGTGAAAGGGTACAAGCTACCCTCGGGCAGAAAGTTGAAGCCGGGCTCCGAAGTAACCGTGCATATCGACAGCGACGAGCGCTCCGACATCGGTCTTCATTTAGACTGGCAATAGCTCCGGTATGGCTGGAACGGCGGCGATGGGATACTCATGAAGAAGGCGATTGCGGCTTCGCTGCTGGTCACGTTGTCGCTGGTTGTGTTGTGGACGTCGGTCTTCTCGAAATCGGCCTTCGCCGCGCCCGCGCAGTTGTTTGGGCGCGATTCGAAGAAGGACAAAACTCGCCTGCTCACGGGCAAGGTGCTGGACGGCGGCGATAATCCTTTGCCGAACGCGGTTGTGTACCTGACCAATACCCACACCCGCTCCGTGAAAACGTATATCGTTGGCCCGGACGGCACCTACCGTTTCCCGGCGCTTCAGCCCACCATCGATTACGAGGTGTATGCGCAGTACAACAACCGCAAGAGCGCCACCAAGACGGTCAGCCAGTTTGACGATCGTGCGGAGGTTTACATCAGTTTGAAGGTCAACACCAAAGCCGAAACCAAGTAGGCCCTTCCACCTCTACCTGGCCCGCGCGTTGCCGGCATACTCCGCCACATTAGTGACGGCGGGCAAGGCTGTCGTATCCTGGCAATTCAATACAGCGACGGAGAACCCGATGGCTTATGTGATCGTCTGGGAATTCAGGGTTCGACCAGGTATGCAGAGGCAGTTCGAAGAGGCTTGTGGATTCCACGGCGAGTGGGTGAGGCTTTTCCGGCTGGATCCGGCATACATTCGAACCGAGTTGATTCAAGATGTGCGCGAGGCAAGGCGCTATTTGACGCTGGATTTCTGGGCATCCGAGGCGGCGTACGAGGCGTTTCGAGAAGGCCGCAAAGACGAGTACAAGCGCATCGATGCCAGGTATGAGCAGATGACGGAATCGGAGCGGGAAGTGGGTAGGTTCTTCGCGTTCGATGCCGATGAGAAGCGGGACAAAGGTTCGGGGACCGCAAGCGAGCCGCGGCTTAGGTGAAAGGGAAGTCCAGTAGGCGCTTTCGCTTCTGCGGGCTGCTCAGAGAATCGAGCGTACAACCCCACCATCCGCTCTGAGGGCAGCGCCGTTCGTGGCCGAGGAAAGCGGACTGCAGAGGTAAACCACCAGGGCCGCCACCTCCTCCGGACGCGCGAAGCGCCGTAGCAGGGAGCTCGGGCGAACGTTGCGAAAGAATTCTGTCTCCAGTTCCGCCTTGGTTTGCTTCGAAGCCGCCGCCATCTGATCCACAAATTCATTCACGCCTTCGGAAGCCGTGGGCCCCGGCAGCACGGAATTTACGGTGACGCCCGTACCTGCGGTCGTCTCGGCCAGTCCGCGGGATATCGCGAGCTGCGCAGTTTTCGTCATACCGTAGTGAATCATCTCGGCCGGAATCTGCACCGCCGATTCACTGGAAATGAAAATGATGCGTCCCCAGTTCCGCTTCTTCATACCAGGCAAATAGTTGCGCGACAAACGAACGCCGCTCATGACATTGACTTCAAAGAAGCGAAACCAGTCTTCGTCAGAAATTTGCTCAAACGGCTTGGGCTCGAAAATGCCCAGGTTGTTGACGAGAATATCGACGTCGGGGAGTCGTTGGACTGCAGCCCGAACTCCTTCGGCGTTGCCCAGATCGGCGGCGAGACCTCGCATTTTGGCCCGCGGGCGAGAAGTTCGAATCGACTTAATCGCTTGCTCGACCCGATCTTCCGTCCGCCCGTTCACAATGACGTCGGCGCCCTCTCCAGCCAGGGCTTCCGCGATCGCGTATCCGATGCCCGCCGTCGATCCTGTTACCAGAGCGCGCTTCCCGTCCAATTCCAAATTCATGCTGGTTGGATGAGGCGGGCTTCAACGTGGACTCAGGCGGCGCAAGAAAAAGGCCACCGCTGTCGGTGGCCTGAATCTCTGATGTTAGTGAGCAGAACTCAGTTGCTGTCCCCGCCCGCCCGTTTCCACGAGATCAAGTCGCCGATGGTGGTGCTGGTTGAGGACGACGATGCCGGGTGCTTGTAGGACTCGACTTCCTGGCGCGATGCTTCTTCACCAACCGCCCGGATGCTCAGCCCGACTTTTTTCTCTTCCTGATTCAGCTTGATGATCTTGAAGTCGAACTCAGCGCCGGGTTCCAGATGCATCGCCTGTCCGTTCGCGTCGACGGCTTCTGAGTTGTGACACAGACCCTCGATGCCTTCGGCAATCTCGACAAACGCGCCAAAATTCGCCACGCGCAGGATCTTGCCATGCACGATGTCGCCGACGCGATGCTGCGCGAAGAAGGAATCCCAAATGTCGGGCTGCATCTGCTTCACGCCCAGCGAAAGGCGGCGCTTGTCCGGTTCAATGGCCAGGATGACGGCCTTCACCTTGTCGCCCTTCTTCAACACCTCGGAAGGATGCTTCACGCGAGTCGTCCAGCTCAGGTTGCTGACATGCACCAGGCCGTCGATTCCGTCTTCGATTTCAATGAAAGCGCCAAACTCGGTCAGATTGCGGACCCGGCCTTCGACCGTCGCCCCCACTGGATATTTATCGTGCAGCGTGTCCCAGGGGTTGGACGCGAGTTGCCGCATGCCCAGCGAAATCCGGCGCTCGGTCGGGTTCACACTCAGGACGACACAGTCCACCTGATCGTTTACGTTGACCAGCTTCGACGGATGCTTCATCCGTTTCGACCAGGTCATTTCGCTCACGTGGACCAGTCCTTCAATGCCCTGTTCCAGTTCGACGAAGGCGCCGTAATCGGTGACGCTGATCACTCGTCCGTGGACGTGCGCGCCCACGGGGTAGCGATGCTCCGCATCCAGCCAAGGATCGGGTGTGAGCTGTTTGAAGCCCAACGAGACGCGCTGCTTGTCTTTGTCATACTTCAGGACCTTCACCTGAATCTGGTCGCCGACGTTCACGAGATCGCGCGGGTGCGTCAGACGTCCCCACGACATGTCGGTGATGTGCAGCAGGCCGTCAATTCCGCCCATATCGACAAACGCGCCATACTCGGTCAGGTTCTTGACGATACCGGTAAGCACGCTGCCTTCTTCCAGGTGCGCGAGCGTCTTGCCGCGCTTTTCCGCCTGCTCTTCTTCCAGAAGCTGTTTGCGCGAGACCACGATGTTGCCGCGCTTTTTGTTGAGCTTGATGATGGCGACTTCTATCGTCTGGCCCTTCATCCCATCCAGATTGCGGATCGGACGCAGGTCCACTTGCGAACCTGGCAGGAAGGCGCGCGCGCCGTGAATGTCTATGGTCAGGCCGCCCTTGATGCGTTCCACGACGATGCCCTTGATCGGCTTCTTTTCGTTGTAAGCGCGCTCAATGTCGTCCCACGAACGCAGCCGCTGCGCCTTCAGGTGTGAGAGGTTGACATAGCCCTCTTCGGTTTCACCCTTCTCGCGCATCACGTCGATCTCGTCGCCGGGCTGGAACTTCGGCTTGCCCTCGTGATCGAGAATCTCGGCGATCGGCACCATGCCTTCGGACTTCGCTCCGACATCGACGACGACGTGGGTCGCGGTCAGTTTCACGACGCGACCTTTGATTACGTGGTCCTCGCCCACCGCTTCCTCGGTTTCGGTCTCGAAGTTCTGCAGGGCCGCGGCGAAATCATCGCTGGCGGCCGCCGGGGTCTCGGCAACGGAGCTTCCGGGAGCATCACTCTGAGGAACGTAATTCTCAGGAGCGGCCATTTCAGGAGCTTCGTTTTCACGAGATTCAGGAGCGGAAGCCAGTGCTTCCGCGGGAGAAGGTTGTGCGTGCTCGGGAGCGTCTAGTACGGCCGGGCCGCCGGTGTGGTTGTCGTTTGCAGGTGTCATGGTTTCAAGACTGGATTCAAGATTGCGGGCGGTGCTGTCGTCGAACAAGTTCATAGACTCTGTGTCGGGCGCGTTGGTGCGCAACTCATGCGGGACGTGGTGTAGCGGACTGCTGGCGTGGTCATTAGGTTGCGTTGAGGCCGACCTGGCGGACGACCCTAGGACAATTCCAGCTGGTTCGAAACCGCGTCCAATAGGGACCCTTCGACTATAGCAACCACGTTGGAACAGTGTCAAACCCGAAACGACCCGCCGCGAAGAATTCATGGACACGTCATACTGCTGCCCTTCCGCCCCGGTGGGGGAATCGGTAACTGGTTACCACTCTCTTCCCCATGGAGCGCCGGGCGGGGACGCCCGGCTCTCCACCAGCAGCTGGCATTAGCCCCGCGCTGGCTGCTTCTGCTACCCTCCCCCCATGGATCATCTCTGGACTCCGTGGCGTTATGCCTATGTCACTGGCGCCGACCAGAACTCGGGCTGCATCTTCTGCAATGCTCCCAAAGAAAGCGACCAGCAGGCGCGCATCGTCCACCGCGGGGCGCATTGCTACATCATTCTCAATACGTATCCGTACACAAATGGGCATGTCATGATCGTGCCTTACGCGCACCTGGACGAACTGCAAAAGCTCCCCACCGATGCCGCCCAGGAGATGATGGTTCTGACTCAGAGGATGGAGACGGTTCTGCGCTCTCTCTATCGGCCGGACGGCATCAACCTGGGCATGAATATAGGAAAAGCCGCGGGTGCCGGTGTGGCCGGACACATCCACATGCACATCCTGCCGCGCTGGGTCGCGGACGCCAATTTCGTCAGCGTCATCGGCGAAACCAGAGTGCTGCCCGAGGCGCTGGAAGTGACCTGGGAGCGGATCCGACGGCCATTTGCAATTGGGTAGCGTGTAATCACCCTAAAAAGAATTGTCATCCTGAGCGAAGCGAAGGACCTGCTTTTTGTCGGCACCAATCGCGCGTATGGCTCGCCTCCTCCAATGAGCCACCGTTCCGTGCCCTCGCTGCGGCTCCCGACTAGTGTAGAATTTGAAAGTCAAACCCCACGCTGCCATCCTCGACAGCGGATTCCATCGGGACGTAGCGCAGCCTGGTAGCGCACTTGCTTGGGGTGCAAGGGGTCGCGAGTTCAAATCTCGCCGTCCCGACCATTTCATTATCGTTTGAAAAGACTGTTGTTCCACCCCAGCATTCCCCGCTTCGCCTTGGCCATTCCACCTTGACAGGACCCGAAACCAGGTTACCCTTAAGGGTAGAGGGCAGCCATGCTGAACGATGAGATTAAGAGTATTCAAGGTCGCATTGAACCTCCCGTATCAGGCGAGAAGCTCCTCCGGGGTTGGAACAATCGACCGGGTAAAGAGGTGGCCTGTTTCGCAGAATTGCAGACCGATGGTAAGACTTTTCGGATCGACTATCAAAGGTGGGGGAACATAAGAACTATCTTCGAGATTGAAGTCGGGCGACTCGTGGGACCGGGCCGCCCACGTCCTAAGGTGACGTACTCCTAAGAAGCCCAGAACGTCAAGAAACTCGCGCGGTATAATCCGCAATATGGCGGACAACGTAGCGTGTGCAGAGTGCGAGAGACTAGAGAGGGCCAGAGACGACGCCCAGCGGAGGTTGCAGACTTACCAGCCGACGCACGCCCGCCTCGGTTCTCCCGAGTACAGGCCAAAATCTCGTTGGTTCAAGGATGACAGAAGAGCAGTTGAGGCGTTGGAGCGGCCTACAATTTGGCGGAGGCCAACTATGGCCTCCATCGCACCGAGCACGATAAAGGGGAGTCCGACCCTCAGGGTTTTGCGAGGAATTTCAATGTCGTTATGCGAGGTGGAAGATTGAAGCCGTGATGGAATCAGACGTCGAACAAAAAATTCTCGATCCTGCGACAGAGATCAGGAGTGCGTATGTTGTCCGGGCGACAGATGCAGAGTGGCCGATGACTTCGGCACGCCTGGACTCGATTTTCGCCACCGTAAGCAGAACTCTTCAGCTTACCTCTTCTAGTGGACGAGATCACGGGCCCTTAAATCAGCAACTGCTCGAAATCGCGAGTGATTGGGATAGCCAATGCCGGGTTGTCTTGGAGGATCAAGCAAATTTTAACGCGTGGTTCTTCCAGCAGATTGAGCTGATATGCCGCGTGCCATTCGCCTGGAGGCAAGCAAAAAAGAAGGGTGTCGCTGTTGAGCATCAGCGCCTTTCGTTTGGCGCTGCACAGAAGTTCCTTAACCTCGTTCTCAAGGACTGGTGGGCCCGGTCGGAACAGGCCGCCGAACTCGGAGCACTGTGCCGTCACCTTCATGCCCCCCTAGACAACATCGTGGTGGGCTTCGTCAGTAGGGCACGCCCCAAGCTGCGCGTACCGTCGTCCATCGTCTACAGACTGGACCAACAGGTCTACACTGAGCTGCAGAAAGTCATTAACGAACTCACCGATGAACTCCAGGCGGTCCTCGGGTGTGGCTACAAATTGACTCGGATCGAGTTTGAGCAGCTCGTCTGGGGATGGGTACACTGAGCGGCGCCAGCCAGCCCATTCCTCTGTGACCCCCGCCCTTGCATTTTTCCCGCGTTTGGAGCACCTTTTCACCGTGAAAGGAGTGCCTTCGAAATCATGATCAACGTTCTCATCCACCACGAAGTCGCCGACTACACCGCCTGGAAAGCGGTGTTCGATTCCAACCTCGATTGGCGGCACAAGCACGGCGAGCGCAGTTGCCGCATTTTCCGCAGCGCGGGAAACGTCAACGACCTCACTCTTTTCTTCGAGTGGGACAATCTCGACTCGGCCCGCGCCTTCCTCGCTTCCGACGAACTCAAAGCGAAAATGGCGAGCGCGGGTGTGAAAGGGCCACCCCGGGTCGACTTCCTGACTGAGGTACACAGCGTCCGGCGCAGCGCTGCCGACTGAGCCTGTGGGGCAGAGAAGGCTGTCCGTCCGCGGCCCCATGTAGGCAAGCGCCAGGGGACTGAATTTCCCTTCCAGAAAGCTGTGTATCCATTTGCGGCAGTGCGCATCCAAAGGGGTTGAACCGGGCAACAGCACCGGAGGCGGATGCGTCGGTTCCGGCAGTTCCTCCTTTCTGGCTTGCCCCAAATTCGCAGTCTCAGGAGAGCTTCATGGCTAAGAAACCAACCTCCAGCAATTCGCACAAAGCTTCAGCCCAACCCCGCTACCACCAGACGGCGCGTGAACTCCAGGCATTTGGCACGGTGACCAGTACGATGCCGTTGCAATTGGAGGAACCGGTCCGCCTGGAAATGACCGAGCAACTCAACCAACTGTTGGCCGACACCATCACGCTTCGTGATCTCTACAAAAAATCTCACTGGCAGGTCTCCGGAGCCACTTTCTATCAACTTCACCTTCTGTTCGATAAGCATTATGAAGAACAGAATGAGATCGTCGACACCATCGCGGAACGAATCCAGCTTCTCGGCGGAATCAGTATCGCCATGGCGGCTGACGTCGCCGAGTTGACCCGTATTCCGCGCCCGCCCAAGGGACGCGAGGAGGTTCCCGTGCAACTGTCTCGCCTGCTGGACGCGCACGAGGTCATCATCACTCATTGCCGAGAACTCGCGGAGCTTTCCACCAAACTGGGCGATGCCGGCACCAACGATATGGTGGTGAGCGATGTGCTTCGCACTGGCGAACTGCAGGTCTGGTTCCTGAGCGAACACCTGGTCGATGCTCCGCTGGTCGAAGCCGAGCCGCTGCGGGAATCGGCATAAAACAGAATCGATTTGCGATCTAATGAACGCGGGCTTAATGGCCCGCGTTTTTCTTTGTCGGATACCTAGTGTCGTGCGGAAAGAATGTGCAGGATCTGCTGTAGTTCATTCCGTAAGTGCGCCACGCTCATGGAAGAATTCATGGGAAAGGGAAGCGCGGATTGGTTCCGCTCAGACTTATTCTCCTCGCGCAACTGCACTCGCGCACCCGCGATCGTGAAACCGTCTTCATAGAGCAGCTTCTTGATGCGCACCACCGATTCCACATCACGCTTGCGATACATGCGTTGCCCCGTGCTGCTCTTTACGGGCTTGAGCTGCGGAAATTCGGTTTCCCAGAACCGCAGCACGTAGGCTGGCAGACGGCACAAAGTGGCAACTTCGCCGATGCGGAAATAGAGCTTGTCAGGGACGATGATTGCGGTGTTGCGGGCTGTTTTCTTCAACGCTTTCTTGCGGAGGCTCATGGAGGCCGCTTCCGAACTCCTGTATACGCGTTTCTAGCACGAGCCGCGCCGCGGGACAACCCCCAAAAGTTCGGATGGGTCGCCGCCGGGCGTTTGACGCCTCGCTCTCTTGATCCGCCCTCGAGGCGCGCTTAAGGGAGGCGCTGGATTGCGGAACGGACGTTTCTGGCCAGACCGGCCAGGCTGATTCCCAGGCCAGCAAGCATCATGAGACCGAAAACCGCGAGCGTAGCAGCTGAGACCCCGCCTTTGTGGAGGAACACGAACCAGCGATCCCATCCCAGCCCGAGACGCGCCGGTTCGTCACTCGCCAGATTCCTCCACAACAGATGAATCTGCCCGGTCAGCGAGTAGCCGAGGCGGTACGTCCAGTTGGCATCGTAGTAGCGTCCCCGCGGGACCTGGTCTTCCATAAAACTCGTGGCGAGCGAGATACATTGCACAAACGCCCCGAGACCGAGCAGCACCAGAGCGATCTTCTTTACTTGCGTCGCACTTACTCGCGTCCCACCCTCGACCAGCATCGGCCCTAACGCGAAGCAGAGCAGCACGATCGAGGGAACCATATATCTCGGCCCCACGCAATATCCACCTTCCCACTGGGTGTAGCGGGCAAAGAAGAATAGATACATCAACGGAAGCAGGATGGCCACGGTCGCCGCGCCTCGCTCGAGTTTCCAAAGGCGCCGGAGTCCAGCCAGAGCCAGGATTACGGGAGGCCCGAAAATAAAAACCGATTTGCCCGGAGACAACAGAAATCCGTATAGGCCTTTCACCAACGGCGTATCGAACTTGTTCAGGGGCTTGGCGCCTTCCGCTGTTGCCGGATATCCAAACTCAAACGGCCCGCCAAACAACAGCGCATTATAGGAAAGCAGAGCCGCTACCCCTACCGCTGATGCCGCGCACAAGGCAGAGGCGACGCGCAGCGCGGGCTTTCCGTCGCGCACCAGAACCGCCACCGCAAACACAGGAATGGCAAGAACGTTGGTCGGCCGGACGATCGTTCCCAGGCCCAGCACCAGCCCCGCAATGGAGGCGGTCCGCAGTGTGATCGGATCGGGGCCACGGCCGAAAAGCAGCAGCGCCACTCCCACAAAAACGGCAGCCGATATCGGCTCCGAGAACAGCCACCCGGAATAGGCAAAGACGGGAGTGCCGAGACCCACCATCGCCGATGCCAACAGGGCAGGGCGCGCAGGGATCCCGATGCCAGTCAGCAACAGAAAGAACAACGTCACCGTCAGCGCGGAAAAGGTCGCGCTGCTCAAGCTGGAAGAGAACGCCACTACCAGGTCCGTATCGTCGGCGGGTACGCCCGGCAATCGCGCCAGCAAATATTGCCCGAGGGCATACCAGGGCGTGCACAGCAAAGCTTGTCCCGGCGGATAAGCCGCGCGCGGCTGGCCGTGCAGATCGTACCTCCCGTAGAAATTATGCAACTGCACGGCTTGGGGAACAGCCGTGGACCCGCGGAGTACCAGGCTCTCAGTCGTGTAGAGCGTGTTGTACTCGTCGGGCGTACGAACCCGCCCCGTCGAAGTGAGCAGGTAGAAGAACTGAAACGCCGCAAACAGCCACACGGCAATGCGCCGTGACGAGTGCGGGCGCGTTTGATTCGCGGCGGATTCTGGCGGGATGCTGGAAATGGCCACGGTGACTTGATCGTACCAATTCTTAGCTGAGTGTCGGGTCTTAGTGGAGCGCCGGGTGGAGCACCGGGCGTCCCCACTCGGCCGGACGGGCGAGGACGCCCGTCCCTCCACCGCAACTGGAAAAGCCTCTCAAGAGGTGCTTCTCCTGAGAGGCTTTGGGGAAATTCTGAACGAGCATCTGTCCGCTTAGTGTTTCTTTTTCTTGGCGGCTTTCTTCTTGGTTGCCATGAAGTGTTTCCTCCGTTTGAACGATTTGTTCTCCCAAGGTTCTCGACAGGGCACCTTGATGCCCGGGCTACTCAA
>Ga0074044_10002187_pt1 | contig 17169 bp, 15 predicted proteins | sample BogForMeECP23OM1_FD_94443 | JGI IMG/M metagenome (GOLD analysis project Ga0074044, IMG submission 94443) | Bog forest soil microbial communities from Calvert Island, British Columbia, Canada - Bog Forest MetaG ECP23OM1 | ecosystem: Environmental > Terrestrial > Soil > Wetlands ...
ACCATCCCCTACGTTCTGCAACTCAACAAACGCGACCTGCCCAATGTTCTGCCCGTCGAGGAATTGAAAAAACAACTTCAGGCCAAGGGTGAGCCGGTCGTCGAAGGCGTGGCCGTGCAAGGCGTGGGCATCTTCGAAACCCTCAAGGAAGTCGCCAAGCAGGTCCTCGCCGAATTGAAGAAGGGCGCGTGATCAGGCAGCGAAGGAGTGGCACAGGCTTCAGCCTGTGACCCTGCCGAACTGTGCCGGGCTGCCAGCCTCGCTGCAATCTGCTCTGGTGCGGCGCGTCGAATCCTTCTCCTCTCAATCCTTTGAGAGGTTGAAGACGATGTTGATGTGAAGCTCTACGGAATGACCTCGCCCGTCGGGCGCCACGAACGGTGTGAAGCGCCACTTCTTCACCGCGTCCACGGTTTTTTCCGTCAATCCGCCGGGCAGGCCCTGCTCGACGACCACGTCCTCCACGTGGCCATCTTCCGCAATCCGTGCAGAGATCTTCACCGTCCCTTCAATTCTCGCCTTCCGGGCCTCTTTTGTATAAGGGGGGTGTGGGCAGGAAATACAGTGTGGCGTGCCTGGAAGGCCGTTCCCGCTAAGAAGCAGGAACCTCATCTCCACGGGAATCTGCGTCGCTGTCGGTCTTCCGTCGGGCCCGAGAACTGGCTCGAATCGCCATTTTCTTGTCGTGGAAAGAGCTTGCTCGCCGAGTCCGAAAGGGGCCCCGCGGACCAGCGAGACCTCTCGAACGTTTCCATCCTCTCCGATCAGCATGTCCAAAAGGACCATCGCCTGTGCGCGGGCATTTCTGGCCTCTTCGGTGTACGGTGCCTGGGGACAGGAGATGCATTTTGGCTCGGCATAGCCATCTTGTCCGGCGGTTGGGATTCCCGGCCACGGCGAGGTTGACGATCGGTCTCGGGGTTTCAGCTTTTCGAGGGCGCGGCGGGCATCGGTCAACTCCAGCCGCTCGCTGGCCTCGGCGAGATTCTTGCCCGCCGCGTCGAGCAGGCGCAGGCGCAAGTTCAGTGTCTTGTCTTCTTCCGAGATTTGCCCGACAACGACCACGTTTGCTCCCACGCTCGGAGCGTAGAAAGAGACAGTCGACCTGAGCAGGCTTTCATTCTTCCCCATCCTCGTCACGGACAGGGCTCCGCCAAACTTCGCGCGATCGAGCACCGTGGTCTCCGGCCACATCCGGCCCAGGGCTTGGGAAAATTCGTCAGCCAACCCCACGCCCAGCCGTGTGGCCGCGTCGTTCGGCTCCTCAAAATCCATCACAAGGCAGGTCAAGTGATCGGGAGAATCGTGCCCCCGGCGCAGCTTGCTGGATGCATTCGCGATGAGCTGCGCCGCAAGGCCATCCAGTTTCGGATCGCGCGACTGAGCGAGCGACGGCGTGGCGGCGCAGAACAGCAGGCACGAGAGAGGCAGGAGCCCGGCGGAAATCGAGCGTCTCGGGCGAAACATCTTGCAGCTCCACTACATCAGGCGAAAAGTGACCTCCGTCTTCAACTGAACCGCTACCGGCTTCCCGTCGGGTCCACCGGCGGGCTGAAAGCTCCAATCCTTTAGCGTGCTCAGAATCTTCGAATTCAGGTCGCATGGCAATCCGTGCTCCAGCCGGACTTCACGCACTCCGCCGTCATCCCCGATCAACAGGATCGCCGTGGCCGCGCCTGAAAACTTCGCCTTTCGCGCTTCTTCCGAATAAGAGGGCTGCGGGCAGTCAGCGCACTTGGGAGGGGAAAATCCCTTGGCATCCGCGCTCGGAACGTCCTTCCAGGGATTGGACGGAGGAAATTTTGGCACGATCTGTTCCTGCCAGGCGTGCCGCTCATCGGACCAATCCAGATCTCGCTTATCCAGTTCAACCTTCTTGTTCGGATCTTCGCCGATCACGCGGATGCTCACCCGGATGGCGTCGGCTCCCCTCTCGATCGTTCCCACGATCGCCAGGTCCGCTCCCAGCGTGGCCGCGCCCCACCGCGCCACCTTGTCCTGTTGAAAGGCGGCGGAGTCGAGATGCTCCATCTCCGTCAGCGCTCGCAGGTCGGCGCGATCCACGGCTCTTATCTTGCGCGACCGGCTCCCCACCGCCTGGGACAATTCATCGGCCAGATGGATTCCGAGCTGCGTGGTCTCCCCGGCCGCATCCTGAAAGCTGAACACCAGAAACGAAATCGCCTGGTTCTTGCCCGCATGCTCCGGCTTGTTCTTCTCGATGCCGCGGGTCACCTCGTCGGCCAGCGCATCCAGTTTCGCGTCCCGCCCCTGCGCGAAGAGCGGCGTAACCGGGAGAAAGAAAAATGCTACGGATGAGAACAGGAACACGCATAAGGATCTTTTCATATGAATTATTTTATCCCTCCAAAATTAGAAATCCTCGACGACCAGGCCGACGGCCAGTAAACACCTCCCGCTTTGCTGGGCCGCGGTTTTCACTACAACAGGCGAAAGCTGATCTCCACCGTCAGATCCAGTGTGACGGGCCCCCCCGCTGGCCCCACGGGGGGAATGAATTTCCATCTCCGCACTGTGTCCACGGCCTGTGCCGTCAATCCGCAGGCCAGATAACGATGCACGGACATGACATGGACGCTTCCATCCGGAAGGATCATGAGGGTCAACTGCAGGTTCCCCTGGAGACGCGCCGACCGCGCTTCATCAGTATAAGGAGGCTGCGGGCAAGACTCGCATTTCGGCTCGGGAACTCCGGCCGTCCCCGGCCGACTGACTGCCGATGTGGAAAGTGAAGATGGAACTGCGGGCGGCTCCCGCGGGGGCAGCTGTGCCAGCGCACGCCTGTCCTCGGACCATTCGATAAATTTCGTGGCCCGAGACAACTCTTTGCCGTGCAAGTTTACGAGGCGCGCTGTCAGATCGAAGCCATTCTCATGTGGCGAGATCATGCCAAAAACAACACTTTGGGCCCCTTCCAGCTTTGCGAACCACAGCGCTACTTCGTCAACTTGCAGGACCTGCGGGCCAAGGCATTCCTTTTCCAGCAGCGCACCCAACTGCACCCGGTCGAGTGTTGCGATTTCAGGAGATTCCTCATAGAGGGCTCGCGCAAATTCGTTGGCAAGCTCCGGTCCCAGCCGGTCGCGTATGGAAGGCGCCGTCTGGAAATCCGTCACCAGGTAGGGCGCCTTGGCGCGACTCTTAGATTTCTTGGGCGGGTGCTGCGAATGCCCGTACATCAACTGTTCAGCCAGTTCGTCGAGTATGGGATCCCGGGTCTGTGCGAGGAGCGGAGAGGCGAGCGCGAGAATCAAAATCGCGAAAACCAGGAGACGCGCTGGAGACAGGTGTTTCGCTCGAAACATCTTGCACCTAGAAGAGGAGAAACCCGCGCCGGCGTGTACCATCAGCGGAAGCTGGCCAGTGCCGAAGCTTCGTCGGCGTAACAGGTAATTGCGCGGGAGAGTTGGGTGACCTCAAAGACTTCGCGCACGCGCCCCGGCGGCACCACCAGCCGCATCGTTCCGCCGCTGCATCCCATGCTCACAAAGCTCCGCACCAGCATCGCCAGGCCGGAGCTATCCACCTGAGCGAGGCCGGTGAGATTGGCCAGCAGCTTGCGCGTCCCCCCGCTCAGTTCGCGGCGCAGAGCTTCATTCAGGCGGTCCGCCTCGCCACCGATGGTGGCGCGGCCCTTCAATTCCAGGACCACGATGTCCCCTTCGGTGCGTCGCTCAATCGTGATAGCCATGCGCCTCTCCCCCTGTGGAAGCCTCTTCAGGTCGCCAGACAGGGCCCTCGGGCAGGGAGTGGCCGGATTATAGCTCCGGAAACTCCCTGGAAAGAGAAAAAACGAGGGTCCAGCGGGACAGCCACTCCTGCCTGTCCTGAGGAACGAAGGGGCTGCTCTCTTGATTCTCGGCAGCGCTGGCCATCCGGCTTTGCCCATTCGGGAAGCAGCCAAGAGTGGCTGCTCCACTGCTTGACACGCCCCGCTCCCCCCACTAGCGTGCCTCGCGTGAGAGATCCGCGCAAAGCCGTGCGCCTGCATCGCTGGGACGTGACGCGGGCGGACGCCCGCGCCCTCCAGCTCGAATGGCGCGCCCGGCTCGAGCTGCGCGACCGCACGGGACGCATCCATCGCGTGGCCGGCGCCGACGTCGCTTTCGATCCCGCCGTCCTGGGCGGCGAGGCCATCGCCGGCATTGTGCTTTTTTCCTATCCCGGCTGGGAGGAATTGGACTGCGCCGCTGCGCGGCAGCCGCTCGCTTTCCCCTACGTGCCCGGCCTGCTCAGTTTCCGCGAGATCCCGGCGATCCTCGCGGCGCTCGAGCGCCTGCGCGAGGCCCCCGACCTGATCTACTGCGATGGGCAGGGCTACGCGCACCCTCGGCGGTTCGGCCTGGCGTGTCACCTGGGCGTGCTGCTCGATGTGCCCACGATCGGCTGCGCCAAGTCGCGCCTGATCGGCACGCACCGGGAGCCCGGGCGGCAGGCGGGCGCGTGGGCCCCGCTCTTCGATGACGGAGAACGCATCGGCGCGGCGCTGCGGACCCGCGCGGGCGCCCGGCCCATGTACATTTCGAGCGGCCACCGCGTGTCGCTCGAGCGCGCGCTCCAACTGACCATGGAAGCGTGCGACGGCCGCCGCGTTCCCCGGCCCACGCGCCGCGCCGACCGCTATGTCGCCGAAGTGAAGCGCAGCGCGTGTCCCACGTCCCGCAATCCCTCCAGCGAAATGTAGAGGCGGGTTTTGCGCTTTTTGCATCCCGACGTTTTCTGTCGGGAATCCCGCCACGCCCGTCCTGCCATCTCGCTGAGTAAAGCAAAACCCCCACTCCGCCGAAGTAATCAGTTGGGCCGGGAATGCCTTCCGGACTCTCCAGGGGAAATCGTGTTCGCGGAAAGCCCCATCGATTCCGGCATCGAGGAGATGCAGCGGATCCGCGCCTCGCTGGCGCGGCTCGAGCGGCGGGACTGGTGGCTGTGGTCGGCCGCGGTCGTGGTAATGCTGCTGCTGACCGTGGCTGTGGTGAGCATGTCGCTCCCCGCGCTGATGGCCGATCCGTATTCCTTCTTTCAATTCCATTTGGAGCAGTCGGTGCGCGGCCTGGTGGGCGTGGTGTTGCTCTTCAATCTCTACACCATCTACCAGCAGGTGTTGATCAAGCGCCTCCGCGGGCAGCTCGCCTCGCAAATCGAAATGATGGCCAGCCTGCGCCTGCGCGCCAACGAGTACCACAAGCTCGCCATGGTCGATCCCCTCACCGGGCTCTACAACCGCCGCTTCGCCGAGCAGCGCCTGACCGCGGAGGTGGACCGCTCCAAGCGCTACGGCCATCCGCTGACCGTCGTGGTAATCGATCTCAACGACTTCAAGCAGATCAACGACAAATTCGGCCACCTGGCCGGCGATCTGGTTCTCAAGGAGTTTGGGCTCCGCCTCAGCCGTTCGATCCGCGTTTCCGACCTGGCCGTGCGCATGGGCGGCGACGAATTCCTGGTGATCCTCCCCGAGTGTCCCGCCGAGCAAATCCCCGGACTGCTCACGCGCCTGGCGAACCTGGAAGTGAACTACCGCGGGAGCGGCATTCCAGTGCGATTCTCCGCCGGCGTGGCCGGCTTCGATCCCCTCGGCACTCCCGAGCAGATGCTCGAGCGCGCCGACCAGGCGCTCTATGCGCAGAAGAGCGAGAAGCACCCGCCGCGCCAGGCGGCAGCCCCGGCGCGCTAGCGCAACCCTTCGGGGCAATTCATGGCATCCGCAGTTCACTTTCCCCGTTGCCCTTTAACGCGAGTCTAATTTTCCCGGAGCAATCCGGCGTAAGATGGCGGCCGCAATCTCGATCCCCGGGGGACAAGGGAATGGGTGGGCGATACGAGCGCATCCTGCTGACCGGCGGCGCGGGCTTCATCGGCTCGCACGTCGCCGAGGCCTTGCTGCGGCGCGGCGCGCAGCTCACCATCGTGGACAACTTCGATCTGTTCTATCCGGCTGAGTGGAAGCGCGCGAACCTGGAAACTGTGAGGCTTGCCGGCGAGTTTCAGTTCCATCAGGCCGACATCCGCGACGACGAGGCGATGCGGCGTGTGTTCGCGGCCGCACGGCCCGAGGCGGTGATCCATCTTGCCGCCCGCCCGGGCGTGCGACCCTCCATCGAGCAGCCGCGGCTCTACGAGCAGGTGAATGTCGCCGCCACTTTGAACCTCCTTGAGCAGGCCCGCGAATCCGGCGTGCGGCAGTTCTTGTTCGGCTCTTCCAGTTCCGTGTACGGCGCGTCGAGCTGCGTGCCCTTCTCGGAAAGTCATTTTGAGCTGCGGCCCATCTCCCCTTACGCCGCCACCAAGCTTGCCGGCGAACTGCTGGGCTACACCTACGCGCACCTTTACGCGCTTCCGGTCGTCTGTCTGCGGTTCTTCACCGCCTACGGCCCGCGCCAGCGGCCCGACCTGGCCATCCACAAGTTCACGGCGCTCATCGAGGCGGGTAAGCCGCTCCCTCTTTTTGGCGACGGCACCACTGGCCGGGACTATACCTACGTGGACGACATCGTGGCCGGCGTGCTCGCCGCTCTCGATTTCGAGCTGAAGCCCGAGACGGGGAAGGCCTCGTTTGAGGTCTTCAACCTGGGAAACTCGCACCCCGTGAAGCTGGATGAACTCGTGGCCCTCCTCGAACGGGCCACAGGCAAGCGGGCCATTCGGGATGCCCGGGCGCTTCAGCCCGGAGACGTCCCGCTCACCTGGGCCGACGTGACCAAGGCCGGGCGTCTCCTGGGGTATCGTCCTGCAACGCGGCTGGAAGACGGGCTCGTGAAATTCGTGGCCTGGTACCGCGCCCAGCCGGCCTCGTTGCGCGCGTAGCCGGTTTTCTATTTCCGTTTTTCGAATTTCGATTTTTGTCGTTTCAGGCAGACGGCGGGGCGATGAGCAAGCGGATCACCTGGAGCAGCCGCTCGGGTTTGAAGGGCTTCACCATATAGATGACCGCGCCCGCATCGTGGCCCGTCTTGAAGTCCTGGGGCGCGCTCTGCGCCGTGAGCAGGATCACGGGAATCTTGTCGAAGCGTTCATCGCGCTTGATGATCTGGCAGACGTCGAAGCCGGACATGCCGGGCATGTTCACGTCCAGGATCATGGCCGCGGGAACGCTCTCGCGGAGCAGCGTCAGAGCGTTCTCGCCGGAGTTGGCCGTGCGCACGTTGTAGCCGTTGCGTTCCAGCAGCAGCTCGATAATGCGCAGGGTGGCCGCGTCGTCGTCCACTACGACGATGAGCGGCGCTTTTTCGTCTTTGACGACCTTCTTCGCCTCAGCCACGATATCCCCTGCACGGGTGCAATCCGTGAGGCTACCCTGCTACGGCGGCAAAATCAATCTCGGCCGGCCCGCCGGTGCGGAAGCGGCCCGCGTGGAGCGCGGGGACTGAAGCGGGCATGAAAATCCATCCTAGGGCAGTCATCCGGCCGCCCGATTCGCAGATGCCGCTGCCCGCAGTGGAATCGATACTGTCTTTACTGTATCATTGCTGTTTCGTCCTAGGCCTAGCGACGTGGCTGTGAGCCCCTGTTCGAACTTTCCGTATGGGGGAGCCGCGCAGACCGGCCGGACAAGAGGAGCACCCCCATGAAACCCGGCATTCATCCCGACTACCACGAAGTGACCGTGGCCTGCGCCTGTGGCCACGTCTTCAAGACGCGCTCCACCCACAAGGGCAACATCCTGAAGCTCGAAATCTGCTCGAACTGCCATCCGTTCTTCACCGGCAAGCAGAAGCTGATTGACACCGCCGGGCGCGTCGAACGCTTCAACAAGAAATACGCCGCGGCCAAAGAGAAAGCCAAGTAAGACAGACATTCGTGTCTGTCTTCTCGGCCTGTTCCCCTTTCTTCTCCATTCGGGCGGTTCAGGAATCAAATTGAGGTTCGCCAGGCATGCGCCTTCCGCGGGTGTAGAATCCTTCTCGGACATGGCTGCGAGCCGCGCAATTCCTCCCGCAACGCAATCGGACTCCGTCGCTCCGTCGCAAGTGGAGACCGCCGCGGCGCGAGTAACCCTGCGGAGCTGGTTCGCCCAGCCCTACGACTCCGCCATTGCCGCCGCGCGCACCTGCTACGCGCCGCGGCTGATCGGTCCCGCCGAAATCACCGACAAGCAGCGGCTCACCATCGGCGCCGCCACGTTTTACGCCGGGCACCACACCGTCTTCCAGCACGCCCACTTCGAGTTCGGCCTGGAGAACGTGAGCCGGCAATTCGTCTGGTCGTTCCTGCACGCGCATCCCTTTTACAACTCGGAGCAGCAGTCGCAGCGCTACGTGCGCATGGACCGCGCGCGCGCCTATGTGCCCGCCGAGTCACCGTCCCGAGGCTTCGGGACGGCGGACCGCGCCATTTACGAAGCCGCCATCGCCCGCGCCTGGGACTCCTACCGCGAAATTACGCAACTCCTCGTGCCCGACGCGCGCGCCATCCTCTCCGACATCTGGCACATCGGCCCCATGTCGCACGCCAAGCGGCGTGACAAGGTGGAAAAGCAGGCGGAGAAGCGCGCCTTCGAGGTCGCGCGCTACGTCCTGCCGGTGGCCGCGTTCACCACCATGGTGCATACGCTTTCCGGCATCGTGCTTCACCGGCTCTGGCGCATGCAGAACGCCTGCGACACGCCCGCCGAGGCCCGCGCCGTCGTGGGCGCGATGGTGGCGCGCGTGCGCGAGGTGGACGCACAGTTTTTCGACCGCTTCGACAACCAGCCGCTGGAAGATTTGCCGGAGTGGAAACTGCCGGCAGCCCCCCAGGGCGCGGGCGACGCCTTTGCCCGCGAGTTCGACGCGCGGCTCGATGGCCGCACCTCGAAGCTCGTGGATTTTTCCCCGCGCGCGCCCGAAGTGATTGCGGACGCGTACCGCGCGGTGGTGGGCGTGACCCGCGAGGCCTGCCCCGACGCGGAAGCCATCGACCGCCTGATGAATCCCGCGCGCAACCCCTATCGCCTCCAGACGCTCGACATCGGCGTGCACGCGCCGATGATGCGCGCGCTCGAAAACGCCGGCTACACCTTTGCCAAAAAGATTTCGCACACCGCCGACAGCCAGGACCAGCGGCACCGCATGGTGCCCGGCTCGCGGCCGTTGCTCACCCTGGCGGATACGCGCGAGCCGGACGCCGTGATGCCCATGCTCATCCGCGGGAATGCGCGCGCGCGGGAAGCGTTCGAACAAGCGATGGCCGAAGCCTGGCGGGCAAAAAACGAATTGCTCGACCGCGGCGTTTCCCCCGAAGACGCGCTCTACCTGCTGCCCAATGCCAAGGCCATCCGGCTGGTGGAGAGCGGCTCGCTGCTCCACCTGCTCCACAAATGGACCATGCGCACCTGCTTCAACGCCCAGGAAGAGATTTACCAGACCTCCATGGAGGAGCTCGATCAGGTGCGCGCCGTGCATCCCGCAGTGGCGCGCTATATCGGCCCGCCCTGCCATCTGCGCGCCGGCATCACCACACCCATTTGCACGGAGGGCTCGCACTTCTGCGGCGTAAAGGTGTGGCAGGATTTTCCGAGCACCACTCGGCGCATCTGAGCGCGCAGGTGTAGAATGAAACGAGAGGCAGGTATGGGGCAAATAGTCGTGACCGTGACGGTATCTCACCCGAGCGAGCGGTCGCGCCAGGCCGACGTCAAACTCATCGTGGATACCGGCGCGACATTGAGCTGGGTGCCGCGCGAAATCGTCGAGAAGCTCGGCGTTCCTCTCCTGCGCCGCCGCCCATTTCTCCTGGCGGACGGTCGCACCATCGAACGCGATACGGCCGGCGCAGTCGTGAAGCTCAATGGAACCGAAGCAATCGTAACGATCGTGATTGCCGAACCGGGTGACGGCCATTTGCTCGGGGTGACTGCCCTGGAGACCCTGGGCCTCGCGGTGGATCCCGTAAACCTTCGCCTGATCCCACAAACTCTTCTCGCCATGTAGGTCCTGCCCCGCCCGAGGCAACCCGCATCGCCCGCAGAACTCATCGGCCCCGGAAGGATGCGGCTGTGTTGCGGCCCAGGATGAACACGGACTGAATCGCGCGCCACTCACTGGTACTTTCGTAACATGGGCGCATTCGCCACAATGCAACCGACGTACCTTTGCACCGGACAACTCCGGCGTTACGATTGGCACCACCAGGGATGATATGAAGCAGTGTCCTGTCTGCAGCACGGATTTTCCGGATGAACATCACACCTGCCCGACCGACGGGGCGGTCCTGCTCTCCATGGAGGGAGCGGAGTGGGAGCCCGGCGTCCTGATCAGGGGGAAATACCGCATCCTGGCGCGGCTGGGCAAAGGCGGCATGGGCATCGTCTACAAAGCCCAGCACATTTTCCTCGAAGAATTCCGCGCGCTGAAAGTGATGTATCCCCACCTGGCGCAGGACCCCAAATTCCGCCACCGCTTTCTGCGCGAGGGCAAAGAAGGCCGCAAGCTCCGCAACAATCCGCACATCGTGGCCATCGAGGACCAGGAGCAGGCCGAAGACGGCAGCCTCTATCTGGCCATGGAGTACGTGGACGGAGTGACCCTGCGCGAGCTGTTGCGAAGCGCTCGCGGCCCGCTGCCCCTCCCCCGCGCGCTCAACATCGCCAAGAGCATCGCGGAAGGTCTGCAGGCGGCGCACGTGCTCGGCATCGTGCACCGCGACATCAAGCCCGACAACGTTTTGATGGCCCGCGACGCGGCGGGAAACGACCTGGCGAAAGTGGCGGACTTTGGAATCATGTCGCTGTGCGAAGGCTCGACGGTCATGGGCACGCGCCCGCTGCTCACCGCGCCCTACGCCTCGCCGGAACAGTGGCAGGCGCAGCCCGGCTCCAAGCCCGATCCCCGAACCGATCTCTACGCGCTGGGCATCACCATGTACGAGATGCTCACCGGCCGGCTTCCCTTCCGCGCCGATAATCCCGTCCAGTGGATGCACGCCCACCTGACGCAGCCCGCTCCCCCGCCCAGCGAACTGAATCCTGAGTTGGCGGAGAATCCCGCCGTTGACGCGCTGGTGCTCAAGCTGCTGGCCAAGGATGTGAACGACCGTCCCGTGGATGCCCAGGCCTTCCTGCGCGAACTTAGCCTGGCGCAATCGGGGATGAAATGGACGCGCATGCCGTACGAGTCCATGGACACGGCCACGCCCACCACGGTACAGCGCCGCACTCCGGCTTCGGGCGCTTTCTCCTCCACTCCCGCCTCGGTCACTCCCGCAAGCAGTGAGTCGCACACGCCCGCTTCCGGGGACAAATCGGGAGAGATCCGGCCGAAGTACGTGCAAGAGGCACTGCGCTGGGCCGAGCGAAATATTGAACGGAAGTCGGGACAGGTGAAAGCGGCCACGGGCGAGCCGGCCAAGCCCACCGCCCCGCCCGTGCCAGTCGTCCCGCCCGTTTCGCGGCCGGTCCCACCACCTCCCCGTGCAGATCCCCTGGTGCCGCGCGTGGAACATCCTCCGCCCCCTGAGGAGACGGTACGCCCGCGCGTGGAGCGCGCCTCTGGCTTTGCGGAAACACCCCCGGAACGAGTGGCTCCCGCGCCAATCTCTCCGCCGCCTCCACCGCCGTTGATGGAGACCCGGCCGACGCCGGCTCCGCCGCCCCCAGCGCCGGTGCGACGAGAACCGACGCCGGCTACTCGCCCGGCCGCCGCGCCGCCTCCCCGCCCCGAGCCCCGCGCAGAAACACGACCTGCCCGGAGCCCGGCCCCGGCGCCCTTCTCCGCAGTGCTGCCGGAGGAGCGGAAGTCCAGCGGAGCATTGCTCTGGATTTCGCTGGGCCTGCTCGTGGTGATTCTGGCGGTCGGCGCGACCTACTGGTTCCTGGTAAAGCCTGGGGGTTCCCTGTCTTCGAACGCGCCATCGTCCGCGGAACATCAGCTCGAAGTTGACGGACACATGCTGAAGGCGGAGCAGGCCTTCTCCCAGGGGAACTACGATTTGGCGATCGAGGAATATCAAGCCGTCCAGCGGCTCAGTCCGGGAAACGTGCGCGCAAAAGAGGGAATTGAACGCGCCTCCAAAGCGAAACTTGCGGAGAGCGCGATTCTGCCGGGCGGCAAGCCTGCGCCATAGTGGTCAAGTGTGGGGGGATTTGAATTGAAAGCTGTTCGATGCGCGTGCCGGGCCTGCCTGGCCGTGGTGGTGCTCTGGATGGCGGCGCCTGCGCTGCGGGCGCAGGCCCCCATCCAATGCAAGGGACCGCTCTCCGAGGCCGAGGTGATCAGACTCGCCACCGCGGGCGTTCCGGATGGCCGCCTGATCCAGTTCGTCAACTCCTGCGGCGTCGGCTTCACGCTCACCCACGACAGTGAAGAGCGCCTGCGCGCCGCCGGAACCAGCGACGCGATTCTGAACGCCCTGCGCGAAAAGTCTCCCAAACCGAAACCAAAGCCCGCGCCTCCCGCAAAGACCGAAACCCCGAAGCCCCGGGAGACTTCCGCCGCTGCGCCGGCCAAGACGCCGGAAACCCCCGCCGCGGAGCCCGAGCCCACCGATCCGAAGGCGCAGTACATGCGCGGCCTCGCTCTCGAGCAGGGCATCAACGTCACGGCGGACTTCAAGCAAGCGGCGCGGTGGTACCGGCTCGCTGCGGAGCAGGGCTACGCGCCCGCGCAGGCCCACCTCGCCTATCTCTACGAATACGGCAACGGCGTGGACCTGGACTACGCGCAAGCCATGCAGCTCTACCGCAAGGCCGCGGAGCAGGGCGACGCCGCGGGGCAAGCCGGCGTCGGACATCTTTACGGGTTGGGCCTCGCCGTCACTCGCGACGACGAAGAGGCGGTGCGCTGGTCGCGCCGCGGCGCCTCCGGAGGAGACGCGCGCGCTCTCGAAGATGTGGGCCTGGCCTACGAGTCCGGCCGCGGGGTGTCCCGAGATTTTGCGGAGGCCATGCAGTGGTTCCGCAAGGCCGCGGATCAGGGCGACGGCTTCGCCTGCCTCCAGCTCGGCAGCCTGTTCGCATCCGGCAAGGGCGCTCCTGCGGATAAAGAGGAAGCGGCAAAGTGGTACCGCAAAGCCTTCGAGCTGATGCAGCCGCTCGCCGAACGCGGCGCGGGCCGTGAGCTCTTCGGCATGGGCGTGCTCTACCAGAACGGCTTCGGCGCGCCCCAGGATTTCGCGCAGGCCGCCAGCTCCTACCGCAAAGCCGCGGACCGCGGCATCGCCGTCGCGCAGGAAAGTCTGGGCATGCTCTACATGAACGGCCAAGGCGTCAGCCGCGACGACGCCGAGGCACTCCGCTGGATCCGCAAAGCCGCGGAGCAGGGCTACAGCCCGGCCCAGCGCCGCGTGGGATACCTCTACGCGCAGGGCGGCGCGGTTTCCCGCGACGAGGTCGAAGCTGTGCGCTGGTACCGCAAGGCCGCCGACCAGGGCGACGCGCTCGCCCAGGTCTACCTAGGATTCATGTTCGCCAACGGCCGCGGAGTTCCCCGCGACGAAGCCGAAGCCGTCAAATGGTTCCGCAAAGCTTCCGAGCAGGGCGAAACCTCGGGCGCCTACTACCTCGGCGTCACCTACGACGCGGGCCGCGGCGTTCCTCAGGACTACGCGCAGGCGCTGGTCTGGTACCGCAAGGCCGCGGACGCCGGCAACCTGGACGCGCAGGCAAATCTCGGCCGCATGTACGCCGAGGGACGTGGCACCGCGAAAGACGACGGCGAAGCGCTCAAGTGGTTCCGCGCCGCCGCGGACCAGGGCAACCCGCGCGCTCAGGCCAATCTCGGCTGGATGTACTACAACGGCCACGGCGTGCCCACCGACTACGACACCGCCGTCGCGTGGTATCGCAAGGCCGCGGAGCAGGGCAACGCCGTCGGCCAGTTCGACCTCGGCGTCGTCTACGCCTCGGGCCACGGCGCCCCGCAGGACCCCGTCCAGGCCTACATGTGGTACTCGCTCGCCGCCGCCCAGGGCAACTCCGAAGCCGGCAACCGCATGAGCGCCCTCGCCAAACAAATGACTCCCGCGCAGATTTCCGAAGCGCAGCGCCGCGCCAGCGACTGGGCGGCGCAGCACCCCAAAAAGTAGGACCGTCTTTCCTTCACCAAATTGTAGGGACGGACCCGTCTGCGTGTCCGCCCTCTCGCCGCGCGCTGGCAGCATCATTCGCCAGACGGGTTCTTGACACACCCCTGCCCCTCCCCTCCGCCGCTGGCCACTGTTTCAGTCATCCCGAATCGCTCCTACGGGTGAGGGCCCTGCTCTTTCCCTTCTCGCGACTCAGAATTTATCCGCCGCGCCTACCACTGATTCACAGTGTCAGGAATGCTCCCGGTCCAATCTGTCAGGGATGTGCCCGGTCTAAAATGTCAGGGATGCCCCCGTCCGCGCACTCCCTGCCTCGAGTTACGACGCCCTCCATCTTTGCCTATCCCTCCGTGCGGGGGTACGATTTGCTCGAGTATCGGTCAATGAGGCTTTGCCCAGTCGGCGATATGGATTTTCCCCGCAAATCGCGGTTTCACCGGGTGATCGCTCCTCTCACCGTGCTGTTCGTTTGCTTGCTGCTTCCATCGCTCGCGCACGCGCAGGCCGCAGTGCCCTGCGCCCATCCGCTGAACGAGGTGGACGTCATCCGGCTGGCCGCCGCGGGAGTGCCGGAAGCGCGGTTGGTTCACATCATCGGAACCTGCGGGGTGAGTTTTCGGGTCAACCGGGAGAGCGAAGAGCGCCTGAGAGCCGCCGGCGCGACCAAGGCTGTGCTGGCCGCGATCCGGGAGAAACTTGTGAAGCCTGCGGCGGCGCGCCCTGCGCCGGCTCCGGCCGCGCCAGAACCCACCGGGGAAAATGTCCCTGCAGCAACGACGGAGTCTGCTTCCAAACCTTCTAGGGCTATCGATTCCGGCCCGCGCCCGCACGTGATTCAGCTCCCCGTGCCGGGGAACGCTGCGGGGGATACTTCCCGTCCAGCCGCGGCGAACGAAGGCGACAAAATTGCGCCCCCGGATCTTCCCCGGTCGTACTTCGAGCGCGGGCAGGCTTTTGAAGAAGGTCAGGGCGTGCCACAGGATTACGTCCAGGCGGCGCAGTGGTATCGCCGCGCCGCGGAGGCGGGAAACGCGGACGCGCAGAACAGCCTGGGCTGGTTGTACAGCTCCGGCAGGGGCGTGCCGCAGGATTGGGCCGAGGCGCTCCGCTGGCTCCGCAAGGCGGCGGATCAGGGCAATCCCGAGGCCCAGGCGCATCTCGGCTCCATGTACATGAACGGCCAGGGCGTGGCGCAGGATCGCGCGGAAGCGGCCAAATGGCAACGCAAGGCGGCGCAGCAGGGCAGCGCCATCGCGCAGTTCAATCTGGCGTGGCTGTGCGAGCACGGCAGCGGTGTGGGACAGGACTACGCCGAGGCAGTCAAGTGGTACCGCAAATCCGCCGAGCAGGGGAACGCCGCGGCGCAGACGAATCTGGCCATTCTTATGGCGCACGGCCAGGGCACGCCGCGCGACTCCGCGGAAGCGGTCAAGTGGTACACCAAGGCCGCCGACCAGAATTACGCGGTGGCCGCGTCGAACCTGGGTTTCATGTACGAAAACGGCCAGGGAGTGCGGCGAGATTACGCCGCAGCGGTCAAGTGGTACCGCGTGGCCGCGGAACAAGGCATCGCCGGAGCCCAGGACAACCTGGGCGTGATGATCCAGAGCGGGCGCGGTGTGGAACTGGCCGACCCGGCGGAGGCCGCGCAGTGGTATCGGAAAGCCGCCCAGCAGAATTACGCGCCGGCGGAGCTGCATCTGGGAATCCTGCTCGCCACCGGCCGCGGCTTGCCAAAGGACGAGGTGGATGCTGTCGGATGGTTCCGCAAGTCCGCCGAGCAGGCCAACCCGGAGGCGCAAGCGTGGCTCGGCAGCATGTACGAAGCCGGCCGCGGCGTTGAAAACGACGACCAGGCCGCCGCGAACTGGTACCGCAAATCCGCCGAGCAGGGGAATGCGCTGGGCCAGTACCACATGGGCGAGGCCTATCTGCTGGGGCACGGCGTGCCGCAGTCCAACGTGGACGCCTACGTGTGGTTCACCGTCTCCGCGGAGGGCGGCTCCCGGGACGCCGCCGATCGCCTCGAGGCGCTGGGCAAACTGATGACCACGGAGCAGATGGACGAAGCGCGGCGCCGGGCCGCGGAATGGGCGGCGCAGCACGGGCGGCGGTAGGGGATGTTCAAGTGAAAAGTACTTTACATTGCAAAGTCAATGCGCTAGGCTGCCTTCATGCGCAACGCACTCTCTCACCCCATCTTTCCCGACGCCCGGGCCTCCTCCCTCGACTGGCTCTCCTACTTCACCCTGAACACGCTCGAGCCCGCGCTCTGCTGGAACGACTCCTACCGACTCGCGCCCAGCGAGCGGGCTATCGTGGGGCCTTCCATCCAGCAGTTCCAGCTCGGCGAAAGTTCGGAGGGCCGCGGCCTGCTGCGCCGCGCGCGCGAATTTGGGGAGCGGCTCGGCGACGCACAGTTCCCGGAGGCCATCGCGCTTTTCATCCAGGAGGAGCAGCGCCACAGCCGCATCCTCGGGCGCTTTCTGGAGATGCATTCCATGAGCTGCCTCGGGCGGCACTGGGTGGACTCCGTGTTCCGGCGCGTTCGCGCGCTGGCCGGCCTGGAGTTGTGCATGCGCGTGCTGGCCACGGCGGAGATCATTGCCGTGCCCTATTACACGGCGCTCGGCAAAGCGACCGGCTCGCCGCTGCTCGGGAAAATCTGCAAGAACATCTTGGCGGACGAGGCCGCGCACCTGGCATTTCAGTCCTTCGTCTTCAGCCTGCTGGCACAGGGGCGCGCGGCCTGGCGGCAGCAGCTCGTCAACGCGCTTCATTCCATGTTTCTTCGCGGCACCGCGGTGGTGGTGTGGTTGCAGCATGGAGCCGTGTACCGTGCGGCTCGCTGCAACTTCCGGGAGTTCAACGCTCAGTGCCAGGAACAGTTTCGCGCGGTGGTCTGCCCCCCGCGGGAACGCGGCGCATCGATCGCACAGTTTTCAAGAATCTAGCTGCCCGCCTCCCAAACGGCCGGCTCGCGGCTTCCAGCCGAGGTGAGAGAGGGGAATTCTCGTATGGCGCAACCGCGCGCCAGCCGGGTTTGACAGGGTGTTCCCGCGGCCGCTATCCTGCATCCAAGAGATCGTTGTGAAACTGAGCCGCTTTTATTAGGCCGTTCCCGCCCGCTCCGCAGACGCCGGAGCTTCC
>Ga0074044_10002188_pt1 | contig 17165 bp, 12 predicted proteins | sample BogForMeECP23OM1_FD_94443 | JGI IMG/M metagenome (GOLD analysis project Ga0074044, IMG submission 94443) | Bog forest soil microbial communities from Calvert Island, British Columbia, Canada - Bog Forest MetaG ECP23OM1 | ecosystem: Environmental > Terrestrial > Soil > Wetlands ...
AGCTTTGGCGGCGCGTTGATGCGCGGCCCCATGGGGCATTGACAGAAGCAGGATTTTCGGTGGCAAGGGCACGGATTGTCGGGCCACGCCGGCGTCGAGCGCCGGGGCGGCCGAAAGTATTCTGGGCTCATTGGCCTTGCCAGCGCAACTGTCTTTGCTAAGGGGATCAGAGTTTCTGTGTTCGCGCACTTTACATTCTCGGTTCGACCGCATAACATCCCCGGACATACCTATGGACTGGCTCATACTTGGCGCGGGGATGGGAATTGCGGGAGGTCTGTTTCCCAGTCCGTTGCACATGATTGCGCTCTCACAGGTGGCCTTGGGCCGTTGGGGGCGCGCCATCTATGTGCTGATTGGGGCGCCGCTGATGGTTGACGGTTTTCTGCTGCTGGTCACCAGCCTCTTCTATCGGTTCATCCCTTCCGGCATCGCGCATTACGTGGCGTACGTTGGGGGCGTAACCCTGATCGGCTTCGCCAGTTTTTCGCTTTGGGAATTGCGATCCAAAACGCAACACGAAATGGCGGAATCCACCGCGATGACGTACGCCAGCGTGTCGGTCGCCTTGCTCGCGGAAGTGGCCTCGCCCGGCACCTGGGTCTATTGGCTCACCGTTGCCGGTCCGATTCTTGCCGAAGGCCGCCAGCATGGTTACGGGCGCGTGGCGCCGTTTTTCGTGGGCGGAATCGTCGGCTTTTACGGTGCGGCGTTGTTTACTTTGTGCTTGCTGGCCTGGGGCGCTGGCCTGCACAAGCGGTTTAAGCAGCACCTTTTCCTGGCGGCAAACCTCCTTCTGTTGCTGATGGGAATTTCCTACCTCGTGCGCGCCTACCTGGGAAGGTAGATCCGGAGGGGCCGAAACTCGAAAATCGAAATTCGAAACTCGCGACCACGCCGCCGATTTTCGAGTTTCGATTTTCGAGTTTCGAATTTCACTTCTGCCACCTGACACCTGTCTTACCTCTCCGTCAGCACCTTCACCCCATAGGCGGGAATCTGCACATCTAGGGGTTCCATCTTGCCGGTTAAGGCGTTTTGGTACGCCTGGTCGAGCGGCACGGTCTGATCCGTGCTGGTGTAATTCAATACGAAGATAATCTTCTTTCCTGCCTTTTGGCGAACCGCCACTTCGACACCCGGGGGAATCTTGGCATTTAACGCCACTTGATTTTTCTGGGCGGCGAACGAAATCAGGCGGGCGTAAAAGAAAGGTGATTTGGATTCGGTGCCGACGTAATAGACCAAACCCTTTCCCGCGTGGTTCTCCGTGACGGCGGGCTTGCCGCTGTAGTAGCCCTTGCCATAAGTCGCCAGAACGTTCGCCGAAGAGGGATCGATGATGTCGGACCAGGTGCGCGCGGGGAAACTCGATTCTCCGGGCCCCACGATCTCCTGCTCCTCGTTGATTTGGGGGTCAAACTCGTGGATGGCCACGCCGGCGATATCCGCGAACGGGCCGGGAAGCGTTTTGTCCGTCACCACGTTGTGTTCATTTTTGACGCCCGAGCGGAAGGTGAGGATCAGCGTCCCGCCGTTTTTCACGAACGCCGCGAGCTTGTTCACGAGGGTTGGGTCGGTCACATAGAGCGCGGGCGCCACGACGATGCGATAGGTTGAGAGATCACTCGGCGGGAAGGCGACGTCGACATTCACCCCCGCGCGGCGAAAGGCGTCGTAGTAGTCGTGGAGTTGCCGCTCGTATTGGAAGTCCTCCACTCCCGGCTGAATTTGCAATGCCCAGCGGGAATCGGGGGACACCAGCATGGCGACCGGCGACACCACCTTGGATCCCTCGATCATGGGTGTGAGCTGCGCCAATTCCCTTCCGGTTTGCGCCACCACAAAGTAGCGGGAATTGCGGTAGCTATCCTGGTCGAGAATCCCTTGCCAATACTGCTCCGTGCCGTACCGGGAAGTCCTCCAGCGGAAATAGCAGATGCCATCAGCGCCGTGGGCCACGGATTGGTAAGCCCAAACGCGATAGAGACCGGGCGCCGCCTGCCGTCCACCAAAAGTCGCCCAACCCGGCAGGCCGCCTTCCTGCTCCATGATCATGAAGTTCTGGTTGTCCTTCGATCCCCGCATCAGGTCATGGGCCAGCCCTTGCCGGAAGTACTGCGAGTAATCCTCGTGGCCCATCGGATAGTTGTCCCAGGCAACGAAGTCCAGCGAGCGGTTCAAGTCGTGATAATCAACCTCCGAATACATCCCCATTTCGTTGTGGGTGATGGCTTGGCGGGGAGCAATCTTGCGCAGAGTGGCCGTCTGGACGTCCACATAGGCATGCGTCGAGTCGCTCCAGAAGCGGTCGAAATCGAGGGCCAAGCTGGGGTTGGAGGTGTTGTAAAGCGTATTCCAAGGCAAAGGGATTTCCCCCCAGGCATGATAGGTGTGGCCCCAAAAGACGGTCCCCCAGGCAGTATTCAGCGCGTCCAGGGTGTGGTATTTGCGCTGGCACCAGGCTTGGAATGCGGCTTGGCTCGCGGGATCGTAGCACTTAGGTCCGCCCACCTCGTTGTCGATTTGCCAGCCCAGCACTCCCGGGTGATCCTTAAAATGTTCCGCCATGGCCGTAACAATCCGGGTGGTGGCGGCGACGAAATCGGGGTTGTGAAGGCAATAATTGCGGCGCGAACCATAGCGATAGCGGACCCCTTGCGCGTCCATCGCCGCGATGTCAGGGTACCTCGCATACAGCCAGGCGGGCGGGGAGGCGGTGGGGGTTCCCAGGACCGCCCGGATGCCGTGGGCGTTCAGCACTTTGAGCGCGCGATCCAGCCAGGCGAAATCGAAGCGGCCCTCCTGCGGTTCCATCTTCACCCAGGCGAATTCCCCCAACCGGACGAAGTTGAATCCGGCCTCCTGCATCAGGGTTGCGTCCTTCTCCCACTGGGTCTCGTCCCAAGCTTCCGGATAGTAATCTGCGCCATAAATGAACTTCCCTCCGTTCCATTCGATCAAATCGAAGGGCTTCCCGGCAGGCATCTGTTGTCCTTGGGCTGCCGACCCCATCAGGCAGTAGACAATCATTAATCCGCACGCAAGCTTCGTCCACAATCGCTTCATGATTGAACCTCTTTCCGATCTCTGGTGATTGGTGATTCGTGATTGGCGATTTTCGGCGTGACCCGCTGCACTGTCATCCTGAGCATCAGCGGATTTCGCTCTGTCTGCCTTCCCACTTTCGTACCTAATCCGATGCTCATCACTAGCCACTTGCCACTAGCCACTGTTCTTTAACTCCCTTTCCTTTCATTAACATCGCCAGAGAGAGATTTTAACTCTTCTCTTTTCATCAACATCGCGAGAGGCCGATTATCGGACATTTTTCCTACATTTGTTTTCAACAACATCGCGAAACTAACCTTCATATTTTAAATCCCCTTTTATCCGCGACCTTGGCAACCGAGGACAGGTTAACCGTTTTAGTTTCAATAAGATAAACTTTTGATAGATTATCGCAATTCATCGCTAACCCCTTTTGTTTGCAGAACATCGCGAGAGCCGCGGTATCCTCCCAAGCCTCCATTCCTCATTTCTTCTCGATAAGGCGTGCCGGAAAAGCGGGCGCGAACCCTCATTCCAGAACCCCGAATCCGCACCGACTGATACCTGACACCTGCTCGTCTGGCTTGCGCCGACCCTCTGTATAGATCCGCACTCTTCGGCCTTAGCCCAAGGGCGCTAAGCTTAATACTTAGTATATGCATAATGGCTAGCAATGTCAAGCAAAAAAAGAGGCTACACAATGAAGTCCACGGATTAAGGCAAAAAGTCACAACCTCTTCTTACCGGTAGGAAAAATCTCTGAGGAGGGAAGTCTGTGGTCCGAAATCGATTTCTGTCGCCATCGGCCACATTCTGCCGGCGCGGATGGCGCCGACATTGCCTTTTATGTCGGCGACCGTTAAGAAGCCGGGACGGGCCAGGGTTGGGACGCGCGGACAGAGGTGTTGCGCAGGTTGGCGGAGCGCATATATGAAAAGTAATAAATGCGCCACCCGCGCTTCAGCGTCCTCCATTGGCGCTGGTCATGCCCGCCCACAAACGCCATTGTGCGCCATGACGGCAAGAATTTCTGACGAGCAGCACCTGTTGCGGCGACAAGCTTTTCGAGAGTGATTGACTCTACCTGATTTAGTCTTGTCCGTGAGCTGCAGAGCTGCGCTTTGCGCCAGCCGACGACGGTCAAAATTCATACCGAAAGCAGTAAATGGACCGCCGTGATCTAACCGCCGCAGGTGTTGCCTGGGTTACAGGTGGCTCCCGTGGGAGAAAAGTAACAGCCTTTATCAATCTACAGATTGCCGTTTGTCCAAAATTGATAACCTGAGGGGGTGCAGCTGATCGGACCACAGCATGGTCGCGAGCTAGCGCAAGAGTATGCCCTATCTTTGTCTGCAATCTAGAGGCAGCAGGGATGGTATGCATCGTCGCATAACTTGAATTTTAACATCCGAATTCAGCACAGGTACCATCGGGACAGCACGTAAACCCCGGCCCGCAGCATCCCCCTCCAAGAGATCCAGCGCAGCATTGCCATCCAGGGTCACAACAGAAGTTTATAGGCCCGCTTGTAGACCCAACCGTGCAGCAGCTTGAGCTATTTGGACAGCACGCAATGTCCCCGCTTCCGCAGCAGAATGTTTCTGGCGGGCAGCAAACCCCTGTTGTAGTACAAACATCACCACACATAGTGCTACCATTGTTGCAGCAGGCGGCGCAAGAGGAGTCAGCACAAAACGTACCCTGCGGACAACAGCCACCACCGCAACACGTCGTCCCCGCCGAACAGCATACAGAGCCGCAACCACTCTCGCCCGTTGGGCAGGGCACGCACAGACCGTTTGAGCAGATCAGATTTCTATCACAACAGGCGCTGTTTGGAGGAGTTCCGCAAAAGGTCTGGCCAAGATCGCACGCACACAGTCCCGCGGCGTCATCTATACACGACTTCCCGCAGGGGCAACAGATCGTTCCACATGCCTCCCCTTGACCCGAGCAATCCATGAACGTCCCTGGGGGGGTGGAACAGCCGGGCAGCATAGAGTGTATCGTATGCTGTAGCAGGCATACTACCGCCGCCGACTCCCCAGCGCCCGTCAGACATGTCACCGCGCCGCAAACGAATGCAGTGGCCGGATCTAGAAGATCGGATGAGGAGCAAGCACCCGCACCTTGGCCCAGGCAAACGTTAAGGAGTGCCTGGTCGCATGTTTGTGATTGGTCAGTCCAATAGCAGGTAGTAATGCTGTATTCTCCATAACAATTATCGTGCTGATAGCATCCCGCGTTCAAACACGGAGCCACCGTCAGCGTTCCGAGCGAGTCGTTCAGGCTATTGCCCTTGCCGCAGTAGTCGACGCCCGGCGTCATGCGCTGGGTTCCACTGCAGGCGGTAGCGTCGTCTGGGCTGGCCTGGTTACCGCTGGAGACGGGAGGGGCGGCCGGGCTTGCATGGGCGACCTCACGGTTGAAAGGGTGAGCTATAGGTTGTGGAGGCCCGAATAAGCACCCCACCATTTCCTGGGCAAGGGTCAGCATAAGTAGAAACTGTTGTGCATCTGACCAGGCCGTGGGCGCCGCACCGGAGGACAATACCGCCGCCTGAATGCGCACTCCCAAAGGGGTGGCCGATGTGTTGGGCATCACCACGGGACCGCGGGGAACCCGGGGGTGCACCCGCTCGCTGTCGGCAAACGGATTTACGATCGGGTTGGGCGCCGCCGAAGCGGGAATCGCGCCACAGAGTGTGGTGGGCATCACCACGGGACCGCAGGCAACCTGCTGGCCCACTGGCACGCTTTCGATAAACTGATCTAGGATGCAACCCGCGCAGGTCTCGGTAATGAGACCCCCGTCGAGAGCGACCTGGGCGTAGTTCGTAGCCGCCTGCACGTAGTCTGTGTAGTTCGCGTACTTGTCCGGATCGTTGTCCCCCACTGCAAGCTGGATTGCCTCCTGGACGGCCCCGCATGGATCACTTACGGCGCTGGGGACCGGGAGGACTGGTTCAGGACCCGTCCCGGCAGTCCTCGCCTGAGTTAAACTCCATCCGCTTTTGAGGCCAGCCCCAGTTAGGAAGGCGCCAAACAAGCCCCTGGCCAGGATTCGGGCAGCATCGCGCCTTGTGACCGCCTTCGCCAACTGTTTCGACAACAGATCAAATATATGTTCCATATGAGCACCGCGAATCAGTCGCCGTTTGCCTCAGCAAGTGCTCCTCTGAGGGTCGCCCGCTGTCTATCTGGTTGGGCAGAGGATGTGGTCTTGTCCGCGAGGGCAAATATCGCTTGCGATCCAAGCGCCAACCCCGCGGCGATCTTCCCCTGTTCGTCAAGCACGAGGGCGGAGGGCGTTCCCCCCGATCCGAACAGTCGTGCTACGCTGCCACCGGCGTCGAGAAGGACCGTTGAGCTCAGCGCCATGGCTCGGTTCTGCTCCGTCGTGCCAGCGGAGATAAGGACAACGCGCAGCTCATCGCCTCCATGCGCGGCTTCCCAGCGTTTCAGGTCAGGAAGCATACGATTGCAGAACCCACAGGAGGGATTCCAGAATAGGAGCATGGTTTTGCGGCCCATGAAATCGGAGGTCGTTACAAGGTTGCCATCCAAGTCAGGCGCTGAAAATGTTGATGCTGCACTGCCCACTACCAGAGGGGTGCTCACTGGCGACGGCTGCGACTTCACCAAAGGCATGGTGCCATTGGCAGCGGCCTGCACAAGGCTGGTAATCTGGGCCACTCCAGACCCCAAGCCACTCGCGATCACGCCATTAGCCTCCACCAGCACCGCCGTTGGTGTGCCAAATGCATGGTATCGCTCCGCTACCTCGCGGTTCTTCTGCACAAATACGTTCTCCAACCCGTGTTTCGCCGCCATCTTTTCGTTTGACACGCCGCGACTTACCACCGCGACGGTCAGCTTGCCTGAGAACTCGCGCTGCCAGCGCGCAACTTCAGGCATCAGCGCTTTGCATGGTCCACAATTACTGTCTGAGAAGATCAGAACCACCCGCTTTCCAGCGGCACGCAGGCGGTCGAGCGAACTCGTCCCGCCCATGGCCAATGGAAGCTCAAAAGCAGGCGCCGGCGAACCCACTTTAAGCCCCGACTGTGCCTGCGCGGGGGGTCGAGGCATACTGCGAGGGCCTGCTTCTAGTGCCTCGATTCGCAGAAGAAGCCTGCCGTTCTGCCGAAACAAGTGAAATATCAGCCAACTTTGAATGGCGACAGCGGATACGACGACTGCGCCGATGGGCAGGAGCGCACCGTGTCGCGAGAAGACGAGCGCCAGCGCGTCGAAAATGCTCAGGCCAGGATTATGGCGCGCTTGCGACAGGACCAGTCCGGCAAGCAAGGCCAGCAACGCGTTACGCGCCAGCGTCCACGGGCCAATCGGTTCCGAGTGTAACTGCCCAAAGCAATGGCAATCGGGCCGCCTCCCGCGCGCCATGTTGAGGCCGATCACGACCACGAATGCGGTCAAAAGACCGAGGGCGCCGCAAGCCCCCCACCAAACAGTCGGCAAAGGTAAGAGAAGTGCAGCAAAAGCCAGCTCGACAAAGGGGAGAGATAATCCAACTGGGCTTACTAACCACTCTGGGAACCCAAAACCGATAAGGCCATTCCGTGAGCCTTTTAAGTCGAGGAGTTTCCCAATTCCTGCGAGGCCGAAAACAAGGGCAAGAACGATTCTCGCCAGAAGCAAGACGATGTCCATGGTGTTTTTCTCCAGTACCTTTCTTCTCCCATGCAGGCCAAAGGGCATTGGCCGGGGCATTCGTCAGTCGTGAAATGAACAGGAGGCTTGGTCTCGCGCGGCAGGACGCGCAGGGCTTCTCAAATGATTACTGAGATCAAGTGTGATAGTGGTGAAATTGCCTTGAGAAAACCAATTAGACGTGCATTTCAGACATAATGTCAACCCAATTCTTACTGGGAATCTTTTTATTTACAGCAGTCACTATTCCTCAATTATTTTGACCGGGCGCAGGAGATGGCAGGATGCTGGCCTTACGAAGATCCTTGCTGGCAACAGTGAGTTTTCCGACGTTTGGCGCGGAGCACGGCTCTGCATGCCTCCGACAAGACTGAATCCGGGCGGGGTCGATCACTCTCAAAAAGCCTGGCGGGGCGATAGGTCCTGCTGATCAGGAGTTGCCGCCGTCCGCACGCAAAACGACGTTTGGGGTGGGCATGACCGGTGCTAAGGTCGCACACTGAACCATAGAGCTACGCTCTGCGCCAAGCAGCGGGAACCTGATCCCGAAGGTCTGCGGCTTCTCATTGCCAACGGACGTCGAATTGCGGACGTTCGAAGCCGGTCTGCGCCCGCCGGTCAATTGGTGAGAACCCGCGCAATGAAGTCCAGGGCCCGGGCATCGTGCGATTGGCCCAGCCAGAAAAATGCCCGCTTGCGGACTTCGGGATTGTGGTTGCTTTCGGCGACTTTGATCAGAAGGGGAACACCCTCATCGGGGGGAAGTTGGGTGAGCGCGAAGACCGCCCGCTTCTTCACATCCGTGTCGGGATCGTTCTCCGTGGCGCTGGTGATGGCGCCGGCAGCCTTCGCACCGGCCTTATGTGCCAGCCAGAACAGGGCCTGCCCGCGCAGGTGGGAGTTGGAGTCGTGCCTGGCCACGTCGATGAGCGTATCGACCGCCTCGGGCGCGGGACTGATGGACAGCGCGAAGACAGCCCGGTCGCGAACCTCGTCACTGGGATCAAGCTTCACGATGGTGCGCAGCATTTCGTAGCCCTTGCGTCCGCGGGCGGCGCCCAGCCAGAAGACGGCTTTCTTGCGGAGGTCGGCAGGAGATGAGGCGCTGGTAAATTGTTGCATGGCCGCGTCGGCGGAGGGATCGTCGGTGGAAGCAATCGCCGCCAGGGCCGCGCCCTTCGCAGCGCTTTCGTCACTCCCCTCATCGCCCCGCACGCAGGAGCGGAGCAATTCCACGCTTTCGGCAGGCCGGACGTCGGCGAGCCAGTGCACGGGCATGCCGTCGGCATCCACTCGGCAACTCGTATCGAACATGCGAACCTTTTCGATGCGCTGCTGATGGGTGCGCACAAATATCCGGAGGCGCCGGTGGGAAAGTTCATTGGCCGTGCCGGAGCCATTGGTGAAATTCGAGCCCTCCTCCAGGTCGGCGCTGCAAGAACTCCACCCGTGGTTCGAGTGCCCACTCCCATCCCCATCCGCAATCGCCGGCACCGAATAACCGATCCAGGAAGGTCCGGAGTCGAGGCGAGTCACGCTGGCGATAGCGGCAGACAATCCCCCCGAGGCCGATGCCTGGTCCAGCTTGGCGTGGACGATCTCCGGTTGCTGCCCGCTCGCCGCCGGAGACCCCAGCAAGAATACGAAGGCACTGACGATGAAGAGAGATTGGGCTCGCATACTCCTCCTTACTTACTCAGAATCTCCAGCATGAAGTCGGTGGCGTCCTTGGAACTCATCAGCGACAACTTTTCCACGGCGGCCTTACGCAGTTCTGGATCCTTCTCGCTTCGGGCAATGTTCACGAGCGCCTTGGCATTTCCCTGGAGGAAGAACGCGTTCATGATTTCCTTGCGGATGTTGACGGCTCTCTCGTTCTGGTAGAGCGAGGTGAGAGTGTCGGCAGTGCGCGATCCCACCAGACCGAGGGAGCGAATCGCCTCCCGCCGCAGTTGATCGTCCTTTTCGTTTTGCGCCAGCGCCGTGAGGCGGTCCGCCTGGCCTCCGATGAACAAAGCCCTGATGATTTCCCGTTTTATGTCCTGGCTTGACTCATTCTGATAAAGCTGCCAGAGGTCATCTCCCGCGCCCATGACGCCTAACTGCCGCACGGCTTCGTGGCGCATTTCCAGATTCTTTTCGGTCTTCGCCGCGGTCAGTATTCGGTCCTTTTCACCGGAGATCATGAACCCGCGCAGAATCGCCCGCTTCACCTCGATATCGTCGCTGGCGGCATAGATCTCGGCAAGCTCCGCCTTGCTCTCTTTCCCGCCAAACAATGCCAGGTCCTGAAGCGCCTTCCCTTGCAGGGCGTGATCCGACTGCCCTCGGGCAATCTTGGAGATAATGGCTCGCGCCTGGGGCGAACTACTTTGCGCGAGGACGAACAGGGCGCGCTCCTTGAGCTTGGGCGACTGGTTGCTCTGAAGAACCTTTTCCAGCAGCGGAATCGCGCGCTCCGGGTCGGAATTCATCAGTCCGTTGATGGCGATGAGTTTGAGGTCTTCGTTTGACACGTTATCGGGGGATACGGTCTGCCCCATCGACTGGCGGATTTCGACTTCCAGGGCCTTGGCGTCGTTGTTCCAACGGCTCTGCGCATAGGACTTCTCCAGCGTGGCCAGGATGGAGAGCGCATCCTCGCGTCGCGCCAGCTTGTTCAGCGCGTAGGCCTTCCAGTAGAGCGCGCCATCGGCATGTGCGCCGTGCATCTGAATGACTTGGTCGAACGTCTGGAGGGCTTCTTTCCATTGGCTGGCGTCGAGGGCAGCGGTGCCCTGGGCGTAAAGGTCGGACTCTTGATCCGGCGAGGCGGGCGCAGCGTTGACTGATCCGGGCGTTGCCATCGCCATTTCCGCCGGACCGGCGCTGGGCCCCTGCGCCGCGAGCAGCGCGGCCGTGATCAAGAAGGTAGTTGCAGTTACTAAGGCCTTATAAGATAGTTTCAAGTTTCACCTCGTCTAGGTAGTGGGTCAGTTTGCTGTACCGTCGCTCTCCGAGCGTCGGCTTGTAGCGTCGATCTCCGATCGACGACGGCGGTCGGAGGCCGCCGCTACAGAATTGACCCACTCCTCTCGTCTAAAGCGGGGTTTGGGGACTGTGCGATCCCGCGCTTTTCTCTTTTTCCTGGACTTCCAATTCAACCACTCGGACCTTGAAGAGAATCCCTTCCGACTCGATCTGGCGCTGGAGCGTTGCGAGGTCTTCCGCAGAAATCTGGTTGGGGCTGTGCGAAATTTGCAGGAGAATGCGCTCCAAATCGTCGAGGACGTTCGCCATTCCGGGCTTTCCCTCCCGCAGGGCGGTCTGCCGGTACAAACGGTTTGACTGCACCAAATCCTGCGCCAATTGCTTTTTCTGCGAAACGTCGACGGGGCCCCCGGCTTCCTGGTTCATAACCTCCACCAGCAACATTTGCGCCCGGTCCAGGTGGTCACCCACCGCGACCATCAAAATCCGTTCGCGGGCGGGGGCGGAAATGGCGGCCGCCGCAGGCGTCTGGAGTTGCTGCCAGAATCTGCCCCCCCAGAAAGCCACCACCAGGACCACCGCAGAGCTTCCCGCCAGCGCCCAGGTGCGTAACGGAAAGAGGAAATTCCAGCGCCTTCCGGTTCCCTCCGCCAGGCGCGGCCGGATGCGGGCCCAAACCTCTCCGCCATAGTTTTCGTCGCGCTCCGGAATGGGCAATGATTCGATCGTTGCGAGCGCTTCGGTCAGGCCGGCAAGCTCCCGGCGGCAGAGATCGCACGCTTGCAGATGTTCTTCCCCCTGCCGCCGGTCCACGCCGCCTTTCTCCCGGTAGTAGAACAGAACCAACTCATCCTGGGTCAGATGTCGCATTTAAGAACTCACCATGGGCTGGAGCGCCTCGCGTAGTTTTCGCACCGCGCGGAAGACCGCGTTCTTGGCCGTAGTCCCTCGCAGGCCCAATGCATTGCCGATCTCCTCGATGGAGCAGCCGTCGAAATGCCGCATCACAAACGCTGCCCGTTCGTGGTCACTTAGCTCCGCCATCGCTCCCTCAATCTTCTTCTTCAATTCGACGCTGAAAAAGAGGCGCTCGGGGGTGGGGCTGGCAGAGGGAAGCGAACTGAGGGGATCGCTTTCTTCTTCCTGTGCAGGCCCCCCTGAGTAGGGCTCCTCCCCACGCCGCCGCACCCGCCGCAGGTGGTCGAGCGCGCAGTTAATGGCCACCCGATGCAGCCACGTCCCAAAGTCGGCCCTCGCTTCGAACGTGTGCAGGGCGCGATAGGCGCGAAGGAAGGTGTCCTGGACAATGTCTTCTGCGTCATGTTTGTTACCCGTCATACGAAACGCCAGCCGAAAGATGGCTCGACTGTGCCTCTCCACGAGGACACGGAAGCTGTCTGGATCTCCCGCGAGCACCTGCGTCGCTCGGTCGTTTGCTTCCATCTGTTCCTTAGACTCCCCGGAAGGGTTGCGGTTAGGTGGAACGCCCCAGAAAATTTGCGCCGCGCTCCATGCACGCGGTTTTGAAGGTCCAATCGCCGCAGCCCGGGCCTGCGATCAATCTACGCGCCATGCCCTGCCCAGGCAAGAGTGAACCGAGGGCTTTTAGAGGGGAAGGGAACAGCAAGAAGTTTACTGATTGGAGGGAGAAACGGAAACGCGCATGCCCCGCTCGAGAAGGACGTGAAGGTCCAAGGCGAGTTCTTGCGCCTCCTCCGGCGACTGGCAAGCCAGCAAGGTCCGGAAGGCCAGCAACGTTTCCTTGGCGATCAAGTCGAAGTCGTGGAAGTAGTAATCCAATTGGGTCCACAACTCCTCGGAGGAGTCGAGCGTGATTGCGCCTTCGCGGCAGGCGCGCTTGAAGTCCTTGCTCAGAAGGGCGCTGGCACGAAATAAGAACCGCAATTGGAGCGCAAAGCGGCGTTTGGAACTGAACAGGATTTGGTCCAGAAATTCGTAAAGCCCGACGTTGTCAAGCACGACGCGTGATTTGAAGTGGCGCGTGGCGACGCGGCGGGCGGGAACGATTCCGGTGGAGGCGGGCAAGAACTTGGTAAGTACACTTTGCAAGCCGACGACGAGTTCCGTGAGGCGCTCCCATTCTCCCCGCGCGAGGCGCACCACATGCCAAGCCATCTCGTGCCGGGTAGCCTCCCGCTCGCCAAAGGCCTCATTCAGGGTGATGCCGAGGATGGTTGTCTGTGCTTCAATCTCCTGCGCGAAAGGCTGATAGATGGCTTGAAGGTCTTCCCGCAAGGATCCCCGCCTGCCTGCCCGAGCCTCCGCCGTGACGCCCAGATGAAGGATACGGCGCAATAACATGGCTACGCCCACGAGAATTAATCCGCCCATGAGCCAATGCATTCTCTTACTATAGGGAACTGCCGCCCTTACTTCAAGTCGTTAATTGAAATGGTTCTCATATTATGGAAAGGCGATGAGTTATATCTGAGTGTGCGCCGCGTGAAATCATCCAGCGAACCACCGGAGCGCGTGACGACGAAGGCGACATTTGAATCTGACGGGAATCAACTTAAGCTCGCCACAACCCCTTTCCTTGACACTGTTTTCGACTGCCACCTATAATGCCCGCTTAATCCGTGCTTCAAGACTCTCCGCAGAATGTAGGTAATCCCCGTGTCCGAGAATGAACTTTCTGACTTGATCCAGCAGCGGAAGAAAAAACTCCAGGCGATCGTCGACCAGGGTTATGAGGCGTACCCGCGCAAGTACGATCCGACGCATACGATTCCGCAGATTGTGGCGGAATACGGAGCGCTCTCGACGGAAGAGCTTGCCGCGCGCAAGATTTCGGCGCGGGTGGCGGGCCGCGTGATGACCATCCGCCCCCACGGCAAGGCGGGATTTGCGCACCTGGCCGGAGGGGGGAAGCGCCTGCAAATCTATGTCCGGCTGGACGCCGTCGGGGAGCGCGATTTCGAGCTCTATAAGCTCCTCGATCTCGGAGACTTGATGGGGGTTGAGGGGTACCTGTTCCGCACCCGGACGGGCGAGCTGACCCTCCATGCGGAGCGCCTGCAATTTCTCGCCAAGGCGGTGCTACCCCTGCCGGAAAAATGGCACGGCCTGACCGACGTGGAAATCCGCTACCGTCAACGCTACCTCGACCTGATGGTGAACGAAGAAGTCCGCACGGTCTTCGAGCGCCGCGGCAAACTGGTCAGCGCCATCCGTGATTTCCTGGAGGCGGAAGGTTATCTGGAAGTTGAAACGCCCATGCTCCAGCCCCTGGCGGGTGGAGCCATGGCCCGGCCTTTCATCACCCATCACAACGCCCTCGACATGGACCTCTATTTGCGCATCGCCCCCGAGCTCTACCTGAAGCGCCTCATCGTGGGCGGGCTCGACCGCGTTTACGAGATCAACCGCAACTTCCGCAACGAGGGCATCTCCACGCAGCACAACCCTGAGTTCACCATGCTGGAGTTCTACCAGGCCTACGCGGATTACCACGATCTGATGGCCCTCACCGAGCGCCTGCTGCGCCGAGTGGCGGAAGCGGTGCTGGGGAGCGTGGAATTTGACTATGGCGGCCAGCGCATCTCGTTTGCAAAGTTTGAGCGCCTCACGATGAAAGAGGCCGTGCTGCGCTATTGGCCCAGCGGAGTGGACGGACTTACCGCGCCCCAATTGGATGACCACCAGGCCATGGCAGACCGTGTTCCGGGCCTTAACCAGTGGCTGTTACAGCGCGGCGTGGCGCCCATCGCTCCGCCAGCCGTTCAGGACAAGCGATCGGGCGACCTCCTGGCTCTATTTTTTGAGCTGGTGGCGGAGGAACACCTTATTCAGCCCACCTTCATTGTGGATTACCCGCTGGAGGTTTCGCCGCTCTCCAAGCAGAAGCCCGACAATCCGAACTTCGTCGAGCGCTTCGAGCTTTACATCGGCGGAATGGAAATCGCCAATGCCTTCAGCGAGCTGAATGATCCCGAGGAGCAGCGCAACCGCTTCCAATACCAACAGAACCTGCGCGAGAAGGGTGATTTGACCGCGCACGCTATTGACGAGGATTACATCCGCGCGCTGAGCTACGGCATGCCGCCCACCGGCGGCGAGGGCATTGGCATTGACCGCCTTACCATGCTGCTCACCAACTCGCACTCCATCCGCGACGTGATCCTTTTCCCCCTGCTGCGCCCGGAGAAACAGCGCGGGTAGGAAAAGCCCAGCGGGCGGACCCGGGGAACCTATTGAGTGGCCGAGGTGGGATGCGGGGTTGTCGAGTCGGATGGCGTGCTTTAGGGCGGGCCTGCTACGCCTTTGGAGCCGCTGGGGAAGGTGGGGAAATCGCGGCAAAGGCCGAGGGGAGATCCAAGTACACGCCGATGACCTTGTTCAGGCGCGTGAGTTCAAACATCTGGTTAATTTTGCCGCCGGCGCTGACCACCACCAACTTCCCCCCCGCTTTCGACATAGTCCCTGCGCACGTGGCCACCATGCCCACTCCCGCGCTGTCGATGAAGGTCAGGCCACGCAAGTCGAACACCATCTTCCGGGAGCCCTCCTCGATGCACTGCTTGATTTTGTGCTCAAAATCCATCAGCCGGCTCCCCAAGTTAAGCTGACCCGTCAGGCTGGCCACGGTGACGTCGGGCTCTACTTGCTGAACCTCGTAATGGACGGCCATGTTGGCAATTCTCCCTTGTCCGCGCCGCCCCTCAGTCGAAGCTCCCCTGGCGGTGTGGCATGCCGGCCACGCGGGGAGTTTCATACCTCAAGTAACGTTCGCACGCCGGCCGGCGCCGCAGTCTACGGTGGGCGTGCGTTCGGCAATTGAACACTGCCCCGAAGACGGCATCTTAGGTGCTGCGCTGGCGACTGTCAACAAGGTTCTCCACCACTCGAGAGTGGCTGGCAGGGGCGGGGCTGGCAGACGGTCTAATTCTGCTTGGCGCATTGAACTCGCTCGTTGATAATGAAGGCGCGTATGAATTTCGAATTCTTTATGGCGCTTCGCTACCTCCGCGCCAAGCGGCGGCAGGCGGCGATTTCGATCATCACCGTGATTTCCGTGTTGGGGGTGATGGCGGGCGTTTGCGCGCTGGTGATTTCGCTGGCCATCAACAACGGCTTTCGCGAGGAACTGGAGAGCAGTTTGCTGGGCGCCACGGCCAATATCAATCTGCTGCGCAAGGAGAACGATGGCATCCGAAACTTTGATCAGCTATCGAAACGCCTCGCACAATTGCCGTGCGTGGTGGCCACCGCTCCGTCGATCTATGAGGAAGTCCTGGTTTCCCACGGCTCGCGCGCGCAGGGAGTGGTTCTGAAGGGCGTCGAACCCGCGCAGGAAGTGAAGGTGGGAACCCTGCTGCGGCATTTGCGTGAGGGTTCGCTGGCGGCGATGTCAGAGACCTTTCCTGACGCCGACGCCATTATCCTTGGCAAGGATCTGGCGGCCGCCTTGGGAGTTTACGTGGGTGACAAAGTGACCGTCACCAGCCCGCAAGGTTACCTGACGCCTCTGGAGGTGGTGCCCAAGACCCGCCACTTTCGCGTGGTGGGAGTTTTTGATTCGGGCTTCTATGATTTTAACGCCACTTGGGCGTTCACGAATCTCGCCGCCGCCCAGCGCCTGTTTGACCTTGCCGACGTGGTATCGGTGATCGAGTTCAAGATTGATGATGTTTACCGCGCCCCCGAGGTGGCGGACGAGATTCGCCGCGCCGCGGGAAGCGGGTTCGACACGACCACCTGGATCGAGCAGAACCATTCGCTGTTCAGCGCCATGCGCCTGGAGCGGCTGGTCACCATCCTGACGATCGGCCTCATTGTGGTGGTGGCGGCGCTGAATATTTTCACCGCGCTGGTGATGATGGTGATGGAAAAGAACCGCGACATCGCGGTGCTGATGTCCATGGGCGCGCGGCAGCGGCAGGTTTGGGCCGTGTTCACCCTCCACGGGGTCGCGATCGGCGGCCTGGGGACCATTCTCGGACTGATCTTGGGTTACGGGGTCGCGTGGCTGGGCAATACCTACAAGTTGTTTCCACTCGACGCGGAGGTATACGCGCTGTCGTCGGTGCCCTTCCACGCCCACCCGCTGGATGGTGTGTGGATCGCGGCCGCGGCAATTACCATCAGCTTTCTGGCAACCCTTTATCCTTCGCTCGCGGCGGCGCGGTTGAATCCGGTGGAAATTCTGAGGTACGAATGACGGATATTGGGGACGTCCAACTGATTAAGGACAGCGGATCAGAGCCGGTCCTGCACGCTGACGGCTTGACGAAATCTTTCCGTTCCGGCAGTGAGGAAGTCCTCGTCCTTGACGATCTGAGCGTGGATGTAAAGGAGGGGGAGTTCGTGGCGCTGGTGGGAGAGTCCGGTTCGGGCAAGACAACGCTGTTGCATTTGTTAGCTGCGCTGGACACTCCGACGAAGGGTGAGGTATACTTTAAGGGAAGACGAGTGAGCGAGTATCGCGAAGACGAACGCGCTCTGTATCGC
>Ga0074044_10002189_pt1 | contig 17164 bp, 13 predicted proteins | sample BogForMeECP23OM1_FD_94443 | JGI IMG/M metagenome (GOLD analysis project Ga0074044, IMG submission 94443) | Bog forest soil microbial communities from Calvert Island, British Columbia, Canada - Bog Forest MetaG ECP23OM1 | ecosystem: Environmental > Terrestrial > Soil > Wetlands ...
CCTCAAGAACATCGCGTCGTTCAGGATTCTCTCAATCGAGCCAACCAAACGACCGAACGGCCTGTTCGTAAAGATCGAGAAGTCGTTCAAGGACCCGGCCGTTGCGCCCTTCCCCGTCACAGCCGAGCTTCGCCGCGTGGGGAATCAATGGCGTGTAGTCGCTCGCATTGCCTATTACAAGAACGCTATGTCCCAGGCGTTGCCCTTTACCGCCTCATTTGAACCCGGGGTGCCACCAGAGTTCTGACCCGTCGGGAGAGCGGACTATGCGCTGCCATCGCACAACTGAATCTCAGGGATCCGATGGTTGTTTGGGTATTGACGGTTCGGCACGGGCGTATCATGCTCAGAGCTGTGATGCGCATTAGCCGTCACACGAGAACGACGGGGGCCTGCGCCTGGTTTCGGGCGGTAACAAGCCGCGCAGTGGAGGGGGGTCTTCTGCACCATTTGGTCTTTGCGACATCAGGGGGCAAACAAACATGACTAAGGGCAGGCTAATCGTCACGATGCGCGTTCAAACCTCAGGTAGTTCCCTCAGCGAAGCAAGGGCCGCGCGCCTGGGCTTTTCGCGGGTGGAATTGATGGCGGTCATCGCGACCGTGGCAATCCTGGCCGCCCTGCTTTACGTCGCTATTGATCAGGCCCATTTGCGAGTTCAAATGGCCAACTGCCGCAACAACAACCGGCAGCTTTGCCGGGCGTGGCTGATGTACGCCCAGGCCAATCAGTCCCTCGTCAACAACTTTGGCCGGGATGAGATGCGCATGGAATACTGGAGCAGGCACTTCGACAACTGGGTCAACGGGGTGCTGGATTGGGACCCGGGCGAACAGAACACAAACGTCGCCTACATCCAGAACGGTCTGCTTTACCCGTACGCGCCTAACCCCAAGGTTTACCGATGTCCGGCGGACAACTTCGCGAGTCCGGTCCAGCGCGGCCAAGGCTGGAGGCACCGCACTCGCAGTTTTTCCATGAATGGCTTCCTGGGCCGATTTGTCCTCCGTGGTGTGGATTCCACGGCAAAGGGGCGCAATCCGTTCATCTCAGAAGACCGCCAGTTTCTCCGGCTTTCGGACATCGGGCAACCTGATCATACCTACGTGTTCATCGAGGAGCAGGCCGACACGTTGGGAGATGCCTATTTCTGGGTGGACAACGATGGCTGGGCCGATATCCCCGGCGCGTATCACGCCCATTGCAGCGATTTGTCTTATGCCGACGGTCATTGCGAGTTTCACAAGTGGCACAGCCCCCAGACCCTCATCCCTGTAAAGTACCAGGTCGAGCCGCACTGGCATCCTACCAACCCGGACGGGCAGGCAGAACTTCAGTGGCTGCTCCAGCACGCAACGGTCTCCGCCCAGCAATGAAACGCGCCGCGCCGGCCAACCGGGCGCGCGCAGAACCCATTCCCCATTATGAAAAACCCGGTCTTCGACACGCTCTCCAGTAAGGGCCCCCAATGTCGCGCTGTAGGCTGGCACCCGGTGCCTGCGGCTCGGCACGAGGCCGGCAAAGGCCCCAAAGAGGGCTTCACCCTCCTGGAGCTGCTCGTGGTGATTGCAATTATTGGGATTCTGGCGGCACTGCTCCTGCCGGCAATTAGCGCGGCCAAGGTCAAGGCGCAGTCCATCGTTTGCGTGAACAACCTCAAACAGCTCCAGACCTGCTGGCTCATGTACGTGAACGACAACAACGGGCTTGTCCCCCCAAACCTCTCCCGGCTTGTGGGCGGGGTGTGGCGCAGCTCGCCCGACTCCTGGATCGGCAACAGCAGCGCGCCTTTCGATTCGAGCTTTGACAACATCAGGAATGGCCTCCTCTTCAAATATGACTACAACCGCTCGCTGGCGATTTATCATTGTCCAGACGACCATTCCCGGGTGGTGGGCCAGCCGTCAATGCTCCGCACCCGCAGTTGTTCGATGAGCGGCTGCTGGGGCGGCAGAACCAACGAAGTGCAAACGGCGGTTTCGCGCATGGCCGATGCGCCCAATCCGGCCAAATTGTTTGTCTTCATTGACGAGGATGAGGATAGCATTGACGACGCCCATTTCCTGACCTGGCCCGACCCGGATACCCGCTGGGTCAACCTGCCCGCCGGCCGGCACGGCAATGTCGGCATCCTCTCCTTCGCCGATGGCCGCGCGGAGCGCTGGAGATGGAAATGGCCCAAGCAATTCAAGAAGAAACAGAGCTACTGGAAACAGGCCGAGAACGCGGCGGACCTGGCCGACCTGCGCCGGCTCCAGCAGGCCATCCTGCCGGTCCCTAATTTCAAGCCTCAGAACTGAGGGCGCAGGGACCATCGGACGCATGAATCCATCGTAAGAACATGAGCAAGAGACTTGGTATCCCGCTTGCCTTTCTGTTCCTCGCCCTTCTTGGCGGGGCTTTTTGGCAAGCTCTCCGCCGGCCAGCACCAGTTTACCACGGCAGGCCATTGACCTATTGGTTGAGAGGTTTCGATATAGGCTACAATGATCCACACAAGCCCAGCTTTGATGAAAGTGTTGAGGCTGTGCGCCAGGCGCGAACAAACGCGCTCCCAACCCTCTTGCGCATGCTCCGGAGCGGAGACTCCGACTTGAAGCACTGGTTGACTCGCTTGGCTCAAAAGCAACGTCTCATAAAGGTCGATGACATCTCCGCTGATCGCCAGCGATGGGCAGCCATGCAAGGATTCCTGGCTTTGGTAGGGAGGGAAGCCAAGTACGCCATTCCCCAACTGATCGAGATCAGCCGGCAAGAGGTCGCTGGAGCATACACTATTTCTGGAGGCCGCCACACATTGTACGCCACTGAGATACTGGGACTGCTCAGGCAGCAAGGCGAAGACGTTAGTGAGGACGTAACGAAAGCTCTATCGGACGGTGCGGCTGGTCGAGGCCACATGAAAGGCGGCCCCGAAGCTGCCACCAAGGCCAGTGGAAATGTGGACGCAACACAGAACTCCGGCCCAACAAGGCGCTCGACCCAGTGACGAGGAGCGCAGATACGCTGCTGTTCCAGGCTGCACGCCATTGCGGCGCTCCTCGTCATCGGTCAGCTTTCCGTTAGTCGCCCAACACGAATGTCGCCTATGCTCTCAAACCCATCGAACCGCCATAAGTGGCGTATCGTCGTGTCCTGTGTTGTCGTGCTGATATTGGGCTCGCTAGGAGTGGCACTCCACCGGGCCCTCTCCAGTCCACCTCGATTCCGGGCCTCCTCCCTGGTGCTGATCACGCCCACGTCGTCCACTAGCGGGGTGCTCGCGGAGTCCTTCCAGGCGCGGGTATTCGAGTCAATGCCCGGCGTTCACCTTGAGCAACGAGGCACTAACGGTCTCGTTGAGGTCGTGGCGTACGCTGCCACCGCGGCGGAGGCTCAGACCAGCGCCAACAAGGCTTTCTACCCCCTGGCGCGCGCGGGGATGGAAACGTTCGGGGCCTGGTTTCGTGTGAGCATCCTCCGCCAAGCGCTGAGTGCCCGGCGCGCCTCGGTTTTCCGCCCGTGAGAGTGTCCAGCCGAAGCGGGGTCAGAACCGAATGGCGCTTAGATAAGGCCCAACAAAGTGGAGCTTTTCTCAGGAAGTGGCCGCAAATGTTGGTCCGCGGGTGCCGGAAACCAGTATCAATTCCCTGGAAACCGCGGTCCGCCGTGGTGGCCGGTTGCACCCGCGTCGCAGTGCCGGGTCAGCCGCCTGAACGTCGAGGCCTCGAACGTCGAAGCTGGAACGACGAACCTGGTTACCGCCACCCTGAAGCCACCCCGAGGCCACCCTCAAGCCATATGGTGGCTAACCGGTAGGCACCCGGAAGCCACCCGGAAGCCACCCTCAGGCTACCCTCAGGCTACCCTCAGGCTACCCTGAAGCCACCCTCAGGCTACCCCGGCGTTACGGCTGGGCTACGAGTATTCCCGATTTAGCGGTCATTTAACTTGGGAGGCGACAATGGCTCCACCGGGATATTTCACACTCAGAAGCGCCGCGTGGGGGGCACGGGACCTACAGGCGCGGGCGGCGCAAGTGCTTGTTGGCGAGTGTTTTACGCCTTAACTAAGTGCCATTCGGGTCAGAACCACTTATTTTCACTGTTCTCATCCTGCGCTTGCTTCTGGCTGTGCTGTGCCCGATACAGCAGGCAGGAGACATGGCCTGCGGCGCCCATCTGTAGCCGCTCGGCTATCCAGGCCAGCGTCATCGTCGTCTCCCGCCGCGGGCGCGCCGCAATCCTCACTTTGCGAGCGTCGCCTTTAGGGCGGCCCGCCAGGTCTTCCACGCCTCACCCAAGCTTTCCCAATTCCTCCCCCACAATCTGCTCCGCCATCTGGTGGGCCGACTGTCGGACGTCCTCCCCGCAGTGCTCTGGTCGTGGTCAGAAGCGCTTATTTTAGGTGTGGCAGTGGGGCACTTGAAGCGCGGAGGTGAGGGGAGGAGCAGGAGCAAAAGTCAGAATCAAGTTAGCCCGGGAATTGGGGTCCAGGACCCCCCTGCCCTTGGCCTGGATTGCGGCGCGCTTGAATAAGGGCAGCCGAGGGCATTTGGCGCGGCTGCTTCAACAGCGCGGAGGCGGCCAGCTCGCGAAGCCCACAGACCCATGCCTCCAGGAAATATGACCTTCTCATTAACCCCGTTTATGAAAACCGTCAGCCAGCACCGGTTGCCCGTGCCCAGGGGCCAATGTTTGTCCCCGGGGGCATTGCCCGGCGCGTCCGTGCTGCGGTGACCGGTGCCTGGGTCGGCCATCGGGTTTGGGCGGACGGATTTGGCAATTGGAAACGGGGCCGGCTTCGGCACACCACCTGTAGTGTCAAACGCCGCAGTGGACATACCAGTAATAGTGTCTTTTCCGGCGTTTCTGGCCTTAAGGGCTTCAGACAGCAACGGTTGGGCGCATTCGTGGGGTTCGGGCAGGGATGCGAAGGGGATCGGGGAAGACGATGTATCCGCTTTGCCGTCTCAATATCGCTCCTCCTGTGGCCATTGTTGAGAAGCGCTGGTGCTGGGCATGGTGCCGGGTCGCAGGCTTGTGGCAGACAGGAGGGCGGGGCGGATTCGGGTTGCATGTGCCATGCCTCCAATGATAATCTCTTTTGATGCCGACGATCCTGCGAATCGGATCATTCAGGTTTCACTTTTACTCGGATGAGCGACAGGAGCCAGCGCACATTCATGTTCGGACTCCCGACGGTGAATGCAAATTCTGGCTGGTGCCGGCGATCGGGCTGGCCGGCAACCGGGGAGTGCGACCTCATGACCTGCGACGCATCGAACAGTTGGTTTTTGAACATCATGACGTTTTGAGAAGGGCATTCGATGAGCACCATAACCGCTGAGCCACACCTCGCCGTTGAACCCGCCGCGGTGCGGGCGTGGGCTGAAGGGCGGACCATATACATTGAGCTGCACGACGGACGAACTATCGGCTTCCCCGCTGACCGGTTCCGCATCCTGGCCGCAGCCACCGAAGAACAACTGGCGCGCGTCCAGGTTGAAGTCAGTGGTTACGCTTTGCGTTGGGAGGAGTTGGACGAGGACATCACGGTTCCTGGGATCGTTGCGGGCCGGTTCCAGTTGCCGCCTAAATAAGCGGCCAACCCGGCGGCTCCAGCGGGCGGCGGGACGACGCGCTTGTGACCTGCCGGCCCCATTGGCCCGCCGCCGCTGAGCCGGAACGTCAGTCGCGACATGAAGTTGCATTCAATACTGTTTGGCTGGACCGGTTTCCTGACCAAGCCCTGCGTGTCGCCGCAGGTACTCCACGGAAGCATGCGTCTGACGGGCTGTCCCGGAGTCGGGGCTACCGTCAGGGGTATGAAGCTTTCCAGGTAATGTAGCCAACCTGGCAACCTCACTGCCGGGGGATGCGCTAGAGTTGGTGAGTATGGTCAAACCAATAAATGTCCGTAAGCATCGTCATCAGGCAGCGAGCCATAAGAGGCTGTTCAAGGCTCAGGCCAAAATGGCAAGCAGTCGAGTCCGGGCTCTCTAACGTGGCCCGGCGCACACGCACAAGACTGCCGGTGTAGCAGGACAGACCTAACCCCACCCGTATCGAATGCAGAACATGGAAAAGCTGTTAGGCTGTGACGGGAAACCTGAGCGCCAGGTCCCCTTAAACGGGCTTCCTGCGCCGCTCGGCGCATCGGCGGTTGACGGCTGGGCATGTAATAGAGAAGACTCGGTTCATGCGCGCAAATCTCAGCCGCGACGGGGTATGAAATGGCGCTCACGGAGTCTCTTGGACCTGACTCCGGCCGCATGGCTGGCCGTCACGCTGGGAATGGGCTTGATGCCGGGGTCTTCGTTCCCGATTCAGGCCGCTCAACCTGCGTTCGAGTGTTTCGCGACAAGCGACCTGGACCGCGTATTCGAGGACGGGTACGGCTCGTTGGAACACCGGCAAGGCGCCCTCACGCTCTTTGGTCTTCGCAATGAGACAATTTCGGCGCAGTGCGTTCTCCTGGCGCACGAGGAGCTGGAGGGACTAACGCTCTCCGTAAGCCCCCTAAAGCAGGTTCAGGGCTCAGGCGTCATCCGTGCGGAGAATATTCGCTGGAACTTCATCAGCGGCATCTTCATTGAGAAGAACTCACCCAACCGGCAGCGAGCGGACTTGTTGCGTCCGGCTCCAGCCTGGTTTCCGGATGTGCTCACCGAGGACCGGGCCTGCTCGATGCGAAAGGGCACACGCAAGGCGGTCTATCTCACGCTCAAGATCCCGCCGGAGACGCCGGCGGGGGAGTATCGCGGTGCCGTCAGTGCCAGCGCAGGTGGTGCCAGCGTTTCCCTGCCGATCACCCTCCAGGTCTATCCGCTCACCCTCCCGGCTGAGCGCCATCTCCTGGTCACGGAGTGGTTCTCGACCTCCGAGTTCAAGAAGCACCATCAACTGGACTCGTATGACAGCGCGCGCTTTTATCACCTGCTGGGCGTCTATGCCCGGAACATGGCCGAGCACCGCCAGAACGTCTTCCGCGTAGGGCTCGGCAGCACCGAATCCCGCCGCGCGGCGGACGGCAAACTCGAATTTGATTTCTCCCGCTTCGACCAGCAGGCCCAAGTGTTCTGGGACACTGGCCGGATGGATGCCCTTGAGACCGGGTTCATTGCCCGGTTCGGCAAGGACGGTTGGTCAGGCAGCGAAGTGCTGCTGGAGGATTTCCCGGTAACGAATGCGCAGGGCCGGCGCACCTCCATGTCCGGCGAGGACTTCCTGCCGCAATTCCTGCCCGCTTTCGTGGCGCACCTGCGCGCGAAGGGCTGGCTCGCGAAGACCCTGTTCCACATCTCCGACGAACCCTCCGACCACAACATCATGGCCTGGCGAGCTGCCTCCGATGTCGTCCACCGCCTGGCTCCCGAACTGCGCCGCATAGATGCCATTGAGACGCCTCACTGCCTGGGCGCGCTCGAAGTCTGGGTGCCAAAGCTCGACCACCTGGCCACCTGGCATGAAGCCTACGAGGAGGCCCAACGCCAAGGTAACGAGCTTTGGTATTACACCGTGGGCATCTTTCAAGGTGGATCGCTCCTGAATAAGACGGTGGATGTGCCCCTGATCGAGACCCGTCTGATGCACTGGCTCAACTACCGCTACAGCCTTCGAGGGTACCTGCATTGGGGCTTCAACGCCTGGACTGACGACCCCATCAACAAACCCGGCGAACACCGCGGCGACGGCTGGCACGTGTATCCCAAGAAGGATGGCCTGCTCGATTCGCTGCGCTGGGAGCAGATGCGCAATGGCCTCCAGGACTATGAATGCCTTTGGCTGCTGGAGGACCGGATTTCCCGCATCAGGGGAACCCTGGCCCCGCGGGTCGCGGCCTTAATCAATCCGCGGCAGCGCGGCGTCGAAATCGCCTTGCAGGTCGTGGCGGACTATTACGAGCATACTCGGGACCCCGAAACGCTCTACCAGGCCAAGCGCCAAGCGATTGAGGAGGTGCTCGCGCTGGACCAATCCCCGCGCGTGCTGCTTCAGACGATCCCCTTCGAACACTCCCCCGTAGCCCAGGGATGCGCTGTGGACCTCCACGGTTGGGCGGAACCGGGGACGGTGCTTACGGTCAACGGTGAACCAATCCCCGTCGTGGCCGACGGGCTGTTCCTCGCTCAGATCCCGCCCTCCGCCGACGGCAAGATCGTCGTCGAAGCCCAGGGCAAGGGTGGCCAGAGGAAGTTGGTCCGCCAGTTCCGAGAACCAGGTAGCCCAGCGCTCCCGGCCACCGACGGCCGATGAGGGCCTTGGTCCTACGGCATGGGTCTATGGGTGCTGAACCCAGGGCCCTCGCCGTGCGGGGCCGCGTGGTTCGCTGGCGTGATGAATTACGGACAATGCTGTCCAAAGAGCCGTAACAGAGTATCCTTTCCTGGTATGCGCATCCTTCTGTTCAGCGGCAAGGGCGGCGTAGGCAAGACCAGCCAGTCGGCGTCACCCCGCACTACTGGACGGCGGGTGAGATTCTCGCATTGCAAGCCGAAATGCTCACCTATGTGGACGAGTCGGGACGCGAGCCGGCGCTGGTTGTCGGCGGCGGGGTGCCCAAGTCGTGGATCAACAAACCCATGCAGGTCCGAGGGTTGCCGACGAGTTTAGGCGTGATCGATTGGGATTGGCAGCCTGGAAAGATGCGAGTGAGAGTGCACGGTTCAAAACCCACAGTGCGCGTGGGACCGTCTTTTGGCGCCACAGCCAGGATCCAAGTCACATGAAGAAAACTCTGCCGCGTCTTTCCGTCGCCGCTCTCCTCGGCGCTGTTATGCTGCTGGAGGGGGCGAGATCTTTTGCGGAAGGGCCGGCTGTAGCGGTTCCACTGCCCTACACGGGAGTCAACCTGCCCAGCGGCGCGTTCTGGCGGCCTAAGCCGGACGGCACCGACCGGCCGCAAATGGCCTGGCTGCAACCTCATCTCAGCGATTACCTCTGGCTGCATGTCTCCGGCGCCACGATACGGACCTCGCCCGCGGCCAAGAATCCCAACAGCGTCTTCGTGCCGATGGGAGCTGCCTATGCGCCGGGCCCGGGTGGGCTAAACAGCGATGACTACAAGAAGCACCTCGAATGGTTCAAGGCCCACGGCTGCAACTGCTTCCGCATGGTGTTGTGGACCATGTCCTGGGATGGCCATACGCCGTATCCGAGCGACGTGGAGTTCTTGCACAGGCTGAACACGTATTGGGACCCGATGATCCAATACGCCCGGCAAGCCAGGATTTACGTGGTCATTGACGACCATGAGTTCATGATGCCGCCGCCACGGAAGAGCACGACCGGTTCCGCTTTTCTGCAGACCGACCCCAGCGGCTCGGGTTCCTGGGCGAAGAGAATCGTTTATTGGACCCCCGAGACCATCGCCCTCTGGCAGAAGCGCTGGGGGATGGTGGCGAAAAAATACGCGGACAATCCCATGGTCCTGGGCTACGAGCTGATGAACGAGCCGCACGATTGGGGGGACAATGTCGATACGCCGCGCCAGGCCTTGATAGGGGCAATCCAAGCGATCCGCAAGTATGACCAGAAGCACATCGTCCTGATTCCCTGCGATGAATGGGAACATTCGCGGGCGCTGGAGCGCATGTGGGGCCGATATCTGGCGACGCAAGGCAATCCCGATCCGCTGAAGAACGCGGTCTTCGCTTTCCACGATTACCCGCACGATAATGACCCGCCAGCAGTGCGAGCAAGTATCAGCGCGTTTATGCAAAAGCACAATGTTCCGGTGATGTGCACCGAATACGGCAGGACCTTTGAGGGAGGCAATTCCTCGGTGTCCGTGGAGGACAACAAGGAATTCCAGAAACGGCTCACGGACTTATACTCTTCCTCGAAGGTGGGTTGGCTCATCTGGATCACGGGGGGAATGTCATGGCAGTATGAGGACGTTTGGGTGCCGGCGGCCAAGCGTGATGCCAGCCCCGTGCCCGCGCCGAATGACCCGCATATCCCGTAGTGGTCTTAATAAAAACATTCGACAACGTTTGAAATTCAACAACATCAGCCCCGGCAATACCCGGCCCATGCGCACCGCGAAGGCCCCGGTGTGTTCACCAGTTCAAAAAGAGAAGGCGGCAATCTCCAGACGCCAGTTCTTGTTCTCGACGGCTGCATTGCTTGCCGCCGCAGGAGCGGACCGGGCCCTCGCTGAAGCGGCAGCGGACCTCAAGCCAGGCGCGAAAAAGGTGGTCGTGGGCGGCAACCCATGGGTTTACGCAGCCCCTCTGCCGAGAAACGACATCAATCCCATCCTCCCGGCCATCTTCGAGGACTTCAGTTACGCCGGCCTGGACGGAATCGAACTGATGCCCATAACGTTGCGGCCCCCGGATGCCGTCGAGCGCATCGAGGAACTGTCCCGCAAAAACCCATGGTTCATCCGCCAATACGGCAAACAAGTCGTCTTCCTGCACCTGCGTGACCAAAAGAATGATGGCCGCTGGTCCGAAGCCTTGGGGGAGGGCGACACTGATTTTGCCGCCATTAGCCGGGCGCTGAATGAGATCGGTTTTCAAGGCGATGCCGTAATCGAGCTGGCGCACGAAGCTGACTTTCAAGAGACCCGTCCCCTGCGCGAGAGTCTAAAGATCAGCCGTGAGTTTGTACGAAATAAACTGGGTTATTAACCGGCCACGACCTGCTGGAGCAGCGTTTCGCCGATTGTCTGAACTGTGGCGAGTCGTTTCGGCGGCTATCCGCTTAAAGGGAAGCGTGCAGGTGGTGAACTGATGACCACGGCGTTTGAAAAGGAATAGACTATGAAAACAAAATGTGGTGTGGTGCTGGTGACGTTGGCTCTGACCGTCGTCTCCCTTGCAACCGCCGAAATCGGTCCAAGGAAGTTCTCCCGATTGACGGTGTTGCCGCCGCCGAAGATCGTCGCGGCGGCGGAGGAATTCCCGGGCGGCAACTACGGTGCGTCGAACCTGCTCGACGGCAGGCCGAGCACGGAGTACGCGGTGAATGGACGGGGCACCAACACCTTTGTCGAGTTCGACTTTGGCACGCCGGTGCGGGTCGCGGCATTCCTACACCAGGACCGCAACGATCCGGCGACGGTCGCCGGTTCCGAGTTGATCTTCAGCAACGCGGAAGGCAAATCGCTGGCGGCGGTGCAAGTGCCGCACGTGAACCGGCGCGCGGGGGTGACTTTTTTTGTGCTGCCGGAACCGGTCATGGCCCGGCGTGTGCGCTGGCACGTCACGAAACTCGGCAGCCCGTACGGCACCGTCGGCGGCGCAGAGATCCAGTTTTTCACCGTCGCCGAATCAGAGTCTGCGCCGCGGGGCATCGGCATCGCCGCGCGCACGGTGCAGGTGATCGAGCGACAAAACGGTTCCCTGGTTCAATCCTTGAAGGTGAAGTTGGATTATCCTTACGCCGAGCCCGCAACGGGGCTCGTTCGAGTGGACGGCCAGGCGCCGCGGCCGGTGGAACTGAAATTCGGCAGCCAGATGCTTGACTATACCGTGGCGGCGGCAGAGACGGCGCGCACGCTGAACGTCTCGGTGGAGGTCGGCGGCAAGGAGGTGGCCGCCCGCGCGGTGGTGGTAAAGCCGGCCCGCAAACTGACGGTTTACATCCTGCCGCACTCGCATACCGACATCGGCTACACGGCCATTCAGACCGACATCGAGGAAAAACAAATCAACAACCTTCTTCAAGGCATGGCCGACGCCCGCCGCACGGCGGATTACCCGGAGGGCGCGCGCTTTGTCTGGAACATCGAGGTGTTGTGGGCGGCCGACCTTTTCCTGCAACGGCTCTCGGAGCAACAATCCACTGACTTTTTCGCCGCGGTGAAAAACGGCCAGGTGGCGCTCAACGGCATGTATGTGAACGAACTTACCGGCTTGTGCCGGCCGGAGGAGTTGCTGCGGCTGTTCCGGTTCGCCACCAAGCTTGGCAAGCGCGCGGGCGTGCCGGTGGACTCCGCGATGATCAGTGACGTGCCGGGCTGCACTTGGGGCACAGTCACGGCCATGGCGCAGGCGGGCATCCGGTATTTCTCCGTCGGAGTTAATGCCTGGTCCCGCAATGGCGACGTCATGGCACAGTGGGAGAACAAGCCCTTCTGGTGGGTTGGCCCCGATGGCAAGAGCAAAGTGCTGGTATGGGTTCCCTTTCTGGGCTACGCGATGTCGCATGTCTATGGCAAGATGTCGCCGCAGTGGGTAGAGGATCTTTGGGCGAACCTCGACAAGCACGAATATCCCTACGACATCGCCTATGTCCGCTGGTCCGGTCACGGCGACAACGCCATGCCTGATCCCGCCATCTGCGGCTTCGTGAAGGACTGGAACGCGGCCCACGTCTGGCCGCATTTTGTGATCTCATCCACGAGCACGGCGTTTCGTGCGCTCGAACAACGCTACGGCGACAAGCTGCCGCTGGTGCGCGGCGACTGGACGCCGTATTGGGAGGATGGCGCGGCCTCATCGGCCACCGAGACCGCGATGAACCGTGCCAGCTCCGAACGGCTGACGCAGGCGGAGACCCTTTGGGCGATGTTGGACCCCCGGCGGTATCCAGCGAAGAGATTTGAGGAAGCGTGGGACAACGTGCTGCTTTACTCTGAACATACGTGGGGCGCATTTTGCAGCGTCTCGGAACCGGCCAATCCATTCACTACTGACCAGTGGAGGATAAAGCAGTCCTATGCGGCCAGGGCGAATGTGCTATCGCGGCAATTGCTGAGCGCAGCCGTGCAGAATGGTCTGGGTTTCCAGACCGTGAAGCCCTCCGCGACAATGGGAAAGGTCGAGGAGTTGTCCCGTTTTGATGTTTTCAACACCACGTCGTGGCCGCGCACCGAGGTGGTGTTATTGCCCTCCGAACTGGCGACGGGCGGGGACTCCGTCACCGACGCGCAAGGCATTCCTGTCCCCGCCCAGCGGCTTGCCAGCCGTGAGCTGGCCCTGTTCGTACGCGACCTGCCGCCGTTCTCCGGCCGGCGTTACGCGCTCGTCAAAAGCGGGTCGGCAGCCACACTCGAAGCCAGGGCGACGGTCGGGGGCGCGACACTCGACAATGGTCAATTGCGCGTGCGCGTGGACGAGCAGACCGGCGGTATCGTCGAGTTGCGCGCCCGTGAAATCGAGAGCAATCTCGCCGCCACCGCTCGCGGGCAAGCGCTCAATGATTACCTTTACCTTATCGGCGACGACCCCGCCCGCTTGCAGCGTAACGGCCCGGTCAAAATCTCCGTGCGCGATAACGGCCCGCTCGTCGCCTCGCTGCTGGTGGAGTCCGCCGCGCCCGGTTGCCACAAACTCGCGCGCGAAATCCGCCTCGTGGCCGGCGGTGACTACGCCGAGTTGTTTGACATGGTGGACAAGAAGCGGCTGGAGGCGGCGAACTACTGCGCGAAGGACGGCACAGAAAGCGTCAACTTCGCCTTCCCGTTCAACGTGCCCGGCGGCGAGATGCGTTTCGACCTGCCGTTCGGCGTCATGCGCCCTGAGTACGATCAGATGCCCAACGCATGCAAGAACTGGCTGACGGCGGGTCGGTGGGTGGACGTGGCCAATAAGGAATTCGGCGTAACCTGGGTTACGCTCGACGCGCCGCTCGTAGAGGTCGGCGGTATTACGGCGACGATTCTGGAAAATGCGCCCAGCCCGGACGTATGGCGGAAGAGAATCGAACCCACGCAAACGCTCTACTCGTGGGCGATGAACAACCACGAAAACACAAACTACCGCGCTTACCAGGAAGGCCCGACGTTGTTCCGATTCGTCTTGCGCCCGCACCACGGCACGACGGCCGCCGCGGCGTCGCGCTTCGCGACGGCATTCAGTCAGCCACTTGTTTCCGTGCCCGCGCGCGGCGCCGCGCCGCCCACGACCGCGCTGCTGCGCGTGGAACCCTCCGATGTGCTCGTCACGGGCTTCAAACCCAGCGATGACGGCAAAGCCTGGCTCGTTCGCCTGTTCGGTGCGGGCAAACAGGCGGTCGCCGCCAAGCTGATTTGGTCCGCGCCCGCCCCTCGACATGTGTGGATCAGCGACACCAGCGAGAAGCCGATTCGGAAGATCACCGGTGACATAAGCGTGCCGGCTTTTGGCGTGGTTACGCTGCGGGCAGAGTTGCCGAAATGAATCTGCAAAACGGGTTTCGCGCATTGCGATGACTATGCCAATCCCGAATCCGTTTACGACTGACGAATCGCAATACCACACCATTCTTGCCATCCTGCGCCGGGCTCCCGCTGGCTCCTTGAACCTTGTTAATTGGAGAACGAAAATGAGACGGAAATCTAGTTGCAGCTCCTTTTGGACCCTGGGAATGCTGTCGGTGTGCGCGCTGGAGGCCGTGATGCCCTGGCGAGTGGCGCTGGCTCACGACGATCCGCGCAATGACGCCAGCCCCTGGGGGATCGCTGCCGGCGCTGATTCGGGGAGAACCTATGCGAGATTTACCCCGGCACTCCATCAGGCCGGAATCAAGTGGCTTCGCCTTTTCCCCGAATGGCAGAACATTCAGCCCAAGCAAGGGCAGTGGGACTGGGACGGCAGCGATAAACTCGTGGCCAATGCTCGGGCTAACCACATCCACTTGATGGGCATCTGGTGTTACTTCGCCCCTTGGGCCTCAGCCGACGGCGGCACGCGCAAAGGCCCCATCAAAGATATGCAGTACTGGCGCGATTACGTGAGCGCCACGGTCCGCCGCTACCAGAGCGACATCAAATACTGGGAAGTCTGGAACGAGTTTGACGGCAGCTTTTACGAAGGCCGGCAGGGAGCGGACAAGGTCAAGGACTACGCCAACTTCGTGGTGGCGGCGTATGACGCAGCAAAGAAGCTCGATCCAAACATCCAGATCGGCACATGCGTTGGCCCCGGTTTTCTCGATTTGGTGATTAACCAGGTCCACGCGGACACAACCGTTCCGGTGAGCAGCGGGAGCGGAGTGGCGGAGGATTGCCGCCGCACCGATTTCAGCCGGAGCGACAAAGAAGGCCATTACGTGTATTTTGCCGTCGATCCCCGGTTCGTGCCTTATGGAACTCGCGGGCTGCAAATCTCCATCCTGGCCAAGCGCGTGGCACCCGATAAAACAGCGGGAATGTCCCTCTGCTACGAATCAGCCAAGGGTTACAAGGGGGCGCAGGGGTATTGGACGATCCCCGGAGACAACCAATGGCATGAATACACATGGAATGTGAACGATGCCAACTTCGCGAACGAATGGGGATGGAACTTCCGCTTCGACGCGATTGGCTCGCCCAACGAGTTCCTGATGAAGAAAGTGCGCGTAACCAAAGCCGGCCAACCAGGCAATTGAGGTGACTTCCAGAATGAGGGAGAGAGTCCTTGCCCCTTCTCCCAATCTGCCGGCGTGAGGAATGGCGCGCAACGCTGTCAAACGAGCTATGATCGAGTATCCTGTCCTGGTATGCGCATCCTTCTGTTCAGCGGCAAGGGCGGCGTAGGCAAAACCAGCCTGTCAGCCGCCACCGGCACGCGCCTGGCCGAACTCGGCTACCGCACGCTCGTGATGAGCGCGGACCCCGCCCATTCCCTGGCCGATGCCTTCGATCGCGATGCCGGCCTCTTTGACCGGAAGACGGCTGAACCGTGCCGCATCGCCGACCGCCTTTGGATTCACGAAGTCAACATCCAGAACGAGATCAAGCGTAACTGGCGCCAAATCTGGTCCTACGTCAGCTCGCTGTTGCGCACCTCGGGCCTGGGCGAGGTCGAGGCCGAGGAGATGGCCATCTTCCCCGGCATGGAGGAACTGAGCGCGCTGCTCTACGTGAACGATTGGCATAAAGAAAAGCGCTACGACGTGATTGTCCTGGACTGCGCGCCCACGGGCGAGAGCCTGCGCTTCGTGGCCATGCCCACCACGATGAAGTGGTACATGCAGCACATCTTCCACTTCGAGCGCGGTCTGCTCAGGGCGGTCCGCCCCATCGCCAAGCGCGTCGCACCGTTCGAGCTGCCACCGGACAGTCTGTTTGCCAGCGTGAAGGAGCTGTTCGACCGCGTCGAGGGCATTGACCAACTGTTGGAGGACCCGCGGGTCACTAGCGTGCGCCTGGTCACCAACGCCGAGAAGATGGTGGTGCGGGAAACCCAGCGGGCCTTCGTCTATTTCTCGCTGCATGGCCTGACGGTGGACCAGGTGCTGGTCAACCGCGTGCTGCCGGACGAGGTAGAGGGCCCCTTCTTCCGCGAGTGGCGGAGCATCCAGGAAAACTGCCTGAAGGAAATCGAAACCTACTTCGCCCCGGTCCCCATTCGCCAGGTGCCGCTCTTTCGTCACGAGGTCCTGGGCCTGGACCGACTCCGCGAACTCGCCCGCGAGATGTTCGCTAAGGGTGAAGACCCGGCGGCCGTCACCCGGACCGAGCGGCCTTACTCGTTCCGGAAACGGGATGGCCGCTACGAAGTCCGGCTCCACGCCCCCTTTGCGGCCAAAGCCGAGATCGGTCTGTTTAAGAAGGGCGAGGACTTGGTGCTGGAAGTCGGGACCGTCCGGCGGCACGTCGGCTTGCCCAACTCCATGACCGGCCTTTCCCCCGTCCGCGCCACACTCGAGGACGGGGTGTTGGTAGTAGAATTGCAGGAATCACAATGAAGAAGAACACGAAATCGCCTGCCGGCGGCTCGCCCTGTCTCTGCCAGGGTGCCGGCCCCGCCTTGACTGAACTGCTCCGGCGCCTGGCCCCTCCCGCTGAGGCCCGCCGCCATTTTGACACCGCCCGGCTCGAATTCCTCAAGGGGCTGCGGGCCGTGCTCGATGCGCGCATCGAAGGGCTCACGAAGCCCAAGGCGCGCGGGCAGGCAATCAAAGTTGAATGAGCAGCGGTTTCCGCCGCCAGGGCCGCGCTACCGTTCTGTCGGCTCGAGGGTGAAATCGTGCTGAGCTTTGACTGAGCCGACTTCCAGCAGGAGCCGGTACGTCTGCCGGGGGTCAAGCGGATCGGCGGTCGCACCGTTTACTGCCGAACGCATCCCCGGGACATCCATGCCGTAAACGAACCCTTTGGTCGGAACGGAGTTGGAGCTTGAAATCATATACCAAAGGGGGTGGGGGTACTTGTTCGTCAGGCTGTCCGCGACAGCTACGATCTTGATGGAGGTCAGCTTGAGCCGGCGATCGAACTCGAACATCACGGGGATTGGGGCGTCCGACCCACCGAATCGGTCGGCAAAACG
>Ga0074044_10002190_pt1 | contig 17151 bp, 17 predicted proteins | sample BogForMeECP23OM1_FD_94443 | JGI IMG/M metagenome (GOLD analysis project Ga0074044, IMG submission 94443) | Bog forest soil microbial communities from Calvert Island, British Columbia, Canada - Bog Forest MetaG ECP23OM1 | ecosystem: Environmental > Terrestrial > Soil > Wetlands ...
AGTAGTGAGCGGCGTGGGATTCGCTAGTTGCAAAGTTTCCGGCATGATGACACCTCGTTATTGAGACGCGGCTGCCCGCGCCTCAAATATTACGTCGGGCAGGATGGCGAACTGGAAATTGTAGCAGCAGCGGACGTGGAACTAGCGACCGTCCGGTTGGTTTGGCTTTGTTCGTAGAGCGGTGGAGAACCCTGCGGAGCTTTGCTCCGCTGGGCCCTTCGACTTCGCTCAGGGCAGGCTCTCGAGGGCGTCCGCCCCTACGCGAGTAGCTATATCGCCGGCACTTCCTTTGGCATCAGTTCCGCCACAGTGAGCTGATCGGCTTTGCGCAGCTCTGGGAATAGCCATGCCCAGGTGGCGATCACTACGAGCGTTCCAACTCCTCCCAGGACCACGGCGGGGACGGTGCCGAACCATTGTGCGGTGAGTCCCGACTCGAACTCGCCTAATTCGTTCGACACTCCGATGAAGAGCATATCTACGGCGTTCACGCGGCCGCGCATTTCGTCGGGCGTTGCGACCTGGATCAGGGTGGCGCGGATGATTACGCTGACCATGTCGGCGGCTCCAGTTAGGAATAGCGCGGCCAGAGAGAGGATCAGGCTGTGCGAGATTCCGAAGACGATGGTAAAAACGCCGAAGGCGGCTACGGCTAAGAGCATAGTCACACCCGCGCGGCGGTGGATGGGACGGTGCGCGACGACGATGGCCATGAGCGCGGCGCCTACTCCGGGAGCGCTGCGCAGCAAGCCTAAACCCCAGGGACCAGTGTGCAGGATAGTCCGCGCGTAGACGGGAAGAAGTGCGACCGCTCCGCCGAGCAGGACGGCAAACATGTCGAGCGAGATCGAACCGAGGATCAGTTTCTTGTCGCGGATGAAGCGGAAACCCGCGAGCACGGTGCGCAGGCTGATGGGCTCTTTTTCAGGGCGGCTTCCATCGGGCAATGCGCTTTCTGGCAAGGTGGGAAGGGGATGAATGCGAAAGGTGAGGAGGATAGAGAGGATGGAAACGGCGACGGCGATAGCGTAGACGGCTTTCGGGCCATGAAAGAGCGCATAGGCGATTCCTCCAATGGCGGGGCCGGCGATGTTTGCGATTTGGAGAGTGCTGGCATTCCAGGCGACGGCGTTCGGGAAATGTTGTTCGGGAACCAGGTGCGGTAGTATGGCGCGGCTTACGGGAAAACTGAAACTGCGGGAGACTCCCACCAACACGAGAACAGCATAGATCAGATGAACCGAATGCGGGGCGCGCCAACTGATGGCTAGCAGCAACGCCGAGCAGAGACCATATCCGACATAGCACCACATGAGCAGCTTGCGGCGGTCGAAGAGATCGGCGGCGTGTCCGGCGAAGAGAAACAGGACAAAGCCGGGAGCGAATTGGGCGAGGCCGACGTATCCGAGATCGAGTGGGCGCCTGGTGATCTCGTAGACCTGCCATCCCACGGCTACGGATTGCATCTCGAGCGCTACGACGATGAAAAAGCGCGCGAGCGTGTAGTTGACGAAGTTGGGATAATGGAAGGCGACGCGGCCGGCCAGGCGTGGGTCTTTCTCAGTGAGCATTGCTTATTACTTTGCCACAGAATCAGAATCCCAAGGGAGAGGGGGCAGTGGAATTTCACAGAGCAGCAATGCGGTCGAGAAGCAGGTTCTTCGCTCCGCTCAGGATGACAAATTTGTAAAGATGCGATCAGCGGCGGTTGATGAGCGAAGCTACGTAACCAGCTCCGAATCCGTTGTCGATGTTGACCACGCTTACATTCGAGGCGCAGGAGTTCATCATTCCCAGCAAGGCGGCCAGGCCTTCGAAGGCTGCTCCGTAGCCGATGCTGGTGGGGACGGCGATCACCGGAACTCCTACCAGGCCGCCGACTACACTCGGCAGCGCGCCTTCCATACCGGCGCAGACCACAATCACGCGCGCTTTGGCGAGGGCTTCGCGATGCGCCAGAAGGCGATGGATGCCGGCGACTCCGACATCGTAGATGTGTTGAACATTGTTGCCCATCAGTTCAGCGGTGACCAGGGCTTCTTCGGCCACGGGAATGTCGCTGGTTCCGGCGGAGACCACTGCGATGACTCCTTTGCCGCGGCGCTTGCGATCGCGCTGCAGAGTGATGGCTCGCGCTAAGGGACGATACTCGGGCTGTGGTGAACTTTCCGCGAGTGCGCGGGTGACGGCGGAGTATTGTTCTTCTGTGGCCCGCGTCGCTAGGACGTTGCCGCCGTGTGCCGCCAGACGAGTGAAGATTCCGGCGAGCTGCGTGGGCGTTTTGCCTTGCGAGAAGATTACCTCGGGCATGCCTTGGCGGAGAGCGCGATGGTGGTCGAGTTTGGCGAAGCCCAGATCCTCGAAGGGCAGATGGCGAAGGCGCTCGACGGCTTCGTCGGGCGAGAGCCGCTTCTTCCTGACTTGCTCAAATAGTTTGCGCAGGGCTTCTGAATTCACGGAAACCTCGGAAGTCTTGAATCTTAATCGAAGCAATTAGATTACGATCGGCAAAATGGGCTGCGAGCTGGCGTCTGAGTTCAGCAATCTCCGCGCTTTGTTAGAATCAGGGATTCACCAATGACACCGCGAATCGTTCAAATCATTTATCAGATGATCGCTTTCCTGTTTGCGATCAGCGTGCACGAGTCCGCCCACGCTTGGACTGCGTCGCGCTGCGGCGATCCCACGGCCCGTATGTTGGGACGGGTCTCGCTGAATCCGATTCGCCATATCGATCTTTTGGGTACGATCATATTGCCGCTCGTAGCGGCTTACCAATTCCGAGGGTTGATCGGTTGGGCGAAACCCACACCCGTCGATCCACGCAATTTCCGCCATCCTATGATGGACGACATCCTGACTTCCGTGGCAGGGCCTGTTAGCAACTTCCTCGTCGCCACTCTGGCGCTTCTAGCGCTTGGCGGCATCTCGCTCTCATCAGGCTCGGGACACGCTCTTGTCATGGGTTTGGCAGGCGGTATCGGCGGCGCTGCGGCGGATTCGGTGTTAGCGCCAGTCGCTGTGCTGCTGTACGTACTCATGACCATTAACATCTGGCTGGCAGTCTTCAACCTCATTCCTGTCCCTCCGCTCGATGGTAGCCATGTTCTGCGACATTTCTTGTCGGATTCAGTGCGAATGGTGTACGACCGCATCGGCATGTTCGCACTGCTGGCATTGGTGTTTCTAGCCCCCGGTTTTCTCAACAGCTTGATCGACCCTCCTGTCAACTTTTACCGTTGGATGCTGGTGAGATTCTGAATGACAACTCCTGCCAAGAAACGCGTGCTCAGCGGAATGCGTCCGACGGGCAAACTCCATCTGGGAAACTACGTCGGTGCGCTGGAAAACTGGGTCCGCATGCAAGACCAGTACGAGTGCTTTTTCGTGATCGTCGACTGGCACGCGCTGACCACCGACTACGCCGACCCTTCCCAACTGAAAGCAAATCTGATCGACGTGCTTTTCGATTGGCTGGCTGCCGGGCTCGATCCTGAGAAGTGCGTTCTGTTTATCCAGTCTCACGTGCCCACGCACGCGGAACTGCATCTGCTTTTATCGATGATCACTCCGATCGGCTGGCTGGAGCGCGTTCCCACGTACAAAGAGCAGAAGGAAAACATCAAGGGAAAAGATCTGGATACCTACGGGTTTCTTGGTTATCCCGTGCTGCAATCGGCGGATATTTTGATTTACAAAGCGGATGTCGTCCCAGTCGGCGAAGATCAGGTGGCGCACGTCGAACTGACGCGCGAAATTGCGCGGCGGTTCAACGGCTTCTACTCCGGCAAGCGCGAATACATTTTCCCTGAACCGGCAGCGCTGCTGACGCCCGCTCCGCGTCTGCCCGGCACCGATGGCCGCAAGATGTCGAAGTCGTACGGCAATGCCGTGATGCTTACCGACCCCGAACCGGTGGTGCGGCAGAAACTGAAGACGATGGTCACCGATCCGGCGCGCATTCGCCGCACCGACAAGGGCGATCCCGATGTCTGTCCCGTGGGCGACCTGCACAAAATATTCAGCAGCAAAGAGACGATGGCCAAGGTCTACGAAGGTTGCCGGTCGGCCGGCATCGGTTGCATCGAGTGCAAGGGCTGGGTGGCCGATGCGTTGGTGCAGATTCTGAACCCCATGCAGGAACGCCGGAAAAAATACGAAGACAATCCGCGCCTCGCCTGGGATATTCTGGAAGCCGGTTCGGCCCGCGCGCGTGAGGTGGCGGGCGCTACGATGCACGATGTCCGTAGTTCCATGGGGCTGGATTACAGTTCGGATGACGGCCCGGCGAAGGATTACAAGAAGTGACGGATTTGTCTCAACCCATATCAGATCAAGCGGCCGAAGCGGCTGCGCGTCAAAGTACGACTCTGCCTGCGTCCAACGGTATTCAATTAGTCGCGCCCAAGCCTGCGAAAGACGATGCCAGCGATTTCCCCTTTGCCGTCGCGCTCGGCGAAATCTACGAAGGACCGCTCGATCTCCTGCTCGACCTGATCCGCAAACAGGACATCAACATCTACGACATCCCCATCGCCAGGATCACGGCGCAGTATCTCAAGTACGTTGAGCGCATTCGCGAACTCGATGTGAACGTCGCCTCCGAATTCATCTATATGGCGGCGGTGCTGATCCACATCAAGTCGAAGATGCTGCTGCCGCGCGACCCGCTCGCTCCCGCTGACGCGCAGGAAGACCCGCGCAACGAACTGGTCAACCGCCTGCTCGAGCACGAAAAATTCAAATCCGCGGCGCAAATGCTCTTGCAAAAACAGCAGATTGAAGATGCGGTGCTGAGCAATCCCGCAATCCGCGAGTTCATGGAAGCCGAGGGGACCGAGCCCGAACTCGCCGCCGACGTAATCGACCTGGTCAAGACTTTCCAGCAGATTCTGGACCGCGCCCGCGTGCGACCGATTCTTGAAGTGGACGAAGAGACCGTAACCGTGGGCCAGATGATCGAATACCTGCATCGGCGGCTCGCGCTCGAAGATCGCCCGATTCGTCTGAAACAAATGCTGCGCAATGTGCCGTCGCGGCCGGCGCTGGTCTGCATGTTTCTGGCGTTGCTGGAACTGGTGCGCTTGCAGGCGATTCAGGTGCGGCAGGACCACGTCTTCGGCGAAGTGCTGGTGAGAAAGCATTCGCACTTCGAAGAAGTGATGACGCAACAAGCTGCGGTGCGGGATGATTGGAAGTGAAAAAATCAGTTCTCAGTCGTCAGTTATCAGTTCTCAGTAAGAGCCAGCGACCATTGGACTTTACTGAAAACTGACAACTGAGAACCGACAGCAGCCCTTATGAGTCTTAGACCCCAACTCGAAGCCATCATCTACGCGGCGGAAACGCCTATCTCGATTGACCAGATTTATTCGCTGGTAAAGGAATCCGTGCTCGCCGAAACTCCCGGGATCGAACCCGCGGAGGTCAAGTCGCGCATCCGCGCCACGCTCGAGGAACTTATCGCAAGTTATTCCGCCGCCGGCCATGGCATCGAAATCCGCCAGGTTGCCGGCGGATACCGCATGTCCACCAAGCCCGAGCAGCACGACGTGGTGCGTGCCTTCGCCAAGAGTCTGAAGCCGCCGTTCCGACTGTCGCTTCCGGCGCTGGAAACCCTGGCCGTTATTGCCTACAAGCAGCCGGTCACGGTGCCGGAGATCAGCGAAATTCGCGGCGTGGATTCCGGCGGAGTCATCGCTACGTTGCTCGACCGCAAGCTGATCACAACCGCGGGCAGAAAAGCTGTGATCGGCCGGCCGATTCTTTATAAAACCAGCAAGGATTTTCTCCTGCGCTTCGGACTGAAGGACATCAACGAATTGCCCAGCATGGAAGAGTTCGAGAAGTTGCTGGCCGAGTCGTTCCAGAGCGACATGCTTCCAAGCGAGATCGCACCTGCAGAATCGTCTCCATCTGCGCCGTCGACATTAGAGGCTGATGCTTTGGAGCGTGAATCCTCGGAGCATTATTCTCCCGAAACCGAAAGTGTTGCCGAATTCTCCAATAATGACGAAGAAGCCGAAGCACCAGCCGCCACCAAACCGGAGTAGCCATTCATGCCCGCCGAACGTCTGCAAAAAATTATTGCTGCTGCCGGAATCGTATCGCGCCGCAAAGCCGAAACTTTGATCGCCTCCGGACACGTGCAGGTCAATGGAAAAGTAGTTACTGAGCTCGGCTCCAAGGCCGATCCCGAACAAGACCACATCCGCGTGGATGGCAAGCTGCTGCAAGGACCGGAACGCTTCACCTATGTTGCGCTGAACAAGCCCAAAGGATATGTGACCACGGTGAGCGACGAGAAAAAGCGTCCGACCGTGATGGACCTCGTGAAAAAAGTGAAGGGCCGCGTGTATCCGGTGGGGCGCCTGGACTGGGCCAGCGAAGGCCTGCTGCTGATGACCAACGATGGCGAACTGGCCAACGCGCTGATGAAAGCGTCATCCAACGTGCCGAAAACTTATGTCGTGAAAGTTGCCGGCCAGCCCGAGGAAACAAAGTTAGACAAGCTGCGGCGCGGGGTTTCCATCGCCGAAAAAGGCGGGCGCCGCGTGCGCACTGCTCCGGCAAAAATTCGCCTGATCCGCGAAGGCGACAACCCGTGGCTGGAAGTGACCATCATTGAAGGGCGCAATCGCCAGGTCCGAAAAATGTTTGAAGAAGTGGGACATCACGTGGAGAAAATCCGCCGCGTGCAATACGGGCCGCTCGCGCTCGACGTGCCTCCGGGAGATTGGCGCAATCTGACTCTGCTGGAAGTTGCGAAGCTGAAGACCGCTGCGTCGGGACCGAAGCTTACGCTTCCGCCTCCGGCGGCCGCTCCGGTGCGGACTTTGCCGTTACGTGCATTTAAATCGCCGCCGTCGACGAAACCATCACGCTCACGGCGACCGTCGCACTTTGTGGAATCGAAACCGTCGCGAACGCCGAAGTCCCGCGCGCCGAGACGCCAGCACCGCTAAACTTAATGCTTTGCCTCCGCAACCATGGGCAGGCGGGCAGCGCCGTACAAGCCGGCATCGCTTCCCAACAGCGCGCGGGTGATGATGGTCTTGTGGCCGGGACCCGGCTTCACGTGCGCCGATGCGCCCTCTTTAATTTTGCTGGCCAAAGCATCGGGGGGCGCGGTGGCCGCATAGACCAGCGATCGCCGCCGCAATTCTTCGAAGATCGAGGGGGAAAAAGCTTCCCAGGCGCTCGAAACTCCGCCGCCTATTACGTAAATCGGCAGGTTCAGGGAATTCACCATCGACGAAAGCACAATTCCCAGACATCGTCCCACGTAGCGGTAAATCCGCCGCGCCTCTTCATCGCCTTGAATCGCAAGATTGTAGATCGACTTTGCGCTGAACTCCGAATTGGAATTGGCAGCACTCGCCAGCCCCGACTTGGGGTTGTTCGCGATCGCTTCGTGCGCCATCCGAACCACGGCCGTCGCCGAAGCGTATTGTTCGAGGCAGCCGCGATTTCCGCATCCGCACGGATGCCCGTCGGGCTCAACCGTAGTGTGCCCGAATTCTCCGGCCATGCCATTCGCGCCGCGCCAGATCAGGCCGCCCATGACCAAGCCGCCGCCGACGCCGGTTCCGAGAGTCAGCATCGCCACGTCGGAATAATCCTTGGCCGCGCCCAGCCATTTTTCTCCGAAGGCCGCGACATTGGCATCGTTTTCGAGAATCACCACCGTCTTCAGGCGCTGCTCAATAATGGCGCGAGCGGGATAGTCGACCCAGTCGGGCAGGTTGGGAGACGCACGCACAAGGCCTGTTTCTATGTCGATAATGCCAGGCACGCCGATGCCGATCCCCAGCAGCGGAGCGGAACTCCTGTATTTATCGGATAAGCGCTCAATGGCATCGCACATCTCGCCGATAACGTGATCGCGCCCCAGCGAAACCTGTGTGCCCAGCGTGACTTTCTCGACCAGCGTGCCCTGCTCATCCACGGCAGCGATGCGCAGGTTCGTGCCGCCGAGGTCAACTCCAATTGAGAATTTATTCATGACGCTCCATTATGTCTATTTTTGGCATTTCGCGCAGTAGTGACTGCTGCGTCCGGCGAGCACCACGCGCCGGATCGCGGCTCCGCACACCAAGCAAGGTTCTCCTTCACGTCCGTAGACGCGATGCTGGAGTTGGAAGAATCCTTCTTCTCCATCTGCATCGACATAATCGGAAATCGAAGATCCGCCGAGCGCAATTGCCTCGCGCAGCACTTCCTGTACTGCCCGGTGCAGCTTGCTCAACTGCTCGCGCGTGATTGTGGCCGCTCGGCGCCGCGGACGGATGCCGGCCCGAAACAAAGATTCATCGGCGTAAATATTGCCCACGCCGCGCAGCAGCTTCTGATTCAGCAGCGCGCTCTTGATCGGAGTCTTGCGTCCGCGAAAGAGCGCGACGAACTGCTTTTCGTTCACTTCCAGCGGCTCGATTCCACCGGGATCGAAGCCGCCAGTTTGAACGCTAAGTTTTCCAAACATTCGCGGATCGACAAACCGCAGTTCGCGGCCGGAAGCCAGCGTAGCGATCAGGTGAGTGTGCTTGGCAACCTCGGCCGCAGGCTCCGAAACGACCATGCGGCCGGTCATGCCGAGATGGACGATCCACTGCGCCGTCTGTAGAGACGCGGCTAGCCGCGTCTTGCCGCGAACGGCGCGGGTGCCTGCGCGCACATGTTCGCCCTCCAGATCAAACACGATGTGCTTGCCCGCTCGATGCACGCGCAAGATCCGCTTGGCTGAAAGCGTAGATGCGATTACCGCAGCCGGCGATTTGAGGGGCTGTTTTCGCGAACCGATCCAGACGGATTCGATCGCGTCCCCGGCGACGCGCTTGTCTAGTCCGCGAGCAATGGTTTCTACCTCAGGCAGTTCCGGCACGCAGCAAGCATACAAGATCGTCGACCGTCTGGTGCTGCGGAGCGATTGGGGTTTCACTGAGAACTGAGAACTGAGAACTGGTTGCTCCTCCACAGCCCGATTCGGTATGCTACAAGGTACACATCAGGCACCGCCGATCGATCTTCATCAATTTCCCGTCTGTTAAGCAAGCGGCGCAATTCGTGTGTGCGACCCTGGGGCGCGCTTTGGTTTGCAGCCGCGCAATGTTCCAATTGGAGTTTGGATTGAGCAGAAGTAATACCACCCGAGGCAGAACCGCCGTCATCGTTGGAGCGCAGTGGGGCGACGAGGGCAAGGGCAAGATTGTCGACGTACTCACTCAGACTTTTTCGGTCGTGGCGCGCTACGCCGGCGGCCACAACGCCGGACACACGGTCATTATCAACGGAAAGAAATTCATTCTGCAACTTGTGCCCGGAGGCATTCTGCGGCCCGAGTGTACCAGCGTCATCGGCAATGGCGTGGTGATCGATCCGCTGGCTTTCCTGAAGGAAGTCGCGTCGCTGCGCGTTGCGGGCGTGAAGGTCGATGGCAACCTATTCGTCTCCAACCGCGCGCAGGTGATTCTTCCGTACCATCGCATGATGGAACTGGGGTCGGAAAACGCTCCCGGCCGCGTGAAAATCGGCACTACGTCGCGCGGCATCGGCCCCTCGTACGAAGATAAGATGGGACGCCGGGGATTGCGCGTTGCCGATTTGCTCGACACGCCACTGCTGCGAACCCACATCGACAACGCGTGTCGCGAAAAAAACACCATTGCTCACGCGCTCTTCAACTCCGAGCCGCTTGATCCTGACAAAATGTTTCAGGAATACGCCGACGCCGCCGAAAAGATGCGTCCCTTTGTCCGCGATACGGCGCTGCTGCTGAACCGCGCGCTAGCCGAAGGCAAGTCGATCGTCTTTGAAGGCGCGCAGGGCACCATGCTCGACATCGATCATGGCACCTACCCGTTCGTGACTTCTTCGAGTTCCACCTCCGGCGGCGCCGCCATCGGCACCGGCGTGCCGCCGACATCGATTAACACGGTCATCGGCATCACGAAAGCCTATTGCACCCGCGTCGGCAGCGGCCCGTACCCGACTGAACTTCTCGGCCACGAAGGCGACGACCTGCGCAAGCGCGGCAATGAATTTGGCGCCGTTACTGGCCGTCCCCGCCGCACCGGCTGGCTCGACTTGCCTCTGCTTCGCTACGCTGGCATGATTAACGGAATCTCCTGGCTCGTGGTTACCAAGTTGGATGTGCTCGACCATTTGACGGAGATTCCAGTGTGCGTGGGGTATAAGGTCGACGGCAAGAAGACAGACGAAATTCCAGCACAGGCGTGCGGCTACGAAAAAATCGAATGCATCTACCGCAAAATGCCGGGCTGGGCCAGCCCAACGCAAGACGTGCGCACGGTAGAAGGATTGCCCAAGGCCGCCCGCGAATATCTGGCTTTCATCGAGCAGGAAACTGGAGCGCGAGTGGCGATGATTTCCACCGGCCCCGATCGCGAGCAGACGATTCTGGTTCCGGAATTTGTGAGCGCGTTGGGACTGACGGCGCACTCCAGCCCCTAAAGGGGCATCTGGTTACGAGAAGTTGCGACATCGCTAAAGCGATGCCCTGATATAAACCTACAGCTTGCGGCATCGCTGAAGCGATGCCCTGATACGAACCTACACCCGATACGAACTATAAAGAACGGAGCGACGGATGGTAGTTCTGGCTGTAACCTGGATGGCAAAAATCGGACGCGAGTCCGAAGTGGCCGTAATCTTCGAAAAACTGACCGCCGAATCGCGCAAGGAACCGGGCTGCGTAATGTATCAGGTGCACAAGCACAAGACCGATCCGCGCCGGTTCTTTATATACGAACAATACAAGGATGATGCCGCGCTGGAGGCGCATCGCGCCACCCCGCACTTCCTGCAGCATGCCAAAAAAGAGTTGCCCAAAATCGCCGACCGCACCGAAGGGCATTTGTTCGAGCCGCTAGGCTGAGGCGCCGAGTTTTACTTTTTGTCCGCCATTAATTCGCCACCCGAAGCATAGCTTTCTTTCGACAGCTCAACGAAGGTGACGACGATGGCCTCGCGCTTCGCGCCGGCTTCTTCCACCATTGTATCGGTAATGCGCTGGGCAATTTTGCGCTTCTGCTCGGCAGTGCGGCCTTGCAGCATCGTGACTTGGACTAGTGGCATAGGAACCTTAGCTTTCAGCCCGTCAGCTTTCAGCTCTCAGTAAGAGTCGCAGTGTTTGCCGAGGTCACTGACGGCTGATAGCTGAGAGCTGACAGCTTATTGCGCCAATTCGTATCCCGCGAAAAAGAAACTCAACTCGAAGCGCGCGGTTTCGTCGGCATCCGAGCCGTGAATCGCATTGTGCTCAATGTTCGTCGCCCATTTCTTGCGAATCGTTCCCTCTTCGGCCTGGGCCGGGTTGGTTGCGCCCATCAGCTTGCGCAGGTCAGCGATGGCATTTTCTTTTTCCAGAGCCAGCGCCACGATCGGTCCGCTCGACATGAACTTGGTCAGCGAGTGGTAAAACGGCCGGCTGGCATGGACGGCGTAGAACTGCTCCGCCTGGTGCTGCGAGATTTCCAACATCTTCATGGCTAGAATGTGAAATCCATTCTTCTCGAACTGCTCGATGATGTCTCCGATCGCGTTTTTCTTCACCGCGTCGGGCTTGATGATAGTCAGAGTGCGTTGCAGGGTTTTCATAGGTCAGGTATCGGGTATCAGGCGTCAGGCTCTTAGCTCTTAGCCTTTAGCTCTTAGCTACAAAACATTCACGGACGTGCTAAAAGCGAATAGCTATGGGCCAAGAGCTGACTCTCTATACTTTTACTCCCAGCACGGCCGCCAGCGTCTCGCCAATATCGGCCGGTGATTTCGCGACCTTGAGGCCGGCCGCTTCCATGGCGGCTATTTTCTCTTTCGCCGTACCCTTGCCGCCGGAAATGATGGCGCCGGCGTGGCCCATGCGGCGTCCCGGAGGCGCGGTCTGTCCTGCGATGAAGCCGACGACCGGTTTTTTCATGTGTGTGCGGATGAACTCCGCGGCGGTTTCTTCCGCGTTGCCGCCGATCTCGCCGATCATAATCACAGCTTCGGTCTGCGGATCGCGATTAAACAGGTCGAGCGCGTCGACAAAATTCGTGCCGATAATCGGATCGCCGCCAATGCCGATCGCCGTCGATTGCCCGATGCCCCGCTGCGTAAGCTGATGCACCGCTTCGTAAGTCAGCGTGCCGGAACGCGATACAATTCCGACATTGCCCTCTTTGTGGATTGATGCGGGCATGATGCCGATCTTGCATTTGCCCGGTGAGATAATTCCCGGACAGTTCGGCCCGATCAGCCGCGAGCGCCGGTTCTGCAGAAATTCCCAGGCGCGCACCATATCGAGCGTCGGAATGCCTTCGGTGATGCAGACGATGAGTTCGATCTCGGCGTCGGCCGCTTCCATAATCGCGTCAGCCGCGTACGGCGGCGGCACAAAAATCACCGTGGCGTTTGCGCCCGTCTTGTCCGCCGCTTCCTGCACGGTGTTGAAGATGGGCCAGCCTTCGTGTGTGGTCCCCCCCTTGCCCGGAGTGACACCGCCCACAATCTGGGTGCCGTAAGCCGCGCAAGCCTTCGCGTGGAAGGTGCCTTCTCGTCCGGTCAGACCCTGCACGATTAATCGAGTTTTCTTGTCCGCTAAAATTGCCATGATTGCTCACCTTCAAAAAACGCTGTTCGCTGTTCGTCGTTCGCCAATCTCGTGTGGTGACGAGGCTTTGCCCCGTCTTGGCGGGGCAACCCCCAAACCAATTAGGTCGCGTTTCTTGCTGCCGCTACCACTTTGTCGGCCGCATCTTTCATCGTGTCTGCGACCGTGAAGTTCAGCCCGGATTCCATCAAAATCTTTTTGCCTTCCACAACGTTGGTGCCTTCCAGGCGCAGCACGATCGGCAATTGGATGTTCGTTTTCTTCGCAGCCTCGACCACTCCGGTCGCGAGCATGTCGACGCGCAGAATGCCACCAAAAATATTGATCAGCACTGCGCGCACGCTTTTATCGCTCAGCAGAATTTCAAATGCGTGCGCCACCTGGTCCGCGCTGGCGCTGCCGCCCACATCGAGAAAATTGGCCGGCATGCCGCCTGCATACTTGATGATGTCCATGGTGGCCATCGCCAGGCCGGCGCCATTCACCATGCAGCCCACGCTACCGTCGAGCTTGATGTAGTTGAGGCTGTATTTCGATGCCTCCACTTCTAGCGGATCTTCCTCAGTGATGTCGCGCAGTTCGCGGATGTCCGGGTGCCGGAACATTGCGTTATCGTCAAACGTCATTTTGGCGTCGAGCGCGAACAACCGGCCGTCCGTACAACTAACGAAGGGATTGATCTCGACGAGCGACGCATCCGACTCCAGAAACGCGCGGTAAAGAGCGGTCAAGAACTGCACCGCGGGATTGATCTGCGCCGGCTTCAATCCCAGCGCGAATGCGATCTTGCGCGCCTGGAACGCCTCCAGGCCCATGCCCGGATCGATGTACTGCTTAAGAATTTTTTCGGGAGTTTCGGCGGCCACTTGCTCAATATCCATGCCGCCCGCGGCCGAGGCCATGAACACCGGCTTGCCTTCGCCGCGATCCACCAGAATGCCGAGATAAAGTTCCTTCTCGATGGGCAGCGTCTCTTCAATCAGCAACCGGCGCACGATGCGCCCTTCCGGTCCCGTCTGGTGCGTCACCAGTTTCATGCCCAGAATCTTGCTGGCAAGTTCGCCCGCCTCATCCACCGATTTGGCGAGCTTCACGCCGCCGCCCTTGCCGCGTCCACCGGCGTGGATCTGCGCCTTCACCACGATTCCGGTCGCGCCCGCGTTCAGTAAATCCCGCGCCGCGGCCTCGGCTTCTTCGCGAGTCGTTGCCATGGTGCCGCGGGGCACGGCTACGCCATACTTTTTCAGAATTGCTTTTCCTTGATACTCATGAATTTTCATAATGATTCCAAATTGGTCGTTGGTCGTCAGTTGTTGGTTGTTCCCAATCAACAACCGCGAAACCGGTTTTCACCGAGAGGACTCTGCTTGCGGCTTTCAATAACGCGGCAGCAAACCAGTAATTCTATAGAAGAGGGAAGGATAGGCGCAAACTCAATTTGCCGACAGTGAGCAAATTTCAAAAGCTCACCACCAAGGTCACGAAGGAAATGCGTGACATCAAGATCCTTCGTGATACTTCGTGCCCTAGGTGGTGAAGCAGGTGCGTCGCGTTGTGGAAGGCTTACTTCCCGTCCACCGACTTCAGGCAGCGGCTGTAAAGTTCCAACAGATGGGCCGCATAATCCTCGGGCTTGTCGGCCGAACTGCTGCCCTGAAATCCGACGCTGGCGCCAGCGGTCTTGCCGTATCCAGTGGTAATGGCGATGAATTTCATGAGATCAAGAGCGATGTCTTCGTTGCGGCGGGAGCCTAGAGGAAGAGCGGGCATGTCCATGATCAAAAACTCCTCGTAAAGCGTGAAGTAATGGGTGAAGTCCGCCGGTTGTGCCGGCTCTGCCGCGACAATCGCGACAATGATGATAGCAGAACCATCCCGGACAAAGCCGCAGATTGTTTTGTCACTCTCGCTGTGTCACTTCTTATTGTTACTCCGGAGCGATGGCAATCATGTTGGGCAGGCAAAGCGGCGCGCCGACCCCCTGGCCATTGCACATGTTCGGGTTGTTGTCTTCGTTGATATTGGCGTAGGGAACTTGCTGGAAATCGCCTCCACTCACAGTATTGATAAGGTGCACGGAGCCGGCGGTGCACGTCGGCCCGTTGTACTGATCGCAAGCCGCGACGAAGACCTGGCTTCCGTCGGTGGAGGCGGCAGCGGACAGCGGAAAGCTGTCGCCGGAACATTGCGGGCAGCCTGTCGCCGGCGATCCCGCGAGCGTGATCGAAGTCGTGCTCTGGTTATTTACGTTGTAGATGAGCACTGCCGGAATGTTCTGCCCGACGATGATCATCTGCTGGCCGTCGTTCACCAGTTGCGCGTAGATCGGAGTGAAATTGCCTTGGCCGAGGCTGACCGCCGGGGCCGCGGTGAAGCCGGTCGTTGGCAGCAGCAACGGAACATTACAGGTGAGCTGCAGCGGCTGTCCCGGCGGGGGCGGCTCGATCGGATTCTGGGCAAACTCCGCAGTCAGCACTTGAAGAGAAGTGCTCTCGCTGCTCCCCGTCGGTGGTACTTCCAGAGCCAGAATGTTCTGGGTTGACCAGAAGAAGGTTTCGTTCGGCAGCGGTGGGTATTGCTGCTCGAAGGGTGCGGGGAGAACCGGCGACGGAAAGATCTCCAGCGGCGGATTCGAGGTTGTGACACTGCCAATGTTCACACTGGCGGTGCCGGGCAGAGAGCAAGTCGAGTAGGCAGACACCGCATCTGCCGGCGCGCCCGCCACGTAGGCGAAGCTGCCGTCCGCCGAGAAAACAACGTCAGTGGCCGAGGTTGCAACCGGAACCGAAGCGAGCGGATCAACCGTAGAGTAGACGTACATGTTCCCCAGATTCGTAATAATAAAAATTTTCAACTGATCGGGAGAGAAAGCGGCAGCCGTCGCGACTTCGCCGGAGTTGGGCAGAATGAGATCAATCGGAGCAACTCCGCTGGTCGAGCTGTAGATGTACACCTGGCTCGTAGTCGAAACCGTGTCTGAAACCACCACCAGCTTGCCATCGTTCGAAACGGTGAGAACTTCGCCGCACAGCGAAACATTACAGGGGGTCGGGGAGCCGGAGACCTCGACCGCAGAAGGTTGGGAAGGGGTCACATCCACATACATCAGTCCCTGATTGGTGCCGATATAGAGACGCGGGGACGCTTGATGATTGAACACCATGGAATTGGGAGTGCGGGGCAGGCTGGCGATGGCGCCAATGGGGTTCTTCCCCGATCCGACGGTCGAGGTCACCGAGAACAGCGCACTATCGCAGCCGGTCTGGTTCTGGCAGTCGGTGGTTGCCGCCCACGCCGTGTAGGTGGGCACGGCGGACGTCGAAGTTACATCGACCGCGACCGCGCCAAACCCCATCGTCCCATTCGGCAGCATGCCGTTGCTGGCGTAAATGGGGAGGCCGGGTGAAATTCCAATATTGCAGCTCGGCGGCGCGCAGGAAGCAGTGAGCGTAGCCCCGCCAAGATTGTTGCGGGCAGTAGCGCTATTGGCTCCCGCGGTGTTGGTGGTGGTGGTGAAGGCCGCCACTTCAGGATTGGTCGTGCTCCAGGTGAGCGGCGGTTTCGCCAGCGGCAGCACATCGCCCGGGGCGACGCCGTAGAGGGTGTCGATGGCCGCGGCATTGACCGGAATGCTGCCGCCGTTATCAACCGTGATCGAGTTCCCTTGTTGCCCTTGGCTTGCGATCTGCAGATAGATGGCTTTGACCAGGCAAGTGGTAAACGGATAGGGGGCGCTGGTGGTCCCGGAGACGCTGGCGAAAAGCTGCGTAATGCCAGGGGACGCGGCCGTCGCCTGAATCTGGTTGAGCGCGGTTGGATCTCCCGGGGGCGCGTAGGGAGCCGTCGTAAGCACGCCGGCATTGTTCGACGACCAAGTCAGAGGCCCGACCGTAGAGCTGATGTCCACCGGCGGATTGCCGCTGTAGGCAATGCCCTCGAAATCCCAGGTTTGTCCCTGATAGAAACAGTCATACTGCGGCGGCGGATTTTCGGTTTGGAAAATCTGAATGTTATCGACGTGCTGGTGAACGTAGACGGTCGTCGTCGCGCTGTAAACTCCGTTGGTCACAGCCTGCACGTAGGCAATTCCGATCGTGCCGGGATTGCACTCCGAGATGCTCACGTCCCAGGTGCCGGCGCATGCGTTCCCGTTGCTCGCGACCGAGAGCGGTGCGGGAGTATTCGGAGTGCCGCTGGTTACAATAAATTGGATGTCGAGACCGAGGATGGGCTTGCCTTCGGCGTTCCTGGCCGATGCGCTAAACACCTGGGTAGCGCCCACGTCGATGGAAAGGTTGCCGCCGGGGCTGATCGTAACACTCGATACGCCACCCCCGGGGGCGCCGCTGCTCTTGCCCAGGCAGCCAGTGAGGGCAAGAACAGGGACGAGGACGAGGACGAAAGCAATGGCCGACGTGAGCAGAAAACCGGAACCGCAACGATGCATGAACCCTCCTCGCGTCCAATTACCAGGCGCGAGCACAAAACGATTGCGCGGAAAACTGTCAGTGTAGATGCAAGGTTTCAAAGTTTCAAGGCTG
>Ga0074044_10002191_pt1 | contig 17148 bp, 13 predicted proteins | sample BogForMeECP23OM1_FD_94443 | JGI IMG/M metagenome (GOLD analysis project Ga0074044, IMG submission 94443) | Bog forest soil microbial communities from Calvert Island, British Columbia, Canada - Bog Forest MetaG ECP23OM1 | ecosystem: Environmental > Terrestrial > Soil > Wetlands ...
CCGAAGTACCGGCCTTGTCCGCTGCTGATCAAGATGGTGGATGCGGGCTGGCTGGGACGCAAGAGCGGGCGCGGGTTTTACACCTATTCGTAAGATGGAGATATGACGACAAGCGCTAGCGGAATTCTTCCTCAAGGGAAATCGGGCGGCGACCGCTTTTATTATTTGCTGGCGGCGATGTCGGGAGCGCTGGCCGGGTGGTTAGACATCAAAGTGAGTGACTTGCTGCTGACGGCGATGGTGGTGCTGGCGGCGAACACCCTCCTCGGAATTCTGAGCCCGCGACGACCCTGGCGCTGGGTGCTGATCGTAGGAGTGTTCGTGCCCGTAGTGGAGTGGCTGGCGTATTTTTTTCTTTCGCAGAAGCCGGACCGGGCGCAGATCTACGAATCCTTTCTGGCGTTTCTGCCGGGGATTGCGGGCGCGTACGGCGGAGCCGTGGGGCGGGGCGTGGTGGACAACCTGTTTACCGGGAAGTGAACTCTCCCGAGCGGGAAGTGTCACCTCAGCGGCTAAAGCCGCCTCTGAAGACAAGCGCACTATCGCAGCGGTAAACCGCTGCGCCACCCAAAATCAAGTGCAACATCGATTATGGCAGCGGTGAACCGCTCCACCCCAGCCCGCAAAGTGCACGCGCTCTGGGAACCCCGGCGCTGCGCCACCCGAAATCAAACGCAAGAGCGAGCTTTTCAGCAGCCTGCTAAAACGATGAACGGCCGGCGGGCGCGTCCAGCAAGATGGTCAACGGGGCGACGTGTTCTGGTTTGACATAGCGATTTACCAGGAAGCGCTTGCCGTCTCTGGCTACGTCGTAGGTAAAAATGTCGGTGGAGGAAATCGGCGCTCGGCCGTGAATCTGGAACAGCGGCGCAGGCGTGCCAGTCGCGAACACGTTCTCGCCGTTGACGGGCACCGCCATCAACATGCCGCTGGGTGCGATATAGAAGATCTCCTTGCCGTCTCCACGCCAGCGCGGCTCGGTTCCACCGCCACGAGATACTTGCCATTTTCCGGCAGCGCCGGGGAACGAAGTAACGTAAATCTCCCAGGTCCCGGACTCATCGGAGGCATAGGCCACCCACTTTCCATCCGGGGAGATCTGTCCGTTGGCTTCGTTGGCCTTGGTGTTCAGCAATGGAACTGCCGCCCCTCCGGCGGCCGGCAATAGTGCAAGATACGTGCGGGGCGTAGCTTGATTGGTACAAAGAATCTGGTGGCCGTCGGGCGACCAGGAGTTGGGAAGAAGGTCATCGGTGGCTTGGCTCCGCAGCAGGATCTTTTCCCGCTCCTGCCCACTGGCCCGCTTGGTGAATACGGTTGAGCCCTCCTTGAAAACTGCGCGGTAGGCGACCGTGCTGCCGTCCCGCGACCAGACTCCGACGACCTGTTCCACCGGCTCGAAGGTGAAGCGGGAATTGCCGGCGCCGTTTGTGCTCAAGAGCCAGACATCGACGCTACTGCCTTTCAAATCGCTAATGTCTACGGCGACGCGGCTGCCTTCGGGCGAAAGCGTCGGGTTGGCGATGATGGCTGGATCGCCGATTCGGCCCAGTTCCTTGCCCGACCGGTCCATCCAGGTAAGAACCGACAGAGCTGCCCCGACGCCAGTGTTGTAAATCACCGTTCCATTTCCGCCAGCCGCCAGAGCTGCCCAGTAGGTGGCGGGCTGATAACCGACGGCATTGGCGATGGCAGTGGTGCGCCCAGAAACTTTGGTAGTGGAGGGATCAAAATCAACGCTGGCTAACTGCCGCTGATCATCCGCATAAAACAAATGGTGGGCGTCGTAGGCAAAGCTCGAATGGCATGGGATCACCAGACGCTTCTCCTTGCCATCGAGAGAGCTGACGTAGATGCCGCTGGAACTGTCGTCCTTCTTGTTGCCGAAGTTGCCCGCCCACAATAGGAAGTGATTGCCGTCGGGAAGAAAGAGGGGCCAACGGTGGGTTTGGAGGCTCTGGCTATCGTCAAGAAAGCCTTGGGTGACGGGTGTTGCGCCGCTGCCATCGGCGTTGACGCGCCAGACGGCGCTGGCAGCATCGGGGCTGTATATGATGACGTCGCGGCTCCCCCAGCTACCGCCGCGCCCCGCCAGAACGCTGGCCAGCACCTGCGGAGTGCCGCCTGAAGCTGCGATTTTCTGCAGTTTTCCATTGGCAAAAAACCCGATGTAGGCGGCATCTGGCGACCAGAAGGGAAAACTCGCGCCTTCTGTGCCCGGCAGAGGGGTAAGGTTGGGCGAGCCTACGCGCTGCACAAAGAGCATAGGCAAAGCGGATTTCTCGTCCGGCGACACAAACACCAGCACGGTGCCGTCGCGCGAGAGCGCCATGTGGCTCACGCTCATTTCTTCCGGAACCGCGAGAGCGAACTGCAGGCGGGTTGTGGGTGCGGGACGCCGCGCCACAAACCACGTAACCGCAGCGACGGCTACCAGCGCCAGCGCTATGGAGAGCCAGAGACGGAGAGGCAGTCGGCGAGGCGCTGCCACGGCCCGCGTAACCCCGCTCGCTTCTGTTCCGGAGAGCGCGCTCAGAGCGAACGACAGATCTCGTGCCGACTGGAAGCGCTGTTCCGGGTTCTTCTCCAGGCAGCGCCGCACAATGCGTTCGAGTGTGGGAGAGACCCGAAGAGTCGAACCCGATAACTCCGGCGGGTCGTCCTTCAAGACTGCGGTCATTGTTTCGGCCGCCGTGTCGCGGCGGAAGGCGCGCACCCCGGAAAGCATTTCGTAGAGCACGGCGCCGAACGAGAAGATGTCGGTGCGAGGATCGGCAGCTTCGCCGCGCACCTGCTCAGGCGCCATGTAGCTCGCCGTCCCCATGACCACGCCCGCTGCCGTGTGCGAACTGGTGAGGGTCAGGCCGTCGGGTTCTGGGCTCAGATTTTGGGCGAACTTCGCCAAGCCAAAATCGAGGATCTTGATTCGTCCGTCTTTGGTGACGAAGACGTTCTCAGGTTTCAGGTCGCGGTGGACGATCCCCTTTTCGTGTGCCGCAGCCAGCCCGTGCGCGATCTGCACTCCATACTCGATCGTCTTACGCTGGGGCAGCGCCCCGCGATCCAGCACCGCGCGCAAGCTTTCGCCCTCCAGAAGCTCGGAGACCAGAAAGGGCGAGCCGCTCTGCTGACCCTCGTTGTTCATACTCTCGTGGTGCTGACCGATGTCAAACACAGCGAGAATATTGGGATGGTTCAGCGCGGCCACCGCCCGCGCCTCTTGCTCAAAGCGACGCAACCGGTCAGCTTCACGAGCGAAAGATTCTGGGAGGATTTTTAAGGCAACATCGCGGCCCAGGCGCGTGTCCCGCGCGCGATACACTTCTCCCATTCCGCCAGCGCCTAGGGGAGCGAGGATTTCATAGGGCCCGAGTTTCGTGCCAGAGGTGAGAGCCATCCGCTGCGACATTATAGCCGCAACCAAGGTTCTTAAAAGCCTCCGAATTGAGCCACCACCGATTCTTGGGAGTTCCCACCAAAGGTACCGACTACTGAAAAACTGTTCCCGTTTCCACAGCGGGTAGGGGTAAGCTACGGCTATGGGAGTGTCGGTTTCGGTGCTGGCTAGCGGCAGTCGTGGGAACTGTGCGCTGGTGGCGACGAGTGCAACGCGCATTCTGGTGGATGCCGGTCTGTCGGGCCGCGAAACTTGCAAGCGGCTACGCGCGCTCGGCGAGCGCGCCGAGGAAATTTCCGCGATCCTGATCACGCACGAACACTCCGACCACGTTGCCGGACTACAGCGCCTGGCGACCAAATTGAAAGTGCCTGTCTTCCTAACCGCGCCGGCCCATGATGCCTGGAACCGGGCGGTACGCGACGCCGAGGGCGCGATTCCCGAGTTGCCGAAATCAGAACACTTCTCGGCCGGGCGCGGATTTCGGGTGGGGGATATCGAGGTCATGCCCTTCACCATTCCACACGACGCCGCCGATCCGGTGGGCTTCACGTTTCGCGCGGAAGGCGTCAAGGTCGGTTTTGCTACCGATTTGGGCTACATGCCGGTGAGCGTGCGCGACCATCTGCGGGGCTGCAGCGTGCTGGTGATCGAATCGAATCACGATCTGGAGATGCTGCGTTCGGGGTCGTATCCGTGGTCGGTGAAGCAACGGGTGATGAGCCGGGTGGGGCATCTGTCGAATGAGTCGCTCGCGGAATTCTTCTCCGGCGATTATGATGGAGGAGCCGAATACTTAATTTTGGCCCATTTGTCGGAACAGAATAACCATCCCGAAATCGCGCGAGCGGCGGCAGAACAGGCGCTCGGCGGCCGTCAGGGGCTGTGGCACAACCGTGTGCTGCTGGCCTCCCAGACGGAAGTTCTGGAACCGATCCGGCTGTAGCCTCTTATGAGCGAATGTGTGGAACCGATCGTAGGGAAAATCCTTGCGGGATGGCGCTACGATATTTCCGGCCTGGCTCCGGAGATGCGCGGGGACTACGAGTTGCATTTCGCCGATTGCGAGCATTGCCGCAGCCGCCAGAAACTGCACCGCATTGTCGATATTTCGCTGATCGTGATGGCTTCGGCATCGGGAGTGGTGTTTCTGCTGGCGTTTGCCCTGATCCGGTATTTTGGGCCACGCCACGCTTTTTGGCTGGAGGTGGGCGCGCTGGCGGGCTTTGCACTGTCGGCGCTCATCTGGCTGATCGTGGCCGTGGCGACTCCCGCACCCATGGCCGTAGTGGACGCGGCCAAGCTCGGAGCCCGGCGCGTGCATGACCGGCTGCCAGCGGAGATCCGCGAGCGCTTGCCGGAAGAAATACGGGTCAAGCTCACGGGGTCGTGAGGGTGCCTGCCGCTCTGGCCGTGCCCGGATGAATCATGCGGTGGAAAGCCGGGCGCCCATGGGGCAGGCGATTTCATTGGCTAGGCGCGGGAGTATCGGGCTTGGCTGCAGGCGCGCTGGTCAGCGTTTTCACCTCGTCCACAAGCTTAGTCATCGCCTGATCGAAGTTCTTGCGCCCGGTCGATTGGCGGGCCCACGGTCGCACCTCCTCGGCGAATGTCCATAGCACAACATGTGTCTTCGGGTCGAGGACCACCAGGCGCAGCTGCGGATTTAACAAGACGACGAAATTGATGTTGAAAATCAAATCGGCGTCGGCGGGAGCCAGTACCAGCTCATACTTTCCCCAACTCTGCATGTGCTCGTAGAGCACGTTGTAAGTCAGGTTCGGCACTCCGAATACGATATCCGCCGTGCTTTCGCTGTTGGAAATGAACACTTTCTTCCCCGTGAGAACTTGTGTGGGGATCGGAGCTGCGGGTGGATCTGCCACTTTCTTCGCCACTGCGATTGGGACAGTCAGCAGCGCAATCGCGGAAATGATGCCGAGGATTCCAATTCTAGTGATTCTATGCATAGCGTCTCCTATCCAAACGTGGATGAATACTGAAGTCTGATCTCGCACTTGCGCTTCATTGTAAGAGCGCGGAAGCGATTCGCGCGAGATGCTCTGATGAATCGAACCCAAAATCGGACGACATGTTGTTTAGTATCTTCCGTTCGCCCGTAAGGTTTTGTGAAGATTGTGAGGCATTTGTAACCGAAATTTGCACCCCACCTATCCCAAACGCCCATGAATGCGGTAGCTTTTATTCATGACCCAGTCATGAAGGGAGTCGAGCCTTGGGCATTCAGGATGAGCAGGAACTGGTTTCGCTAAGGGCCGCCGGCCGCGTTGTCCGTATGGTGCTGGATGCGATGAAGGCGGTGGTACGGCCGGGCGTCACCACTCAATATCTGGATGACATTGGCGCGCGCGTTATGCGGGAGAACGGAGCCCGTTCCGCCCCGTCAATGGTGTACCAGTTCCCGGGCGCGAGTTGCATCAGCTTGAACGACGAGGCGGTTCACGGAATTCCGGGCGCCCGCAAACTCGAGGAAGGCGACTTGGTGAAGCTTGATGTGACGGTGGAAAAGGACGGCTACATGGCCGACGCCGCCATCACCGTGCCGGTCGGCCGCGTGAGTTCCCAGGCCGAGCAGTTGATGGCGTGCGCGGAGCGTGCCTTCCACGAGGCGATGCTGGTGGCGCGCGCCGGGCTCCGTGTGTTTGAAATCGGAAAGATTGTAGAACATGAGGTGCGCAAGTCCGGGTTTGCGGTCATCCGCGAATTAGGGGGACACGGGATCGGGCGCACCATCCACGAGTTGCCGCACGTCCCAAACTACCCGGACCCGCAGGCCAGCCAGGTCATGAATGAAGGCCTCATCATTACCGTGGAACCGATCATTTCCAGCGGTTCCGGCCGGGTGTTTACAGACAAAGATGGCTGGACGGTGCGGACGAGCGACCACGCGCTTTCAGCCCATTTTGAGCACACTTTAGTGGTTACTTCCGGGGCGCCCATTCTACTGACCGCTGGTTAGGGCGTCCGGAGGGTGTAGTGCATCCGGTGTTTGACCGACGACCGGCTTCGGGGTAAAGTTCAAGATCAGGGTCCAGTTCATCCCTCCCCCCTGATTTACATGCGCTCCGCCTGTACGAAACTCGTGGTCTTGCTGTTAGCGCTGGCCAGCGTGGCTTGGGCGTCGTCGCCGCAATTTTCCGGGCAGAAGCGGGTCGGTCTGACCAGCGGCGACCAGTGGGAACCGGCCGTGGCGGCCGATGGTTCAGGACGAGTCTACGTTCTTTATCCCCACTACGGGCGCGTACCCGATTGCAAGGGCTGCCGCGTTCCCACCATGCTGCTGGTGGCAAGCAACGACAACGGCAAGACCTGGCAGACTCCGCACGTGATGCTGGAAACGGGTGCGGGCCAGTTTGACGCCCAGATTGCCGTTGACCCCGCGGACCGGCGCACTCTGTATGCGGCGTGGCTGCAGAACAGGAAACGCGCGGTCATGCTCGCCAAGTCGGTGGACTCGGGCGCCACGTGGACTTTTACCATGGCGGTCCGCAGCGACGTGCAACTGGATAAACCGGCACTGGCGGTGCGCGGGCCGAGCGTTTACGTAGCCTTCAATCATGAAGAAGAAGTTTGGGTGGCGGCCTCGCAGGATGGAGGACGCAGCTTCACATCGTCGCGGGTGAATGCTGAAAGCCGCCCGGGATGGTCGCTGCTGGGCGCGGCCACGGTCGATCCCTCCGGCAACGCGTATCTGGCTTGGGCTTCCTACTCCAAGGCGGGAGGAGCGCGTGGCTCGGTGAATCTGTATGTGGCGAAGTCGGCGGATGCGGGCGAGGCTTGGAGCACGACTTTGCTCGACGTTTCCGCGGCCGCGCCCGGTTGCGGGAGCGAGGAATGTGGCGAGGCCTATCTGGGCGCGCAGATCGCTCTAACCTCGGATGCCGCTGGAACTCTTTACGCGCTCTGGAGCGCGGGCAGCGCGCCCTTGGGGCCGCAGCGCATTTATTTCTCATCATCCACCAACGGCGGCGAAAACTGGCTGCCCCGCGTCAGCGTTTCCTACGCCGAGCCGGGGGTGGAACATGCTTTCCCGGCGATCGTGGCCGGAAGCGCCGGCGACGTTCGCATGGCATGGATGGATTCGCGCAATACTTCGCGCAACTCTCCGCATTGGAACACTTACTATCGGAGTTCGAGCAACGGCGGGGCCACCTGGGGAGAAGAAATTCGGATTTCCGGCTACGTGCCTGGCTATCGTTACATAAGTAAGGAAGGTTTTCGTTTCCCGTTCGGCGATTATTTCTCGCTCGCCATCGACAACCATGGAGATACGCACGTGGTCTGGGGCGAAGGACTGAACTATCAGTCGCCGGGATCGATCTGGCACGCCAGCGGACGATAGAAAACCAGGTCTTAGGTCTCAGGTCTTAGGAGATTCAACCGCAAGGTTTTCCTAAGACCTAAGACCTAAGACCTAAGACCTGCTCTATTCAGTCCGTCAGCAACCCACCCGTCAGGTCTCTGAGCCGCGCGATGCGATGTTCGCGGCAGTAGTCTGTCAGTTCCTCTACCAGCGTCTCGGTTGCCACGGGATCAAAGTAACTCGCGGTCCCCACTTGCACGGCGCTCGCGCCGGCCAGCATGAATTCCACAATGTCCGCCGCGGTGGCGATTCCCCCCATGCCGAGCACCGGAATTTTCACGGCGTGCGCGGCGTCATACACCATGCGCAGCGCGATGGGCTTGATGGCCGGGCCGGAGAGGCCGGCAGTTACATTGGCAATTCTGGGGCGGCGGGTTTCCGGGTCAATGGCCATGGCTAGAAACGTATTCACCAGGGAAATGGCGTCGGCGCCTGCCTCCTGCGCCACGTACGCCATCTGCGCGATCGAGGTGACGTTGGGCGAGAGTTTAACGATGATCGGCCGCGCCGCCACGCGCTTCGTCGTCCGCACCACTTCGTCGAGCAAAAGCGGATCGCTGCCGAACTGAATGCCGCCCTGCGAGGTGTTGGGGCAGGACACGTTGATTTCGTACGCCGCAATGCCCTCACCCTGATTCAAGATCTCAATCGTCTCCTCGTAATCGGTGCGGGTGTAGCCGAAGACGTTGGCGAACACGACCACATTATTTTTCTCCCTTAACGCCGGGAGTTTCTCGGCGAGGAACGCGGGGGCGCCAATATTCTGCAGCCCGATGGCATTCAGCATCCCGGCAGCAGTCTCAAACAGGCGCGGCGGCGGATTTCCGGTCATCGGTTCCTTGGAGAGACCTTTGACGACCAATCCGCCGAGCCGGTCGAGATGCACGATGTCTTCGAATTCGATGCCATAGCCGAATGTGCCGGAGGCGGCGATGATCGGGTTCTTCAAGTCAATGCCAGCGAAGCTTACACTCAAATCCGGATGGCCGATGCGCGTCATTGGGTACCCCCGGCGGGCGATGTGGCAGGCACTATCGCGGAATGACGCTGCGGCTGCGGCGGCTGCAATGCCTCGGTCAGCACTCTTCCCGTGGCTTGGGCGGGTGCATTGATTCCGAGCAACGAAGCGAACGTCACCGCGAGATCGACCGGCTCGGCGTGCGTCCGGTAGATTCCCGGCTGAAAGGCGAGACCATAGAAGGCCAGCGGCACATGCGTATCGTACGAGAAAGGCGTCGCGTGATCGGTACCCTTCGTGGTCCCGACGTTGAATGGAGTGGGCACTCCCATCACATACCATCCGCCTTCAGGCGAGTAGCTGTGGGCGTAGCGGCGTCCGATTTCCGTGGCCGGAGTTTCTCCGCGCGTCAGTTGCGACTTGGTAAAGTATCCAGGCAACCCCGCTTGCTTCATGGCTTCGCCCACGTCGGCTTCGGCATCGGATTCCTTGTGGCCAGCGAAGGCGTCTGCGTTCAGCCAGGCAAGCGGGTAATCCAGCTCGAGTACGTAGTCGCCTTTCTTTGCGTATTTCTTCGAGAGCAGGGAATTGATCTGGTCGCGCAACGCTTTCGCATCGAGATTGGCGGCGGGCAGACGAAGCGTCTTCGCGAATTCCGGCAAAGGCGCAACCCCATGATCGGCGGAAAGCGCCATCCACACGTTGGCCATCCCAATCTGATGAGCGAGGAAGCCGAAGAACTCTGCCAGTGACCGGTCGAGTTCGAGTGCCATGCTGCGCATTTGCGGGGAGTCGGGGCCGACCTGGTGGCCGAGAATATCATTAGCTGAGAGGCTGATCACCAGCAGATCGGTCGCCGGGCCTGCGCCCAGCTTCTCGTATAGAACGAGTTCCTTGGCGAATTCCAACTGGTAGTCGTTGGCGAAGGGAGTGGAGCCGACGACCTCATAGAAGCCGGCAGGCGTGCCGTCTTTCCCGTTGCGCGGCGCGGTAGAACCAAGGACGGTTCCGTCACCGTCTTTATCCCTCCACTCTCGGTTCAAGTATTTTTCCGCTCGATGGCTGCCATTGAAATTGCGCACCCACTGGGGAAGATCCGGACGGTAGTAGGTAGAGGTGATCCAGTCGCCGCTCTTGGGATCGATCCAGTAGGCGGCGTCTCCGGCAAACCCCGCCGGCAGAATGGCTGCACGATCTTTCAGCGAGACGGCGAATACTCGGGCTTTGCCGCCCGTGGCCAGTTTCAACTCGTCGCCGAGGGTGTCGCTCATGAGGTTGTGTGGCGAAGCCCCCGGCCCGGTCTTGCCGACAAGGTTTTGGGTGTCATCTTCCACCGAGGTCACGCGCTTTTTTTTCTGCGGGTCCCACCATTCGTTCGAAACGATGCCATGCCCGCTGGTATAGCTGCCGGCGAACAGGGTGGCATGTCCGGGAGCGGTGCGGGTGTTGGCGTAATCGTAGTTGCAATCGGTGAAATAAGCGCCGCGATCGAGAAACACACGGAAACCGCCGTCCCCGAACTGGTCACGATAGCGCTCCAGGTAGTCGCCGCGGAATTGGTCAATCACGATGACCACCACGAGCTTAGGGCGGGCGTTGTAAGCCGACGCGAACCCAGCCGGGATCAAGCAGAGCAAGGCCAGCGTTACGAGCAGGGACCGGGGGAGTCTCATCGCGACCTAGTTTACAGGAGAAAAGATGCTCAACCCACTAGCTTTTGTCATCCCGAGCGAAGCGAGGGATCTGCAGGTCGGCGCAAACAGCAGGTCCTTCGCTTCGCTCAGGATGACAATTCGTGAATGGCGTTACTTGTTCTTCTCTGCGTGCTCCGCGTCCTCTGCGGTTCAAAGACCGGGCTGCCGGCGTGCACGGAATCGCACTTTTCAGCTAAAGTTAATGCAGAATGCTCGATCTGAATTTTGTGCGTGACAACCTGGCGCTGGTGGAAGAAAAGCTGCGCCAGCGCGGAATGAATCCGGCGGAAGTCTTGAAAGACTTTCACGCCATCGATAGCGAGCGCCGGCAGGCCATCACCGCGGCAGAAACGTTGCAGGCGCGCCGCAACCGGGCTTCCGAGGAGATTGCCAAACTCAAGAAAAGCGGGCAGGATGCCGCGGCCCAGATCCAGGAAACGAAGGAACTGCGCGAGCAGATTCAGAACTCTGAAAAAAAGGCCGCCGAGCAGGAAACGCGCCTGCGCGAAATTCTGACCTCTATTCCAAATATGCCTCATGCCAGCGTGCCGGTTGGGAAGAGCGAAGCAGATAACGTCGAAGCCCGCCGCTGGGGCACGCCGCCGCATTTCGATTTCAAGCCTAAGCCGCACTGGGAACTGGGCGAAGCGCTGGGAGTGCTCGATCTGGAGCGTGCCGCCAAGCTGTCAGGCGCCCGTTTCGCTGTCTACTGGGCGCTGGGCGCGCGGCTGGAGCGGGCTCTCGCCAACTTCATGCTCGATCTGCACACCCGGGAGCAGGGATACACCGAGGTGCTTCCGCCGTATCTGGTGAACTCCGAGTCGATGTATGGCACGGGCCAGCTCCCCAAGTTTGCGCAGGACCTGTTTCGAGTGCCGCACGGCGAAAAAGACCTCTGGCTGATTCCGACCGCCGAGGTGCCAGTCACGAATCTTTATCGCGACGAAGTGCTGGACGCGGGGAAGTTGCCGGTTTGCCTGACCGCGTACACTCCCTGCTTTCGCAGCGAGGCTGGATCGTATGGCAAGGATGTGCGTGGAATCATCCGCCAGCACCAGTTTCAAAAAGTGGAGCTGGTGAAGTTCTCGCGTCCCGAAACTTCCTACGATGAACTGGAGAAGCTGACCCACAATGCCGAGACCGTGTTGCAGAAACTAGGCCTGCACTACCGCGTGGTCACGCTGTGCACGGCGGATATAGGGTTCTCTTCAGCCAAGACTTATGACATTGAAGTCTGGCTGCCGGGGCAGAATCTGTTCCGCGAGATTTCTTCGTGCTCGAACTTCGAAAGTTTTCAAGCCCGGCGGGCGAATATCCGTTACCGTCCCGAGGGCAAGAACAAGACTGAATTCCTACACACGTTGAATGGCAGCGCATTAGCGGTAGGACGTACGTGGGTTGCCATCATCGAGAACTATCAGCAAGCGGACGGCAGCGTGCTGATTCCGGAGGCGCTGCAGCATTACATGGGTACGGATCGCATTGCAGCAAAGAAAGCTTGAGGCGTTGGAAGAGGGCGATTCTCGCTGCCAGCCCCTAAAGGGGCATTTGATTTCGAGGTTTTTCGGCATCGCTAAAGCGATGCCCTGATACGAATCGCAAAAGCGAAGTCGATTTGCTATCCCATGAATTCCCAAATAAACTGGCAGCAACCCGAAACAGCCGCGACGGCGACTGAAAGCGCCGTCTCTCCCATGGGCGTGGTCTGGCGCACAATCCGCGGATACATTCTTTGGTCGTATGAGCGGGGCAGCCTGCACTACGACATCATGGTCACGCTGATTCTTCTCTTTGTCTTTGTTTCGCCGCACTTCATCAACTACAAGGAAAAACCGGTTGAGCGCATCCCGCATCTTACCGGAGTGGTGGTGGTGCCCGGCGCCAAGGGCGAGCTTATCTATCAGATCCAAGCCTCGGCGGTGAATGCTTCCGCGGATGGCGACGTTCGCCGCCAATTGGAACAGATCATCGAGCCCATCTCCGGGGCAGTCAGCATTACCAATGTCGAAACCGTCAAAGACGTTTCCGGACATCTGCAGAGTTACAAAGTCTGGGTGGTAAAAGAGTAAGAGCGAGGTTTCAGAGTTTCAAGGTTTCGAGGTTCATGGATGAGAGCTGCCGTCAAAACCATTGTTTTCGGGATACTTGCCATCGGCTGGCTGTTGGCGGCGGCGTGGCCGCAGAGCGAATCCGCTGACCTCGAGCGCGTTCTCAAACAGATGGATGACTCCGCGCGAGATTTTAAAACCGTCGAAGCGAGTGTGGTCTGGGAGCAATACCAGAAGGTCGTCAACGAAACCGAGACGGAGAAAGGCAAGGTTTATTTCCGGCGCGAAGGCGGGGAAATCCAGATGGCTGCCGACTTTGCCGAACCCGACAAGAAGTACGTCATCTACAGCGGCGGCAAGGTTCAGGTATACCAGCCCAAGATCGATCAGGTCAGCGAGTACAGCGCTGGCAAGAACCGCAGCGACGTCGAGAGTTTTCTGGTGCTCGGCTTCGGCGGCGGCGGGCACGACCTGCTCAAGTCTTACGATGTGAAGTTTGTGGGATCGGAGCCCATCAACGGCGGTAAAACCGACAAACTGGACCTGATTCCGAAGTCCGAGCGCTTTCGAAACAATATCGCGCACATCCTGCTCTGGATCGACCCGCGCGGAATTTCGGTGCAGCAGCAGTTGTTTGAGCCGGGCGGCGACAACCGGCTGGTGAAATATTCAGAGATAAGGATCAAGCAAAAGCTACCGGAGGACGTCTTTAAGCTGAAGACCACCGGAAAAACCAAGTTCGTCTCTCCCCAAGGATAATCGCTACCGAACCCAAGTCCGGCGAAATCCGCACCAGCAGAATCAAGCTGAAAAAGACTGGCCGGGACGATATACTGCACAAAAGCTGCCGCGAGTGGGAGTTTGCATGGCCAAAGTGTTTACCATCACCGTTCCTCCGGACCTGTCTCGCAAGAGGCGTGAGCGCACCTCCGACCCCCGCTACGTAGACGGTCAGAAGATGCTGGTGGAAGCGATGAAATATTTGGCGAAGGCTGATCCCGTGGCCAATCGCGGGGCCATCGAACTGCTCTCCGAACACGTCCGCACCCGTTTCCGCATGACCGACTCGCCGCTCGGCTAGGTGGTTATCGCCGGTAATCGAGCAAGCTCCCTCAGAAGTAGAGCTTCAAGGCGAACTGCACGATGCGTGCGCCGCGGTCGGTCGTAATCTGTCCAAACTGGGCGCTTCCCCCTTCCGTTCCCGACTGCAAGGTTGGGCTGTAGAACTGGACATGGTTGAAGGCATTAAAGAACTCAGCCCGGAACTCCAACGACTTGTTCTCTGTGAATTTAATATCTTTCAAGACGGAAAGGTCCCAATTGTTGATTCCTGGGCCGCGGAGCACATTGCGGCCCATATTGCCGTGGCTGAACAGCGGGACATTTGCGCAGTCGAGATTGGTCGGATCGAAATAGAAGTAACCGGTCGTCGTCAACGCACCGCTGTTCGGGTCCGTACCGTTGGACGTTACGCAACTGAGGTGCACAGGGTCAATGCTTGGATCGGGAAAAGTAAATGTCCGCTGCTGCCGTGGATTCTTGAATATCTGGATGGGGCCGACGACATCCGGGCGATCCAGGTAATTGTCTGATTCGCTCGAGTTGTTATTGGAATAGAGGGTAAACGGCGCTCCCGACTGGAAACTGGCGATCGCCGCAAGGGACCAGCCCTCGGTCAACTTCCGCATGATCGGATTGCCGCGGAAGGGTTTATCGAACGGAATCTGCCAGATGGGACTCAACACCAGGCGGTTGGGCGCGTCAAAGTCGGCCAATCCGCGATCAAAGGCCGGATTGGTAGGGTCTGTATACGTGCTGCTTCGGGCGCGGAAACCAGAGCTGACATCGATGGTCTTGGAGCGCGTATAGGCGGCGCGAAACGTCAAACCGTGACTGAACCGCCTGTCCACGGTGAGCTGCAACTCATGGCTTGACGAGTTCGCGGCGCTCAGGTTGGTGTAAATTTGCTGCGCCCCGGTGGGCACACCGGCCGGATCAAGAGGGCTGTCACAAAAGGCAAGGGGCCGCGCACACTCGGGATTGAGGCCGTTCCCCGCTGCAAGCTGCTGCTCCAAGATTGCAAGACTCGGATAATTCGTCTCCGTGCTGACGATCGCCTTCCGGCTCAGACTACCGACATAGACCGCCTCAACCATCATGGAGTTCGAGAGTTGGTATTGGAATCCGAAGTTGAAATGCTGAGCGTAGGGTGTGCGGAAATGTGGAGAAACGACGTACGCGTAGGGAAGCGCCGGGGAAAAGAACGTCCCATTATGGCCGCCCGCTGCGAAGGGATACGGGTCAGGGTAGGTGTAAGTTTCGCCAGGGGCTGGAGTGAAGTTTCCCGAAAGCCCGAAAGGATCGGCGACAAACCCGCTGGACGTGGGACTGGTGACGCATCCTTCTGTATAGGAGTAGCAGGGATAGTTGTTGGCGACATAGCCGTGGGGAGGCTGTCCACCAAATTGCAGATTCAAGGCGCCATCCTCAATGTCGTAGAAGATGCCGTAACCACCCCGTACCACGAACTTGGCGTTGCCCAGCGTGTCCCACGCAAAGCCAAAACGTGGCGCGAAATTATTGCGGTCCGGGTAGATGAGGCCGTTATTGGGCGTTCCAGGGTCGCCTGGATAGAGAAAATCGCGTGGCGACTTCGGATACACGGTGGATTGCTGCCCCGGATACCAGCCGATGATCTCGTTGTGGGGGTCGATTTGCGGCGAATTGTATTCGTAGCGCAAGCCGTAACTCAGCGTCAGACGTTTCGTCAGCTTGTAGGCGTCCTGGCCGAAAAAGTACAGCGAATGGGTGCGAATGCCGTATATGGCGTTGGAGAATTGATAGTAGTTGTCCCAAAACCCGCCTGCAAAATCGGCGAGAACACTTCCCCCGGCGCTGCCATCCGGGCTGGCGGTAAAGGCGCCGAAGTCGCCGAAGAAAAAGCTGCCGTTAGTGTAGAAATCGTAATTGAAGTTGTTGCGCACCCAGCGCAGGTCTCCGCCAAACTTCAAATCGTGGCGGCCGTGGCTCCATGACAGCGTGTCCTGATACTGGAACGTGACGTCATGGATTTTGGTGGGTCCTTGCGGGGACGGGCCTAATTCGAATGCTCCGCTCACGGCCATTGGAGGAGCTGCTGCGCCGGCCGGATCATCGGGAATAACCGTGCTGAAACCCAGAGAAGCGAATGCGTTCTGAAGCGGGACCGCCGTGAGACTGGCCACGCGGTTCGCGGCGAAACGCAATTCGTTTACCAGGGTCGGCGAGATCGTCCGCGTCCAGCTCAGCGAGCCGCTCTGGTAGCGATACCCGTCGCTGAACCCCGATCCGACTGGGACGTCGCCGCCGGTGGAAGCGCCCTTCACGATCTGGAAGGGATAAGAGTCGCCCACGTCGTCGATCAGATACACGGCCGACAGAGTGTCTTTCGTCGAGATCGTGTGGTCAACGCGGAGAATGCCCTGGTCGTCGCGGATGCTGGCCACGGGCGCGGAGATGAATTGATTATTAGGCCGATTCGGCGGCGGAAGATAGTTCGCGATGTAATTGGCAATCACAGGATCCACCGGCACCTGGTTGCCGTTGTAAGGAGTGCCCACTTGCACTTGCGTTCCGTCGGCACAGTTAACAGTTTGCGAGCCCATCACGGGATTGAAAAGCTGCCCGGGATCAAACACAGTTGCAGGCGGGTCCGAGGGACTTGGATTGGGGCATGCACTGACGGTTGTCCCGGTGAGCAATTCCGCAAAGTTTCCGCTCCTCTCGTTCGGGCTCAACACCGTCAGCGCGGGCGCAACTTGACCCTCCCGCCGCCGGTTGCCTTGATAAGACGCGAAAAAGAACGTCTTGTCTTTCACGATCGGCGCTCCGATCGATGCACCGAAAAGATTGCGTTTGAACACCGGCACTTCCTGCAGCATAAAGTCGGCGGCGTTCAGAGCGTTGTTGCGAAAGAACTCGAAAACGCTGCCATGAACGCTGTTCGTACCCGACTTGATCACCTGATTGATGATCCCGCCGGAAGTGCGGCCGTATTCGGCGCCGTAGTTGTTGGTCAGGATCTTGAACTCCGAAACCGCGTCGGGATTGGGATTCACGACGATGTTGTTACCGAGGAAGTCATTGTTGTCAGCGCCGTCGATCAAAAAGGTCATGGACTCGGAACGCTGGCCGCTCACGGAGAACGGGTTATTAGAGCCATCATCCTGGTCCGGCGCGAAAACGCCAGCCTGCAACAGGCCCAGTTGCAGTGTGTCGCGTTCAACCAGAGGCAAATCGAGGATACGTTGCGTAGTCTCCACCTTCCCGAGCGTCGAGCTGATGGTATCCACCTGCGTCACGTCTCCGATAACTTCGATCAATTGATTCTCGGACCCAACTTTCAGGTCGATATCCAAGCGTGCGTTCTGGTTGATTTCGAGCGTGATGCCCCTGCGTATGTATTTGCTGAATCCGCGCTGCTCCACCGACAGTTCATAGGTGCCGATCGGAACCAGCGTGAACAAGTAATCTCCGTCTCGGTTGGAGGTTGTATTGCGGGAGATATTGGTGCTGGCGTCCCTCAGCGTTACCCTGGCGCCGACCACGATGGCATGGGTCGCATCTCGTATAGTGCCCGCGATTTGGGCGGTCGCTTGTTGAGCAACGGCTCGGTTCACGCCCAGGAA